>Ga0098061_1001391_pt1 | contig 11714 bp, 7 predicted proteins | sample 22_taG_FD_92579 | JGI IMG/M metagenome (GOLD analysis project Ga0098061, IMG submission 92579) | Marine viral communities from the Subarctic Pacific Ocean - 22_ETSP_OMZ_AT15343 metaG | ecosystem: Environmental > Aquatic > Marine > Oceanic | place: Subarctic Pacific Ocean | collected 2015-01-20 | reverse complement strand
TATCAATCAAACAAGGTAATAAATCTAGTTCCAGGTTGACTATATTCCATATGTCTTCTTTAGATATTAAAACAGAAAAATGTTGCCAAAGCTCAAGTGCAAGTTCGGCGTCAACCTCAGCATAAGGCCCAACATGCATTGCGGGTAATTTCCACAACTCAGCTTTAGGGTCTACCCCAAATTCTTTGGCGGCTTCAGTTAAAGATTTCTCTGACTTGGCTTTATTTAAATAATCAAAAGCTAGGGCATTTAAACTATAACTAAATCTATTTTCATCTAGCAGACTTGCTATGAGCATAGTGTCTAGTAATCTACCATTTAGCTTAAATCCCATCTGACGAATCCATCCCGCGTCATATTGAGCGTTGTGCATTATTTTATCAGCGGGACTTTCAAATACTTTCTTTAACCATTTATTGACTACTCGTTCGTCTAAATTGCCCCCACCTATATGTCTGATAGGTATATATCCTTTCCATCCGTCTGTAGCTAAAGCATACCCTACAACTTCTCCATTACCTGTGGGCCATCCTGGCCCCATTGTTTTTAAATCAGGATCTCTGGTTTCTACATCAATAGCTATTTGTTTAGCATCCCAGATAGAAGGTAACTCTTGTGGAGGAATCCATTCGCTTTTTGGAGCAAACATAGCCATCTGTAAATTATTAGACATTACTCTTCCCCTTATAAATTGTAGCTTAAGCTTAAATCGTCAGCTTCTAGTATAAATAAATTTTGTTTCGCTCTGGTAACACCTACATAGAAAACTCTGTGCATATCATCTCCATTTAGACTCATACTGTCATCTGCGGCGGGAGAAAGGTCTGTGAACAATACTACATTGTCTGCCTCTCCTCCTTTTGCTCCGTGGATCGTGGATATCGTAATACGAGGAATTCCATTGAACTTTTCACCACGTTTAAGCATTTTAGTTATATAAGCCCTATCTTCATCTGGAAGCTTATCCATAGCTTTATGCCATATTAATTCGTCCCCTACTAAAAGACCGTGGTACTGTTGCAAGTCAGACATACTAAAAACGTCATCCGCATTAGCACCTATTAATCGTTTAAAACCTCTTTTAACTCTGGCGCCTGAAGACATATAACTGTAGATATTTTTAACGTCTTCTAAAGGTATCTTTCTACCCTTCCTAAGTCTTTCCCAACCATTCACAGCAGAGGATATTCTTTCAGAAATACTTCGATGCCCTTTGTTATTAAATAAATAACCAGAAGTTCTAAGGTCACTAGCTACTGGATTTAAGTTATAAGCGGCTTGAGATAATATTAACCAAGACCCCTCGTCCATAGGTATATCAGAGAGGGTGGTGATGTGTTGAACATTACCTTTAACGTCCCTGGGGTTATATTTTTTAGGGTATCTGTTTCTTATTCTTCCCACTATGCTTTCAGCTACGTTGTGAATTGCGCTAGGCACACGATAAGATTGAGATAGCGTCTCTGATGAACCTTCCAAGCCTATGAAATGATCAACGTCTGCTCCTGCCCAACGATAAATTGCTTGGTCATCATCCCCAGCGGCGTACATCTTTTCAGACTTCTCATCAAGTATGTGAGCTATATCCCACTGCAATGGGGATAAATCCTGGGCTTCATCTAAAAATGTTATCTTAAAACTAGGGCAATATGTTTTACTATTTTTTATAAATTCCTCTAACATGTCTGTAAAGTCGTATAAATTGTATTGATTTTTATATTTCGTGAAGCAATTATCGACATAATTTATAGTGTTCCAAGGGAAGTCTATATTGCTTTCATTATATTGATCTCTCAATGAAACCTTACGCAATCTAGCTAGGTTTATAAGACCAAATATAGGGTGGTCAGTGGGGTTGCATTCAGAAATATCCTCTGGATCCATATCTATGGATTTTCCTTTAAAGTACATCCCAATAATCTTACTAAACTCGTCATAATGTTCTTTCTGTATAACTTGGCTTGATTTTATATCGCTCATAGATAAAGCCAGACTGTGCAAAGTTCTAAAGTAAGGTAAGTCTTCTCTAGGATCTAAATCAAATCGTTCAGAAGCTCTCTGCTTTGCCTCATTAGCCGCTTTCCTGGTGAATGCAAGGAAAGCTATCTGAGTAGAAAGTATCCCAGAATCAAGAGCTTTATCAACCATGTTGATAAGTGTTGTGGTTTTACCCGTTCCAGGTGGCCCGAAGATTCTGAACATCATACCCCGCCTTTTCTAATAATCGCGTAACGTGAATTAAAGAGCCGCCCCCAAAATTAGGGATTTCAAGTAATTTATCTCCTGTCCATTTTTTAAGAAAACTTTTAATTGACATATTAATTATGTCGGTAGAAATAAAACAATTATATGCTCTGGTATCAAGCGCCAACTCACACATCATAGTAGGGCTCTTTTTTACCTTACTTTGCTTATTCTTTTTTTGATCCATCAATTTTACAATTTCGTGAGCTCTAGCTCTACTGATATTGAATCTTTCTGCTATGGCGCTGTAAGTCATTTTATGCGTCTTTTTACGCATTTTATAAATTTGAAGGTTTCTTTCAGTTTTCTTCTTCATGCTATCCCGCTTTTTTAAAAAGTGAAGTTAATCTGTAATGGGTAAGAGCGTGAGCCCCTCCATTCGCCAAAGCTACAGCATTTTCATATTTAACTGAGTTACGTAGATATTTTACTAATAATCTACCTCGATGTCTTCTGAAAGAGCATAACTCTTCCAACTTAACTAATTGTTTTTTAACCATTAAAATACCTCCCCTTTGTTAAAATCAGGCGGGTCTATGTCAACATCTCCTTGCTGATAAGAAGGGATAGCCCACACCCTTACAGGTCTACCTTTTATCTTTAAAACTAAACTAAAACCATTTATATCTCTTAATCTCTGTGCTATCTTGTGAGACTTGTATTCAAAAAATTTATTTTTTCTTAAAAACGATTCAAAATCCCTTAGCCTAAAATAAGTAACTTGTTTTTCTTCGTCAGTCCAAGGTCTTCTTAATAATATTTCTTCTTTATCTTGCGCTTGTTGTAAATGCCTACAGAATTCCTCTAAATAATCATAAAATTGACCACTAGTTGAAGCATCTTGAGCTACTTCCATAATTGCAGATTCATTGTCTCTCATGTCGGACATAAGAGTTCCAATCCTGGCTTCCCATTGAATCTTGGAAACTGATCGAGGCATAAAATTAAGCTGTTCCATACAACCTTTTTGAAAAGCGCCCTGGTTTAATAAAGCTTCAGTGTCCAATTCTAGGGGCTCTCCATTTACATCCATGAACCAAACGGGAGGAGCAGAATTATATTTTCTTAAATTGCCTATAGAAGCTCCTTGAACTGCTGAACCAACACCAAATTTTCTAGTTCTACAAAGTTGCTTATTACAATGGGCGTTGATTGGCGCATCATTGCATTTGTATATGTAGTCTTTCTTTGTTAATTGTTTGGCGACTATATTAACTTCGTTAAGGGGTAAAGGAGGATCCAAATACTGCATGTTGTAATTTAATATCTCCGTCTCCCAACTATCAGGATGAGCTTTCCGAAGATAAACCCCTACATTAAATAACCCATTATTTCTACCCCCTTCGCTAATTTTTTCAGAGCATAGAATTTGTAAACAAGGTGGCCCATCTTTTATACAAGAATCAGATACTTTCGTTATTTGAAGAGATTGAAGCTGTTCTAAAGTTTGCTTATACAAATCATAAAGATCAAAAAATTCATCTAAGGTAGCGGCGGAGCCATCATCTTTTATAGCGTACCTTAACCCCTCTTCTGCATCGTAGTAGGGTAGGTTAAGAAAGTTACCTACATCCCCTCTATCTAAATGCAATTTAATTTGTTTCGGAAAAATTTCAGATTCACCGTACCCTAAAGCTGAAGAAAGATTCCTTAAAGTATCTTGCATTTCTTTTGCCGGAACCCATTCATTAGTAAACAAAAAACAATGAGCGCCGCCAGATTTAGAGCGACATACCACCAAAGGTAATTTCATTTTTCTTATTTTTTCTACTAGAATTTTATGATCTAAAGGGTATTGGTCGACATCAATACAACCCCACTTAACATTATTGTTTTCATTTATAGGGATTATACCGATAGCCGACCCTTTCCCAGACAGATGCCCTTCCCAATGCCCTGTTGTACGTGGCTCTCTAAGGATGGCGGCTTTTCCAGTGTTCTTACCATTTTCCTGTGTTTTTTCCACACGGTAAGTTCCAAAAGCTTGTTTTAAGCCATCAAAGATTCCTGAAAATTTATCTACTGACATTTATCCTCCGAGTAAAGAAAGAGGCGGGGATTACCCCGCCACAAAAACAAATTAAAATACGTCTTTTGCTTCCTCACTCGTCGAGCCGTCATCATGTTTAACCACTACTTCATCTTTACTAATGCTTTCTGAAAATGTTTTTGCACGAACGTAAATTGAAGCATCTTGAATAACACCCTCTTTTGACATTTCCCAACCATGCCACGACCCCTTGCTGTTTTCTTCCGAAACAGTTTTCAAAAGATAAATGTGAGAAAAACGAGGCGGATTGAACGCTCCGTCTTTTCCTTTAAGCGTGACGGATGCAATCATGGAGTTCCACTTTCTGCTCTTCTTGAGTTGAGTAGATTTCATGGCAATTAATGCAGTTTCATTAGACCCATCATCATTTAAGATAATAACAAAATGTTGATGAGTTTCCTCAATATAATCCCCCTCACCTCCAACAACATACTCTTTGTTGTCTTCAGGAGACCTTTCTGTCTTAGGTCTAGTATCATTAGGCCCAAAAATACCTAATGGAGCACCAGAACCTTGACCCCTGGGAGCCCATTGAATGAAACGTCTTTGGTAAGAACAAGGGATTACTCTAACACCTTCTTTTCCCTTGTAAATCGTACCTGTAACAGTATTGATAATATCTCCTTTCCTTGCTGTTTCATTCTCATCAAGAATTGGATCTAACCCAGAAATAATCTTTAAGAATGGTAGAGCCATATCTTCCTGACCCATATTTTGATTACCTAATCCCGCATCTTGTTCTAAGATGTCAGGGCTCAAAGATATCTCTGTACTACTTTTCTTTTTTACGCTTTTCCCCGTCATGATTTTCCCCTCCGGATAATTGCTCGTTGACCAATATATACACCTAATAAATCCATCGGAAACTCCTCCCCATTCTCAACACGTTCTTTAACGAACGCTCTTAAAGTCTGTGGATGAACTTCCGTCTTTTGATGTGGTAAGTAACCTTCCCTCTCAGCAGTTTCCTTAAAGGAATTTGCTTTTTCATCTTCACCTCTAGCAAAGGTACAAATAATCTGATTTTTGATTATATCGTCATATCCATTTTCCCTAAGCCAACCATAAGCCGCGGGTCTATTTTCTACCTTAATAGAAGCTCCGTATGTTTGTTTTACACTAATGGTAGAGCCGTCCTCTAATTTAAAAGAGGTTATTCCTAACTCATTAAGTATATTGGGGAGTTCCTCGTCAGTAAGTTTTAGAAGTTCTTTTTTATGATCTTTGAGCTCTTTCTCAAGACCATTAATCTTCTTTTCTTTTTCACTGACTTCTCGTGCAATCTCAGCAACTGTTTTTAGACCTTTTTGGTCTACTTTCTCAACATCCGATGCGATTGTATTTTCAAAGTCTCGTTCAAGCTGACTCATTATATCTTCAGCCATTTCACTATCCTCCATCGTTATTAAAGGCAATTTTTGTGCCTTGACAGATACCTATATTATCTGATACTTTGCAGTTGTCAAGTGGAGAAATAATTAAATGTCAGTTTCATACAAATTTGAGACAAAACCTTTTAAACATCAGCTAAAAGCTTTTGAGGATTCGTGGGCCGCGCCCTATTACGCGCTTTTCATGGAAATGGGTACGGGAAAATCTAAGGTTATTATAGACAATATCGCGTTTTTATACGAGCAAAAAAAGATAAATGCCGCACTAATTGTTGCCCCCAAAGGTGTTTATGACAATTGGATTAAGCTAGAAATTCCAACCCACATGCCCAAGCGTATTGAAAAAAAAGTTGTTAGATGGGGAGCATCTAAAACTAAAAAATTTGAAAGTGAAATACTCAACTTAGTGCAAGAACAATCAGATGAATTAAAAATATTTGTTATGAACGTGGAGGCTTTTAGCACACCAAGAGGAGCGAGAGTAGCGTACGCTTTTCTTTCAAAACATCCTGATAATATGGTAGTTATTGATGAGAGTACTACTATTAAAAACAGGAGGGCGCTTAGAACAAAGAACATTGTTCAAATGAACAAACTATCTAAGTACAGAAGGGTGTTAACAGGCTCTCCAGTTACTAAATCTCCTATGGATTTATTTAGTCAATGTAATTTTTTAAGTTTAAATGCTTTAAATTCAAAGAGTTATTATGCTTTTCAAGCTAGATATGCTGTAGTGCAACGTAGGACAATGGGTCATAGATCATTTCAAGAAATTACAGGTTACCGAAGATTAGACGAGTTAAATGAGAAACTAGATAAATTTAGTAATAGGGTTTTAAAAGAAGATTGTCTGGATTTACCAGATAAAGTTTATATGAGAAGGGAAGTTGAACTTACTCCAGAGCAGAAAAAAATGTATAACCAAATGTCAAAGTTGGCTTTGACTCAACTTGACAACGGTGAGTTAGCAACTACCGCAAGTGTTCTAACTCAAATTATGAGATTACAACAAATTTGTTGTGGCTTTATAAAACCAGATGATAGTGACATTCAATCTTTAAAATCAAGAAGACTAGAAGCGCTACTTGAAGTTGTAGAAGAGCTTCAGGGAAAAGCAATTATTTGGGCGTCGTATACATACGACATTCAACAAATAGCTTCGGCCCTGCGCCACCGATTCGGATCCGAATCGGTGGCAACCTATTATGGGGCAACCCCTCAAGATGATAGACAAGGAATAGTAGAAAAGTTCCAGGATGAAGAAAGCGAATTGAGGTTTTTTGTAGGTCAACCAAAGACAGGCGGTTACGGTATTACTTTAACTGCCGCAAGCACTGTAATTTATTATTCCAATAGTTATGATTTAGAAGTAAGACTTCAGTCAGAGGATAGAGCGCATAGAATTGGACAGAATAAGTCCGTTACTTACATTGATTTAGTCAGCCCAGGAACAATCGACGAAAAGATACTTAATGCATTGAAAAATAAGATAAATTTAGCAGGAGAGGTTTTAGGGGAAAAGGCTAGAAAATGGTTAATTTAACCTAATAAAGATTTTATTCCGCCTTGAGGGTTTATCATTCCAGAAGCAAAGTCATTGGGGAATAAATTAGCATACATGCTTCTTTGGTTAGGATTAGCAGTACCTGTTGGTGGTGGAGGCGGCGGTTGAGGAGGAGGCGCCGTAGGTGCAGTAGGTGCAGTCCCGCGAGCCGCGAGCCAAGTGTCTTGTGTGTTGGGCGCTAATGAAACAGGTTTTGGTTCTTCTTTTTCAAATAAATTTTTATCTCGAATTTGTTGTTTTACTTCTTCCTCTACATGAATAGGTAAGGTTCTAGCCCCTCTAATTATTTTATCGCTAGGTGCTATAAAACCCTTCTCCCAGAGAAAATTATAAATAGATCCCATTAGTGTAATTTGATCTACATCCTTCATTCCTATAACTTTTCCAGAACGATCTCTAATAGCTAATTCTTCATAATATCTAACAAATAAATCTGGTCTTTGCAAAAGTTCGGTTAAAGCAGTAGTTCTTAATTCCCTTGGTATTTGGTCTACAAGTCTGTTCATAAATTTAGAACCTTTACCCGCAGCTATAATAGCACCAGTCCCCATATCTCCAGGGAATAAAGATAAAAGTTTTGTGCCTGTTGCTGAACCAGCTAAAGATAAATAAAATTCTGAAAAAACACTTTGTGTCCCAAGAAAAGCATCAATATCAAGATTGTCTACGTTCTTAGATTCTATAGCTTTTTTTAATCTAACCATGTTGGCTAATTGTTCTTCTAAAAAAGCTATTTGTCGTTCTGGGGATATAATCTGTTCTGCGGCTTCCGCTTCTTTTTTAGGTCTAGCTGGGGGAGGCCCGGACTTACCTTCATTGCGCCATGTTTCAACAGCAGCCTTCCATTCTTCTAACTCTATTTCAAAATCTCTTTCGGTTAATTCTTTAACTTTTTTGCTTGTAGAACTAGCAGATACTTTCCTTACATTTTCTGGCAATAAGTCATTATCTAATACAAATTTAGCCAAAGTCCAAGCATCGTCTGCTTGTTCCGTGGCTGCTCCTAAAGCTGTTTTTGGGGTTCTAAAAAGAAGGTTGTAGACAACTTCTGGATCAAAATCATCAGCATTTTTTATGGAACTACCCTGTTTTATTGCATAATCTAATATAGAGCTAAAAAAAGCAGCCTTCCCTTGGTTTAGTATTTCCCTAGTCAATCCGTACGCTTGTACATCTACCCCAATTCTTTCGGGGGTTTTGGGAGTAGTTACTATAAATTCACCACTAGAAGCTTCGTCTAATAAATCAGGGGCTTGTCTTTGTAAATCGTTTTCTGCATTTTTAAATATTTCTAATATTTCTTCTAAATCTTTTTTAGGAGTAGGCCCACTAAGTATCTTAGCTATAGCCATTTCAGGAGCTTCGTATCTTTCTCTAGTTACAATTGCCCAAGATTTATTATTTATTAAATCTTGCGACTGAGCATTTAGTCTTTTATTAGCTTGGGATAACAAAACATACGCTTTATCAAATTCTAATAAATCTTGTTTTACTTTAGGAAAAATATCTAAGAAGCCATCATTACTATCAGTAGTGTTATTTGCTACAAAATTTCTATAATTTGTAAAATTTAGTGAAGGCACTCCATCTGGCTTTATACTGAATAGTTCATCTATTAAAGGGTTTGCTTTTGTTCCTGATAAATGTCTTAACATATCATCTAAAATAGCATTTGTGTCATCTCCAATTTCTTGAGATTTTTCAATAGCTTTATAAAACTCTTCATCTTTTAAAGATGCAGGGAAATTTTCTTGCATGTTATTTATCATAGACGTATGCGCTGTTTTTAATTGTTTTATTTTTCTAGTTGCTGAATCTCCTCTACCACTAAAAACATCATATAATATACTTTCAGGGTGGTGCACAAGTTGTCCATCTTGTTTTCGCGCAGTAAGTTCGTGGACAAAAGTTTTATTAAGCCAATTTGCTCTTGTACTGGTGTAAGATACAGCGTTAGTAAAAGCGTCTAATACTTCCATTGCTTCAATACCATATTTATCAACAAAATCTGTTTCTTTAAGCCTTTGTATATCTTCAAAAGCGGCGTTTGCTATGTTATTTAATCTTCTTTTAGCATTCTGATTTCCTCGTGATTTATGAACTCTAGCTTCTTTTCTAGCTGAACTATATATTTCTATTAAATTTTCTAAAGTCATATCAGAACTTTTTGGTATAGGAGAAATAGCATCATCTGACAATATTCCTAACTCTTCAAAAGACTTTTGATAAGAGTCAAAAACTTTACCTTGATTTCTTCCTGTATCAAAGTCCTCTATTTCTTTTTCTAAGTTTAATTTTTTTAGATGCCTTTCTAATACTTTTATTTCTCTTTTAATAATAGGTATTACATTAACTTCAGGATCTCCACCATATTTCATCCATTCATCCCCAGCTTTTATTCTTGCTAGACGATTGTCTAAATCAGCAGTCTTCAATAAAATTTCTGCCTCTACTATGGCGATATCTGATGTATTAGAATTTATCTCAAGAAATGGTTGTAGGTCATCTAACTCATGCCCTCCACCGACTCTGAAAGCCTTCTCATTAGTTTCATCTAAAGCTCTTATTTGGTTGTTTATTCTAGCTTTTGATGCTGAAATATTTTCTTCTAAAAGGTCTAAACCTGGTTCCCTTTCACCGCCTCCACCGCGTTGCTTTTTAACTCTTTCTGCTATTGGGTCAAGATCGTATCTTATCCCCCATTGCCTTATTATTTTAAAAACATTTCCTCCTAACTCTGTTTGAGTAGAATTTAAATTGTTTTCTAAATCATCACTAGCAAAGTACTTAAATAAAACTTTTTCTCCACCATCTGTTGTTCCTATTTCTTCGGGCCTATAAAGTAGTTTCATTACTTTAAGATCTTCCGGGCTATCAAATGGTATTGGAATATCTCCTCGCCCTGTTCTTTTAACTAAATTCCATAATAAAGATTCTTCGTGTGCAGAAAGTTCTATTTGTTTACCTATGGTTTTTAATAAAGCTTGTCCTAATTGCTCCGCAGAATTTTCTTCATACTCTCCTTTTGTTAGTTTACTAAGAGCTTCCATTACATTATCAACATTATGTTGAGTTTTTTTCATCATAAGATTTAGCAACATATGTTTTTTAATTTCAGCAGCTTGTTGAAGAAAAGTGGCATTGCCTTCTGCTTTGCCTAAAAAAGTAAGCCCTTTAATCATAGTTTTTGCATATTCATAATCAGCTTGAGTTTGAGGAAAAACACTATCCGGAACAAACTTTCTTTCCATTATTCTAAAAAATTCATCGTCTGAAGCCGACGCTAAACTTGGAAAAGGCGGCTCTTCTTCAGCAACTTTAGGGCTTGATGTTTCAATATCTACTCCCATAATTTTTGTTTTTGTTGTTTCTTGTTTTGGGAGTCTTTTTTCGTGTGCTTTTAATGCTGTTTTAATATTTTCTATAAGTGGCGGAAAAATTTCAGTTGTAAATTCTCTATCAAGTTCTTCTAACCCTTCTACAGAGATGCCTTTATTTCTTCTTTTTTCTTCATAGTTTTTTCTTTCTTGGTACAAAGTTTTAAAAGCTTTTCTTAACCTTTCAGTTTTAATTCTTTTAAAAGTATATTTTCCCGCTGGCGCTGCGCCTTTCCAAAAATTACCAAATCTTTTTCCTAAAATACCTTTTGATGCTAACTCTCGTTCAACTTCTTTTTCAACTCGTGCTACAATTTCGCTATATTCGTATGGGTTTGCTCTGGAGTATTGATCCTCTCCGCCTGGAATTTTATCCATAATTTCTTTTATTTTTCTTTCCTTTAACCCAAGAGCATTTATACTTTTTAAAATATCGTCTCCATATCTAAAAGTACTTCCTGCAAGGCTTACTGTTACTGCTGAACCAAAAGCACCACCTAGTTCAGAAGCAATTCTTGACCAAGGGTTATATGGATCTTGTTCATGTATACCATATGCGGCTGCCCCTGAGCTTAGTGTTATTATCCCTTCTTCAATACCGGTTCTAATAGGCTTTTCATCTGCTCTTTGTCTAACCCCCATTAACATTTTTTCAAGAAATCTTCTAGCCTTTAAGCTGAATGTCTCAGGAGCGTCCTTGGCTAAATTTTCAATAACGGACATGCCTCCAAAATCTACGGTTTTAGGAAATTTCCAAGGTAACCAAGATCCTGTCGCAAATAAACTTACAGTTCTTCCGGCTTCGTAGCCAGTATCCGCAAATCCAAGTGGAGGAGGATTAGTAACTGCATGTTGAATTTCGTCGGCTAAAAAATAAGAACCACCACCCCCAAGAAAACCGCCAACAAACAAGCCTGGTATACCATATGCTTGAGCGCCTTTTTTAGCCCCATAATAAAATCCACCAGCGCCGGCAAGACCTGGAAGAACTTCTTTTATAACCCCTTTTGCAAAAGTAGGGTCTTCTACGTTAGTAAGCATTGAAACTATAGCTTTATCAGATAATTTAAGACTATCTTTACTAAATT
>Ga0098061_1001390_pt1 | contig 11714 bp, 14 predicted proteins | sample 22_taG_FD_92579 | JGI IMG/M metagenome (GOLD analysis project Ga0098061, IMG submission 92579) | Marine viral communities from the Subarctic Pacific Ocean - 22_ETSP_OMZ_AT15343 metaG | ecosystem: Environmental > Aquatic > Marine > Oceanic | place: Subarctic Pacific Ocean | collected 2015-01-20 | reverse complement strand
TTCAAAATCTGAAAAGCCAAGTTCTTTACTTAGTTTTTGACATTCTGCTATTTGATGTTTGTTATGATCAAACCTAATCATTTTCCATACAGCACGACCCCCGGCTTTAATGAAAGTTTTTGCGTTATTAATAATTGTTTTAAACACCGTATTTTGTCTGTATATTGTATGTGTATCTTCTAAGCCATCTAAACAAAACACTACCAAGCAATCTAACTTAGCAAGTTCTTGCCAAAAGTTCTTTGTCCTAGCACTACCGTTTGTGCTTATTCCTATATCAATATTATATTCCTTAAAGTAACGAACAATATCAATAGATTCTGGGTTCATTACAAAGTCTCCAAAATTTCCATTAATACCTATAGTATCTATATGGTTTAAAAATGTAGGTTTAAATATTTTTTTAACATCATCTAATGTAAGGTTTCTTTCTATGTATCCATCATTATAAGGATAGCCATGAAAATTTCTAGGACATAAAGGACACCTAGCATTACATAAGCTAGATATCTCTAAGTGTATATCTCGTATGTCCGAAAGTTTATACACATTAACCCATGTGTGGTCGGACCATTTTGCTCTGATCGTATGAAGTATCAGCATATTTTTTGCCACAGCTTAATATTAATAAAGCTGAATCAATAGCATCATCTACTGAACGTTCTTTTAAGGCTATTTTTCTAACAAAAGTTTCACAATAATCATCTAAGCGATTAAGTTCTTTTGCTTTTGTATATCCTGAGCTAAGAGTTCTTTGCTGTATTTCGGTCAGTTTCATAGTTCTATACCTCTAAGTTATTATAACATAAACCCTTGTTGTATACAAGTGGTGTATGAACCATTTTGGTAGCTTTTACGTAGGGTTGTCAATAGTACCCTTTGTATAGAATATCTGCTATCTTTTCATGTTCATCAGCATTTGGGTGTCGACTTTCTTCTGCCCAAGTTCCAAACTTTTCAAAATCAGATACATGACATTGAATTAGCCTTATATTATTTTGATCGCATAGTGCTTTTAAGCAAAGTTCATAGTGCGATCTCTTTTTAGCTAATTCTACAGGATCTATAACATGGCGGGTAATAAATCTTGCACAACGACCTAGATCATCTGCTAAGTGATTAGTATCAGCAGATATATACATTGATTTTTGATCACGAATAATGCGAGGTCTTTTATAAACATCTTCTAAGGCTGTTGCAAAAGATGGGTGTATTATATAAGTGGTATCATTACACTTCCAAGTCATACGTGTATCAGATGTCCATACTACTAATATTGAATGTATTTCTTGATATATGTATACATTAGCAATTAAATTAACTAAAGAATGAAATATATATTCATTAGATGCCGCAGAAAGTGCTACGTTAACAAGTTCACAATTAAGTTTATCAGCTAATTTTTGTGAGAAACTTCGCCTAATATTTTCAGTTGACATAAAAGGGTGATGTAATTCAGCCCCGTGCGTTACAGAACAGCCCGAGACTAATAGTTTCTTACTTTCTCTCCAATCATTCATATGAAAAATATTTATCGCCCTTTTTGTATAAGATTAAATAAAAATATGATAGACAATAATATTATCAACAAAACAGTTAACAGTATTATCGATTCCCTAGAGACAGCAAATCATATTAATGATCAATTGGGTTTGTTAGATAATCCTTTGCCAGCAGAGACAATTAATAAGTTACAATTATTAATTAACAAAGAAGATATTAAATGGAAATTAGTAGCAGGTCAAGAAGATCTTAATAGAGGAATGATCGATTGGATACCAGAATCAATTATTGAAGAATTGCATATGACATGCGATATATTAACAGAAGATATTAAACAATACTTTGGCATAGATAATATTAGCTTTCAGGCATTACAACTTTGGAAAGATGATAAAGATTATAATATTACCCTGCATAAAGATAATCCTGTTATTGATGTCTCTATGCAGATTTATCTATTTAACGATGGGTTTGAAAATGAAGGTACTACATTTTTTATTAAAGAAGGTAAGAATGGGTTACCCGTTGAGTACATTAATATTCCTTTTAAAAGTAACACAGGATATTTAGCTTGGAAAAAATCAAACGAAGATAGAATTAAACATCAAATAACAAATACTGTTACTAGCAGATCTCGATATACTTTATACCTTACCTGGTCTAGGTTCGGTAAGCAGGCGCCCGATGCCAACGACCCCGCCGCTTTCCTTTAAGCGAGCTACATGTACAAACTTAGTTGGCTCTAGATCTAAATCGTTACATATTTCATAATGCAGATTACCGTAGTTGTTCCACGCATAGTCTCTCTCTACATTATTCATAATAAAACTTCCACATGCCATGTTTGAAAGATTTATACTACCTTTATAGTAATAATTCATTATTGTTATTGCATCCATACTCTGTTGTCTAGACCATCTCAATCCTATCCTGTTCCATTCCATGCTTAACTTGCTAAGACTCATTCCAAAACTTTTTATATTAGGGTGAGCAAGATCTAAAGCTATGTCTCGAGATTTTACCATCCATGCCATGTCAATGTGTATATCTATATTCTTTTGTTCACATTCTTTTAATACATCTTCCCATTCAGGCCTTATACCACCTGAAGCATAATGAGGTAAACTAATTAATAACGGTTTATTAGGTTGTAGGTCTCCAGGTTCTGTACCATACTTGCCCATAAGACTATAATAAGCATATTCAATTGGTAATGTTTGAAAACCATTTAAACCGTGTTTTAAAATTATGCTTTCAAAGAACTGAGTACACCCTTGTATTACGTCAACAACAGGAAATTTATTATATCCTTGTATATCATTTATTGAACTGTTTTCAAACCAGTCTTTAGCTTGAGCAATAAATTGATTTTTATTAATATCCTTATGGCTTTCTTGATACCATCTATGTTTAATACTTCTAAGATGTTCATCACTAAGTGAAGTAATTTTACCAATTAAATTTTTATTAAACTTTGCCATTTACCCAATCCATCATAAATTGCCAAAAAGGTCCATTAAAGTTTAATTTCCATGTTCCATTTAACCCTAACCATGTTTCACCTATTACTTCTCGCCCATCAGTATGTGTGAATATTGATTTTGACCATATTAAATTTCGTAAATCTATTCCATCTATTTTTATTGAATTTATAAACAAGTCCTGTTTACTATTTTCTGGCTTGTTCTGCCTATCAATGATTAACATATTTTCTTTATTTAATGTATGTTCAAACGTAATAATTTTTCTTTTTAATAGATTTTCATTAAATTTAATATTATCATTTACTGATATTGTTATTTTAGGAGGAGTTTCTTGATATGCTGTATGCAAATCTATTTCAAACTTTAAAGTTTCTAACATGGATGTATTTATAGACCGTTTGTACGGTGTAGATCATTTGTGATACAATGTATGCCACCGTCCCAAAATTGATAATGTCTAAAGTTAACAGTATGTACATTTATTCCTTCTTTTTCTATAAGTTTGTTAATAGGAGATGCACTAGTGTTAGTACTAATTACATTATGTTTGTCAATAGATAACATGTTAATATCGATAATGGTTTCTTCTATATCGCCCAGCCAATTATGAAAGTAATTCTCAACATATCTAGTAAACGATTTGTTCTGAGTTGGTTTGGAATCTTCATTATCTGCAATAATTACTTTCCAATCATCAAAATACTTACACAATTCAATATCGTTTCTAGAAACAATTAACCCAGGACATAAAACGCAAACGCATCCATCTAGGTGACCTTGTGAATCTATAATATGGATATTATGATTAGGGAATAGTTTTTCCATCTTTTCTTGTTGGTCAGTAAAGTTCTGACCGGGTTCCGTGCCTACTACTAGGTCCTGTCCTAATCGTAAAATTGTTGCTGTATCTATCTTCTTATCGTATATAATTTCATTGCCTTGTTTACTAACAAGATCTTCTATAGGCCTCATACCACTATGATCAAAATCATAACAACCAAAAGCATCTGTAACATTAAAATCATTTAGTTCTTGTTTGACCCAGTCTGGTAAGAGATTAAACTCTTGATCGGTTTTTGGAGGCAGTATAGGCCAGTCAGGACCCCGCAATGTATTCCATTTAGAAATTGTTCTAGATATAAAAAATTGATTACCAATCATACCACAATGATCTCTTGGAGTCATTGCCGCTGGAAAATATTGTTTTGATAACTGGCTATTTAAAAAGTCTGTCGGCAATACAGTTCTAACTACTTCTACATTAAATATTTTAAGTAGACTAATTAATTTTTGATAGTCTTCTTCTGTTTCTTCTGCTATGCGTTCCATAACAGATCTAATAGTTGGATCATGTATAAATGAATAGAACTCCGGCGGGTATGCTCTACCCACAGCACAAACCCTTAGTCGATCATAGAGATAATCTACTTTAAATTTCATGTGAATACTTTAACTCCATATAGTTCTTCAAAGCGTTTTGCATCTAACTTATCGTTTACCATTGGCTCTCCACGAATATTTAAACTAGTATTCAATAGCATTGGACACCCTGTCATAACGAACCACTTCTCTAAAAGTTGTCTAATTCCTGATTTGCAGTCTGGTGCCACTGTTTGCACTCTAGATGTTCCATCATGATGAATAATAGCTGGAAATTCATTTGGGCGTAAGCATACAGCAGTTACTTGCATGTAAGGAGATTTCTCCCATGAGCGTGGCATTTCAAAATATTCATGTGTATATTCTTCAAGTATAACAGGAGCAAATGGTCTAAAATTTTGTCTTCGTTTAATCTTGTTAACTAAATCTTTAATTTCATGTCCGCGTGGATCAGCTAATAATGATCTGTTTCCTAATGCACGTGGTCCAAACTCAGCTTTACCATTAGCTACACCTACTATTTTATTGTTAACTAATTCATCTAATAAATTATTAACTGGATATTCTCCAGGAATATCATATCCTAAGTATGGCCCTTCAAAATTAATTTTTTTGCCGTATGCTAAAGCCGCGGCACCTAATGAAGATCCAGCATCACCAGGATTAGGCATTACCCATGTATTTTCAAAATAGGTTCCTGTTTTTTCATTACTAACACAATTAAGAGCACAACCACCCGTATAAACTAAATTGTTAGAATTATAGAAATCTTCTGCACGTCTTAATACTTCCCACAAAAGTACATTCATTATAAATTGTGCTGATGCGGCTATGTTTTCATTAGTTATCTCTGGTTCGTAATTATCTACACCTAGGTGACAATTATATTTAAAACGTATTTCTTCAGAACTACTTAAAAAGTCTGCAAGCATTTCGTAGTGTGTTATACCATATGCCGCCATACCCATTAAAATATATTCTTCTTCAAGTGGTTTTAATCCCGCACGTTTAGTCATCGCTGAATAAAATAATCCAATACTATGTGGATAAACTTGCCGCCATAATAATTTATATTGTGCTTTGCCTTCCTTATTGTAACTTGCAGACCATATTGTACATGTATCAAATTCACCAATAGCATCTATTACAACTACTGTAGCATCATCAAAAGGACTAGTTTGGAATCCGCCAGCCGCGTGACTAAGATGATGATTGTATGTTTTTATTTTACAATTCTTATAAGTAGGCCACCAGAAGCCCATTTGTTTTTTAAGTATTTGTCTTGTAGTAAGTTTGTCCCAGTCAATACCTTGTCCACTATACAACTGTCTTAATTGTTTATTCCATGGACGCTCGTAATAACATACGGTATGGGCTTTACTATTTGGAATATTAACAAGTTCTGTTAATAAGCCTGGGCATAAGTCTGGGTCGTTTTTCTTTTTAGAAAAGCGTTCTGAATGACTAGCAAAAAGTATATCACCATTATCATTAAGCAGACTAATTGCGGCATCGTGAAACCCGCAACTAATTCCCAAATAACTCATTTTGTCGCTTCTCTATTTCTTTTACTTTATCTAACAGTTCTTGATCTTTTAAATACTTCCAGTTAGTGGCTTCTTCTTTAGTTCTAGTACAACCACAACATATTCCAGACTCAGGACAAAAGCTACATATTCCAATACATGGACTTAATATACTTGAGGCCATATCCCCATACTCCTCTATTACCTTTTCAGGATTAGGGTGTGGGAATTCTTTATGTGTTCGAATTTCATCAATTCTTTTATTATTCATTTATATATAAAAGGATCCTTTTTCCTAAGTTCTTTTAATTTTTTTCTATAACGTAATTCTAATCTAATTCTATTATATGCTAGTTTAATCCAGCGTTTAAGAAAAAACTCTTTTTCTTTGTTTGCATATTTTATTAAATCATTATATCTTTTATCTGGTAATCTATTTTTTGATATCATTTAAGTCTCTCTGTTTGTTTTTGTTTATAGTCATAGTCACTCCAATGCCAATCATATATTGCTTTACAATTATCATATTCTATACTATAAATATCAAGATAGTTTTCCATAACTTTCCATATTTCTTGTCTATTAGTTGTTCCAAAGCTACGTTCAAGATCAATTTTACCTATATGTAAATAACCTAAACTTAGTTTTGGATCATTGTAATCTAAATTTTGTTTCTCAAGCCACACTTTAAATTGTGATAGTTCATAATCATGCCAAGGACAATCAGCATTTTGTGTTACACTTTTAGCCCATTCAATATCAAATTCTCCTGAATAATATTGTAAATGATTAATAGCATCACACATTGTTTCATCTAAATTAGGAGCACCTTCATCACGCCACACTTCGTATACAGTTTTTCCTATTTGAGCCCAATGCATATATACATTTCCAAACTCTCTGTTATATCTATTTTTTATAAACCCTTGTCTATGTTCGTCTGTTAATAAGTGTCGAGGTGCCTGAAAGAAAGTAGTTATTTGACTAGGCCTAATCCATTCTGGGTCTCTAATTTGTTTACGCTGACTAAGAACTAATGATTCAAGTTCATGACAGCATGTGTTTAATTGTCTAATTGCATACTTGGTAGCCAAGTCTGCATACTTGTACCATCCACTTATTTGTCCTACAGTTCCTTGTAAATTTTCAAAGTAATTATGTAATCTATTTAGAGTGCCTTCTTTTAAACTATATCCTAATAAGTTCCAACCCGTATCTCCTTGCTCATTAAATGATTGTACACCATAGTCTCTAGGCCAACGTATTGTTTCAGGGCAGTACCAGTCATCAATAATAAAAGGTTCAATATTATTTTTTTGCCATACACCAGTAAAATTAAACTTATTAATTGTAAGTACTGCATCATTTAATTCTCTACAAAGTAATTCTACAGTTCTGTGACTATTTGGCCAACCTAAAAAACAATAATTTTTTTCAAGATATAAATTCTTTTTAAGTATATCATCTTTAAGAGTTACTAGCCAATCCTGTGCAAGTATATTATCATCAGGATTAATATAATAACTTAATTTTTTATCTTTATTTAAAGAGTGTCGTAATGTTACTTTAACAGTCAATTGAAGCCCACCATTCATATATTTCAGTATCTTCTTCTAATATAGTATCTATGGTGATTTTGCTATCGCCTCTAATTTTTTCTAATTGTAGTAAGCGTTTTTTGCCTTTAATTAAACCCTCTTCATATTCATCAGGCCATTGTTCCTGGAAGGTTGGCCGTTTGTACATAAAGTGTAGCACATCTAATAAACTACTAGGTGCATCTTTTAAAGTGGGTATGGTCTTATCTAGCCAATTATTTAGTATAGGCCTTGGCAAGCACATAGGGCTCATAACAATATCAGGTGTAAATGCAAAGCAAACTTTGCTTAAGAGTCCGACTCCAAGTTTTCTTGAGAGGTCTGAGATTTTTTTGACTTCGAAGAGTCCTGGGAGTGTGAGTGTGAAGTCGATACGTAACTGGCGGCTATTATTTGCAGTCTCAATTCCTTGAGTAAAATTTTCAAGCCAGCGAGAGTAATCAAGACCTGTTCTAATATATTCACCAATTTCTTCCGTACCGTCGAGGCTAGCACATATCTGCCAATCACGAAGATAGCAAAGAATATCGTCATATAGATTAAGATCTCTATATTCGATTGTACTGAGGTTAGTATTGTATCTAGCATATACCTTATGTCCATCATTAAGCTCTATTATTCTTCTCATGTATCGCCAATGTTGCTCATACATAAGTGGTTCGCCACCAACCCAGTAAATTTCTTCTACACGATGTTCTTCTACTGCCTGGGCAAACTCTTGTTCAACCTGATCCTGCTGGAAATTCTTTATCTGTTTTCTAATATCTGGTCGCATCCAAGTATTCTTAGGATTTGACCAATCAATCATATTATGCTGACGTTCTTCAGTTTCCCATGCACTTGATAACATATCACCGCACATGCGACATTTAAAATTACATAGGTTACTGAATCTATAATCCCAACTTACAGGTTTTAATGTTGTATAACCCTGATCGTTTGTAGTTTCCCATATACTATTATATTTATTTTCAAACAAATTCTGGAAATAGCTTCGGTAAACATCTGTGTTTAATAATTTGTTATCACACACTTCACACTCGGGAAGTGTTTCACCATTCATCATACGTTTACGTACAGAACACATGTGATCACTATTCCAATGTTTATCTAAGGTAATTGGAATATACTTGCCTGTTCCGGGTTTGGAATCAATATATTGTTCAAAGCATTGTGCTGGTTCTTTAGAAGCACAACACATTCTGCGTTCAGATTGCGGTGAAATGTATGAGTGTGTCCAAGGAGCCATGCACAAAGTTGGTGGTCTTTTCTTAGGTTTTTTCACTTGTCGCCTAAACCAGACCAAGATCTATTATCAAAAGCATTTTTTATTCTTCTATTATAATAATCAGCAACACTATCATGTACTGATTGTTGTTGTATATGAAAGTATGGTCTATGTTCTCTTGTATCAACAAAGTCCCACAAATTTATATCACTTCTATAATAATTAAACTTTTTAAAGTATTTTCTAACATCATCACCATAACTTGGGTGTTCAAAGCCACCTTGATCAAACATAAATGGTATTTCGCTATCTAATAGTTTTTGTAAAGTGTTTTCAATTATTTGACTATCTCTATAAATTGCTAGATATAAATCATAAAAATTCTTATTATATTCTAATATTAAATTTTGTTGCTTTGGGTTTAATGCTAATGCGTCAGATGGAACAAATATAGTATATGCAGTTAAGTCGCAATCACTATTGTCTTCTCTAGTTAAACTATAAAATCTATCTAATAATTTTAAGTTTTTACTACTACTCTTATAACTAACTTCAGATCTAGTTACAGAAGTAAAACATACAATTATAAAATCTGCTTTATTTTTTATTGCACGTTTTACTTGTAAACTTATTAGTAAATTACTAGCACATACTGATGCTAAATTTTTAACATCAGTATCTAATTGTTCATGCCACAAATTATAATATTCTTTATAATCTGGGTCTTCGCTTGCGAAACTATCTCCGCAAATATATGTTGTTGCCATTATTGAAATACCTCCATATCGGGCAAAAAAGGATAATCATCTTGGGTCCATATCTTTGGTGCTCTATTAATAGCATCAGGAAGTTTATCTAATCCATCTTGTGCTACTTCTAGTGTCATGTAATAATGATAACCAATAGTATCAATGTCTTGTTCTTTCCATGGAATAACAGGAGTTCTTCCATCATGCGACATTTTCTTAAGCGTATCATAATCTGTAACATTGTCACAAAGTATAGCACCCCCTCTACCTAAACTAAGATGTTTTTGAAATTGAAAACTTAAACACATTAATGTTTCTGGAATGTAACTATCTCTCTCCCAAAGAACAGCCGCATCAATAATATCTGTTCTGTCAAGATAATAATAATTTTTCCATTTATAATCTCTCCAATAATAATCTAATCCTAGTTTGAATATAGTCATAGGAATAGATACATAGGTTCTTGCTGGACAACCCACACTTTTATATCCTCTGTGTCTTAAACATAATTCAATAGCATGGGTACAGCAATCTGTTGCCACAGCGTAAGGACTGCCAAAGAAATTGGCTATTGCGGCTTCAAACTTCAAGACTTGATTCATGTTGGTCTATTTATCTCCATACCCAATTGCCTTTGCTAGTTCTGAATGGTGGTCCCATAAGTTTTCATTTCTTATCTGATCTTTATCTTTAACCTTTCTTAATAATTCTTTACCGTCTAAACTACTGCCTTGTTGCATAAAACGCACAGCATTTTCAAATTCTTTTAAATGTTGGCTAGTTACTTGTGCTGACTGTAATTTTTTAATGGCAATTTCTTTTGCTTGAGTAGATAAACTTCTAATACTCACTGACTGTTCTTCATGTAGCATATTCCAATATATATTGTCAAACCCTACTGAGTCAATCCAATTAGCAAGGCCTTCTAGATACATAACATTAAACACATTAATAGTAGAACATACTTGCAACTGAATGTTCCCTAACTCCTGTTTAAGCTCCTTAAATTTTTGAATGTTAGCATTAACTTCAGACCACTTGGCATTTGATCGTTGGTATTCAAAACGTTCTTCAACATCATCTATACTAAATGCTATCTCAACTAATTTAAAGTGTCGCCATATATCAATAGCGTTTTCTGGATACTGTGTTCCGTTTGTGTTGTAATGTATCTCAACGTTACCTGCAATTCCTAAGTCAACTAGCTGTTGTAAAAATGCAAAGTGTTCTTTAATTAGAAATGGCTCGCCACCAGTAAACTCTAAATAACGTATTTCTTTACTAAGTTCGATCAACCTATCCCAAAAGTGTTGCTGTTCTCTAGGCCAACGCCCTTGCTCAAGAATTTTATACGAAAAACTTGACTTTTTATTTTTCTTAGGTAATTCTTCTGTAGCAATTTGACTTGAAGAATAACTACCACATATACGACATTTTAAATTACAGATGTTGCCAACTTTAAGATCAAACATCATTAATTCTTTACGTTCTTCAGTCCAGGTTTGATTGGCAATACCTAGATGCTTTAATCTGTCTAGAGTGTTTAATCTCTTACTAGTTCCGCCACTATCTTCCACACGCCAACATTTTGCACAAGTTTCTGGCCTAGTGTTTGCTAAAAAGTCACGTCTTAGTTGCTTTGAACTATGTGCGTCAAGTATTTGGTCTAGTGTAGAATTTCTAACACTCAACGTTTGTCCTTGTTCATTTTTAACAGGTTGTTCTGCTAGACAACAAACCGAATGACTACCATTTGGTTGTACTTCTAGGGCTACCCAAGGTAATACACAAAAATTTTCGTTAGGCAAGTTAAGACTTTCTATTCTACTTTGCCTAGTAATGTGTTTAGTCTCTTGCTTTTTTTGTTTAATTATTTTATATTCGTCACCGGTGACTAGTACCGCAGTAAAAGGTATAGGGTCATAACTAAGTTCACTAGTTACTCGTTCAATTTCATTAATAACATTTTTGTCTTCTGTGACAATCATAACAAAGAAGTTTGATATATCTAAATTATTAACAATATTCTGCAGATCATTCAATGTCGAAATGTCAGGCATACTGATAACAATACGCTCATTATCTTCGTATCTTTCTTTTTGTATTGTACGTAGTTGCTTGACTAAATCTTCAGAACAGTCAACGGCATGTACAACATACTGTATAGATAACAGTTTAATTATTGATTCGTATTTCATTTAATTCAGGTATAGCTTCTAGTATATTCTCATTGCGTATTTTATCTA
>Ga0098061_1001388_pt1 | contig 11721 bp, 10 predicted proteins | sample 22_taG_FD_92579 | JGI IMG/M metagenome (GOLD analysis project Ga0098061, IMG submission 92579) | Marine viral communities from the Subarctic Pacific Ocean - 22_ETSP_OMZ_AT15343 metaG | ecosystem: Environmental > Aquatic > Marine > Oceanic | place: Subarctic Pacific Ocean | collected 2015-01-20 | reverse complement strand
CACACGCCAGAACTACGCAGAGCTAAAGTTCCGAGACATGATGAACATAATCAACAAGAACGATGTCCCCATAGGAAGCTTCCACGAAGGCAAAAAATATTTCTCCATAAGTTCCAAACTATTACCTTGGGCAATTGAATGAACCCAGCAAGGGAGAACTCTTCTTTGAAGCCATAAGGCATTTAGGTTTTCCATCTTTAGCCCCTGTCAGGCTCAAACAGCCCTCCTACTGGACAGGAGATGGCCAATACGAAACAGAAATAGAAGCCATAATGTCCAGCAAACCCCATACTGAACCAAAAGAATCAACAGAGGGAATACATTGGAAGAACGAAGCATTAGCTGAAGCTATAGTTGATACTTTCAACCAGCTAACAGAAGAAGAACAATGGGTTTACCACATGCTAGTTGACGTTGGACTATCAATGCGTTTCGTAGCAACAGTATTGGATATCCCTAAAACCACGTTCGCTAGACGCAGAGATGCGTTAGCGGACAAGATCAGGGGACTACTATTAGAACACGAAGTAGTAAGAGAACGGCTAAGACTCTAAATCCCTTAGCTTTATACAATCCCCCAAAAAAGCAGCGATACCTTCCAACCAGTTCATTAAACCAAAAATAGACATCATGTTCCCTGATTGAGCTTCATCCCATGAACGAAGTAAATTACGAACCTCATTCTCATCAAAAACAATTAAGACACCAAGATCATTACCATCCCACTGCCCATGAGTGCCGTCACGCATATCTAACCGATGAGCGCTATCTTTAATCTCAGCCTGTATTTGATCTTCTAAGTCAAGGCCTTCTATGGCCATCCATTCAGCCCATTGATGTTCAAACTCATCAGAGGCCAATTTTCTAACCCTTCAAACGTTGCTGCGCTAAACTTTTCAAAGCTGCTAATAAGGCAGCGCCACCTGCTGTAGCTGCTGCCTTCAAAGTAGAAAGGTCTGTGATAACAAAAATAGCTAAGAAAGACTGTCCTGCTGTCCACGCTGTGCGTTCAGCCCAATCCATAAAATTGAAAGTAGCTTTTTGATCAGTCACTAGTATCCCCCTCTGTAACCCATTCTTTGAGTTGGATTAGCAGCATAATACGGATGAGAACCCCTTGAAACGTTACCTATAATTGGCTCTCTGAATAATACACCTAAACGGTTGTAGTTATCCACTATTCTTTGTGTTGCATTTTCAAGAGAATAAGGGTCAGTTGGAAGATTTGGATTTGCATCAATCAAGCCAAAAGCCTCTGGCGCAGGGCGCATATCATTTTCGTAACGAACAGCACCTGAATTAATGAGTTTTGTCAAACTTTGCTGCAATTCACCTTGCATTGGATCCCAAGATTCACTCCTACCACTATATGGGGCTAAAGCTAAAGCTTGTGCAGCCATTGCAGCAGGACTATTACCAAAACGCTGTGACGTTATTGGGGTTGGCTGCAAGTAAGGTGTGCCTCCTTTAGATTGTTCCATTTGCAAAAACTGTTCCATCAATATAGGTATCATTGCTTCAGCAGCTCCATTCCGTAATTGACGGTTTCGCTCAGTCAACACATCAGTGCCAAACTCTGTAGCTCTTGCTTGATCTGAGGTACTACCTGAATTAGGTAAATAAGTTCCTAAAGGAGTACCTAACTGATCTGTTCCACCAGCAGCTTCATATTGCTCCCTACCTTTATCTGGTCTACGGTTCTGTAACTGACGCACAGAGGATCTTTCAGGTCTAGAAGGAGTAGTATACATCGTGTTATCAAACTGACGAACAGGATTACCTGAACCTTGTCTACGAGGCTTTTCAGCAGAAGGACCAAAAGCTCCCTCTCCTCTGTCATCCAAAAATGCAGCTAAAATATCTTGTATACTCGCCATTAGTACTTAGGCCTACGTTTCTTAGCAACCCTGCTTCTACTTCCTCGTTTTGCTGGACGTTTAGGCTTACGAGCTTTATGCTCGTTTGGCTTACTAGCAACCTTTCTCTTACTGCTTCTACTTCCTCGTTTTGCTGGCATAATTTCCTACTTTCCGAATGGTCGCCCATTAGAATGAGCGTTCCCTAAATTAGTTGATCTTAAATAAGCAGCATCCTTCTTAGCCTTCTTACTCATATTAGACATATTTTCAGAAGAAGAAGAATCATAAGGTTGCTTATCTTGCGAACCAAACGTATCTTCAGAGGATCCGTACCCTTTACCTTTTGGCATAATTGCCTCCTATATATAGTGTTTTGTGTCCCATCACGAGAACAACATCTTCCAAGTGTTCTTTCCTACAATCCCATCAACAGTTAAAAAATCCCTATACCTGTTCTGGAAAGCCCGCACCGCAGCAGCGCTCTTAGGACCGTAATGGCCGTCTACTGGCCCAGCATCATAACCAAGCTCATTTAAACGCCTCTGAACGACCCTAACAGCCTCTCCACGGCTTCTACGGCGCTTAGATAACGGCTTTTTCTCCACCATATTAGCTAAACGAAGATGCTCAGTCTCTTCAATAACAATGTCCCTGCCTGATTTAATCACATGACCATCTAAAGGCATGCCAGACTGCATCCAGTGATACAATTCACGCTCAGGACAAGTCGTAGAAGCCAAATCTCTATGGCCCTTAACCCAAAGTTTCCCATTATAACGCAACTGTATATCGTCAACAAGCGCTTTAATAGAGCGCTTTGTTGCCTCAGGGATAGGATCAGCACCCCAACCTGTATAACAAATAGCCTCAGTGCGACTATTCCAAGGGCGATTAGCTGCTGACACATGACCAGCGCCACGCCCCTCATACACAACACCAACTTCATCAACCAACCAGTTATACGCAATAGCGTTCCAACCATTAGAATCCATGTGATACTTCTCAAACGCTCTAACAGCAGCCACGCCCTTAGGACCATTCTTTACACCCGAATGATGTAATACAATCCCTTTCACACGACTCTTATTTAATTTACTTAACGGTTTCTTCGGGCCTCTTGAACCCCAACCATCTCTACTAATAATAGTTAATGACATTTATACTCTCCTAAAGTATTTATCTCGTAAGTCCCTTTGTGATTCTTCAAGTATTCTAGTTTGTTTAGCTATTTGAGACATCTGCTCCATACTAGAGTTTACCCTTATACCAGCACCAAAGAAAGTGTTGATAAAGGTAGTAGCAAACGCAGATTGCTTCCTACGTTCATTAGGGTACAAACGCCTCATACGCCCAAATATGGGCAATATCTGATCAAACATATAGATATGCTTATCACGCATTACCAAACGACCATCTAAGCCCTTATCAGCTATACCAGTAGTCAACAATGCTTGTTTAAGGAAGGGTATTTCAGCCCATTTAGGAGCCTGCTGGAACCTGCCAGTCAAAGGAATATCAGCAAATGACTGTTTACCAGCCCACATTTCAAACGGCAATTTAATAGGAGGAAACGCAGACTCTTTCGCTACCCTCCAGAAGTTCTGAGGAATCCCCATCAAGTCACTAGAAGAATCCATATCTTTAGTCCACTTAGTCAAATCCCTGAAAGGAAGATCAGGCATCCAATAGACACGCCCCGCAGCAGTTTTAAACGGCAAACGTATTCCCATATTCTCGGCAAAGTAATCAGGAACAACATTTTCCATAGGTGAGTGAAGCTCAAGTTCTTTCTTAACTTGAGCTAAACGGCCCCACTGCTGAGGGTTCTTACCAATAGATTCAATCAAGACAGGAACAATGTTCTTCTGCCAAGTCCAGAAAGGTATTACACCCTTTATCTTTCTTTCAGCTTTAGTCAAATCAGAATAATCAAAATGGAATTTGACAACTGATTCCATAGCGTCATCTACAGAATAACCGCCCATCATCATATTATGCGCCATAGCGCCTCTAAGCATGTACTCAACATCTTGGTTACGGCCACGAACCCAAGAGATAGGTTTAAACTCTGGAGTCCAAGGTCGCATATTGCCTCTTTGAACCATGTACTCGTTATCATTAGGTATGAAAGATCTACTTTCCTTATCCCAACTCTTCTGCTTCCAAGGCCTATTAGATGATTTCCAAGTAGCAAACTCATCCACAGAAGACTTAATTTCCATAGAAACCTGACCGCTACCACCAATACCAGCTTCATTCCAAGCTCTAAAAGCTTTCAATTCGTCAATAGTAACAGTTTCTCCACCCGCAGCAGCAGCCCATTGCTTACGAATCTTTACAGGCTTACCAGCAGCAACTAAATGATCAATGCCCTCAAGCACATCTTGAGTACGACCCGATTCTCTAGCAATTTTACGTATCTCATTAACACGAACATGGTAATGCATAGGAACATCATTAATAGCTGAATTTATCCAAACGCCACCAAGCCCATTTCTCATAAAGAAACCTGTCGTAGTCACAGCCCAAGCTTTCCAATAGTTAACAAGAGGCATATAATTGCGTGTAAACCAATTATAAGTGTCTGGATCTTGAGTCCTAGCTACAGCTTGAAATGCCTCTGCATAAGCTAAAATTTTATCGTCAGTAATTTGAACACCAACTAAAGATTGATTAGCCAAAGCACGCTTTGTTGCTCCTTGAACAGTCCCAGCAGTTTCCTTACCAAGCAAAGTCGGTGGCGTAATCCTTTCTAAAGCAGGTTTAAAAGGAGTCATAGATAATATAAAGTCATTAGCAGCACCACCATAAGCATCAGCGAAACCACTAAAGTTTCTAACTTTTCTAATTTCGTTGATAGCTTCCGTCTGATTATCTATTGCAGATAAACGCTCTTTAGTTATTAGACTTTGACGTAACTCAGCTAACTCTAACTCCAAGTTATCAACCAGTATCTTTGTACTTAGATTCTTAGAATCTATCGCAGCAATAACATCATCCATTTCCCCTTGCTTCGCTGCCAAATCAGCTAAAGCAGCATCTCTTTTTCTAGTGAAATCTTTAATTACGCCATTTAAACGTTGGTGATAATTAGTAATTATTGCCTCTTGAGCATCTTTGAATGCTCTTAACTCAGCGATCTTTTCCTGTATTGCAATATGTGATTTGGGAAAGTCTGGAAAATTTCTAGCAGCTTCTAAATCGTCTACAGGTAAAAGTCCACGCCTGTAGAACTCTAATCTTTTTTCTAGTTCATTAATAAATTCTGTGACAGTTGTTCTTTCAGTAGAGATACTGATTCTGCCTTCTTTGATAAATTCTTTGACAGATTTATCATCTAATAAGTCTTTAATTCGTATAGAAGCAGATCTCTGCCCAACATCATCCAAAAGACGAGCAGCATCAGGGATATTCTCAATAGCACCATAAAATGAATAAAACAAAACATCGTCATTTAAGAGTTTCTTAATTTCTTCCAACTCAGCTATGTAAGCAGCCCAAGTAACGGCCTTTTTGTCACCAGTCTGTACAGCAGCCTCACGAACTGTAGTAATAGGATTTGGATATTCAGGTATATCGTCAATAATTTTCCCAGTTTTGGGATCTCTAGTAGTAGCGTAAGTTGGAACATCAAAAAGTTCTCGTCTAGTATCAGGTGTAGGATCTGTTGTAAATTTAGGTCTACCTTTTGCATACCCAACAGCAGCTTCTTCTTGCACGCCATACATTGCTACCATCTGATCCGAAGCTCTTGTGCCTTGGTATGGTGTTGCACCTCTTTGAATTGGTGCATCTATAGGTACGATAGATTGCTCGCCAAGTAATTGTTGAGGTGGAACATCTACAGTGCCAGTATCTACTCCATGCCTACTTAAGAAGTTAATCATCTCGTTATCTTGCCATAGCCCTTGCTCGCCAAATATGCGTTCTTCCCTTGCTTTAGCAGATGGGGAAGTGTCCATAGCTTCTCTTTGCCTTTGAAGAATTGCTCTACCTATATCTGATTCAGGATCAACACTAATAACCACAGGCCTACCCTCGTATGGTATGCCTCCACCCACTATGCCTTTCCTAGCATTTATTTCTTCCAATTCCTTAGCATTAGGCAACCTATACTTACCAGTGTTAGGATCTTGAATCCACTCATCTAACCGTGTAGGTCTTCCTTGTGCTGCTATTAAGGGCTTTCCGTTTTTGTCAACTGCTGCCTTATCAGAAAATCTTAGCTTCTTCCAAAATGTTGATTTAATCTCATCAACGTGTGAATAACGAGGGTTATAACCATGCTGATCGAAATACACGAAATCGCCCTTAGTTATAGGAACAGGTTCAGCATGCCCTGTCCAACTTTCTTTCTGCGATTTGAACCATCTCGGATCGTACTCTTCTAACCCAATACTGACAACGTTCTGGTAACGACCACCATGTTCCCATAAAGGCTTAGGACCAGAACGCAAAGGTAAAGTAACGCCACCCACAGGAGTAGCCCAACGATAATGACCAGCCAAACCTCGCATACTTAAATCATATAAAGCATCCGCCATAATAGTAGTCGCATCAGTTTCTATTACGTTACGAGTATATCTACTCGCTGCATCTTCAAGCCAACGTTTAGAAACAGAAATACCTTCATCTATTCTAGCTACCTGATCGTATAACCATTGGAAAGGAAGATCCAATGATTCTGGCTTCCCTGTTATAGGATTAATCGGAGCTTCCATTTGCCTAATAAAGGCAGCAATTTCATCACGAAACTCTGAAAGTAACTTAACTTCATCTGCTAGCTCTACTAGAAACTCAACAGCTTCCTCATAGGTTTTTAACTGTGCTGCACGATCAGTTGCAGAACCAAACCCCATATGCTGGCTACGAGTCAAAGCTTCACGAGCTTGACCACGAACAGACTTACCTACCGTAAGAGGTTCTTGCAAAAGAGACATTGCATCAACAGACAAATTAAGCATTTCCCTCCTAGACTTATACAACGTATTTCTACCATCAGGATTATTCAAAGGATTAACTAAAGCAAATATTTCCTCAAGAGTCTCTATCTTATCTTCAGCAGTCTGTATCTGGTTAACAACCATGTCATACGCTTGTCTATCTTTGGAATACGCAAGGGGTGTGACTCCTGCATCAGCAGCAATTTGCTGATGAGCTACACTCATTGGCTTACCAGCAGGGATCTCTAAACCTTCAACTACAGTTCCGCTACCTTTTCTAGGCCTTCTAGCAAAATCATCATACTGAGCAACTTTTTGCGCTCGCCTAGTAACACTAGCTATAAAGCCATCTGGGCCTAACAACTGATCCATTAAAGGTTTCCCTACCTTACGAGTTGCACCAACGCCCTTTCTACCTTTTCTTACAGTCTCGCCAACAATCATTGCAACACGAACTGCTTCCTCATGAGCAATTTTTGAAGCAATTTCTTTAGAAGCACTACCAAAAGCTGCATTGTCTACGCCATCAACCGTTATCCCTAATTGATTAGCATAATCAACAACATACTGGGAACGTATACGTGACTGCCACATATTGACATACCGTGATAAAGCGTCAGAAGCGCTCTTAGAGAACATTTCAACATATTCATCACCAAGTAGTTCTCTACCTATCTTTTCAATTTGCGACTCAATAGAACCACCCACATTTGGCTCCGTCAGAACATTCCCCATAAACCTATTCTGCATTACTGAACCATCAACAGTAGTAAGACTCACTCCATTCTTTAACTCTTCAGCTAATTGAGGTGAGTTAGCAATACGTTCCTGAATAGTTCCAACAGCTCTACCTTCACCCTTTAAAGCCTCAAGAACCTGTGCGTCAATTTCAAATGCTTTTCTTATAGATTCATATTTGGTAAATATTTCATCAAGGCTAACCTCGCCAGCGATAATAGCAGCCTTTATAGAAGAAGGAGTTTGATACTTTCTTCTACTAAATATATTCCCTCTTAAATTGCTATCAACACCTACACCACCTATAGAAACATCAAATATGTGGTTATCCTTAACAACTCTTAGATTACGAGCAACGTCCCCTTTTAAAGCACGCATTACATAAAACTCATCTTTGAGTTCTTGCAAAGGAGTAGAATAAGGTAAAGCTTGGTTACCACGCTTACCCATATGACCCCACATTTGCTGCGCCCTACTATGCAAACTAGAAACAGCAGGGTCACTAACATAACGAGGATTCAAAGCTGTTAAATTAGGGTTAGAAACCGCATATGAACCTAAAGTAGGCTGCCCCCCTGCACCTAAACCACCCCGCAAATATTTAGGTTCAACAGCAGCTTCCATTATCAACTCATCAAAGTCAATCCCAAACCTATCCGCATCTCTTTTTAAACTTCTAATATCTTCCCAAGAACGAGTAGCCCAAATATCAGAAGCAACCTTGCCCTGATTACCTGCACGTTTAAGATTCATAAGAATAAGTACCATCTCGGTATCGCCCTTTTTGGCGTATTCCCTAATACCTATATTAATAGCAGCCTTATTTGACATTTGTCTAGCGATCAATCCACCAACTTTAGTCAAAGTAGACGCTGCAAATAAAGTCCCCGCTGCCTTAGCAGATACAGTCACAAAACCCGCTGTTTTTGGACCAGTAAATTTAAACTTCCGTGTCTGTACAGGCATCCTTAAAGCTTGCCTAGCTAACTTTCCAGCTTCCTGAGAAACAGTACTTCTACCTACTAAGTTTTTACCCTCACGAATACGCCTAGCTTGATTAATAATCTGGGCCTTATGATCAGGGTTACTCCAATCAACTGACTGCCTAAAACGTGGACCCCCTTCAATAGCTTCATCACCCCAACGCCAAAACTTAGACGTATTCTTTATCTTCCTACCTGCTTCACCTACTTGAGGTAACTGCTCAATCCTACGAAGATCCAAAGCTTCACCCAATTTAGGAAACATACGCCTAAGTGGTTTCTCAACAATTTGCTTACTTAACTTACCAGTACCAAATACAGTAAATCGCAAACCTGTAGTCATACCTATCTCTTCTAAAGCTTCCTGACCCGCAGCATGAATCGCACCACTCTTCTTCACCTGATTACCAGCAGTAGCTAACATATTTGCTTTAGCTGTATCTTTAGCTTTCCCCGCTGCTGTACTAGCATTAAACAAAGCGTTAGCTACATCATCGCTTTTCGCATAGCGAGCAAAAGCGCTAGGTAACAAATACGTCAAAGGATCTAAAGCAACATCACCTATCAAACCTAAAGCTAAATTCCATCCACCTAAATCAACACCCCAGTCACGAAGAAGTTCTCCCATCATCATGTTATCTTCTGCTTGGTTCCACCAATCAGTAGGGCTAAAACCATCGCCAGCAAATAAATCCCCAACTTCTTTAATAGTTGAAACAGCTATTGCACGAGGCGTATCAATAAGATCTATCATTGGCCCTATAATAGGGATATCAAATATGCCACCACCTTTCGATGGAGGCTTAACAAAGTTGGGATCAGGCGTAGCCATAACAGGCATAGGAGGAGCAGAAGGCGTAGAAAAACTTGGAATTTGACTACGATCTATCTTTTTCTCTTTAGGAGGCCTGATACCAAGCTTAACCATTAACTCGTCACGATTAACTTGAGGTTGCGGAACCCTAGGAGCAGGAGGAATAGCCATTACTTACCCCTGACGATTCATTCCAACAGTCATATAGGCAGTAAGAACCGCATTTAACGTTTCTGGATCATAAGCCTCCCAAGGAGGCGCTTGCCCCATATCAATCAAAGTTGAATGATCCATTGGGTTCTTTAACATCCATTCTAAATCTAATGCCCCAAGCTCATATCCTTCAGGAGATTGTAGAATGAAATTCTCCTGCTGACCATAATCTGGTTGAGAAGATGACTCCAAATTCACAAGTTGTTGCATTAAATTCAATTGTTTGGAATCAGCATATGTTGTTCCCGCTGGTTGCCCCAAATATTGTGATATATCTATACTTGACTGAGCATCAGGTTGGTTAAACATGCTAGTAATCGCTGTACCCATAAAATCTTCAGCAGTATCCATAACGCCCATAGCTGAAAGCCAACCAAGAGTATCTGCCATTTCAGGGTCCATATCAAATTGTTGTAAGGCATAAGAAATCATCGTTATATTATTAGCTGTCTTCTCTTGTTCCTGTGCAAATGCAATTTGAGCTTCTAACGCATCTATCTGACCAGCTTGCTGGGCAGCATTAATAGAAGCCATTTGAGATTCGTATTGCAAACCTACTCTAAATATTGCATCAGATACTTGAATATCAACCTGATTACGAGCAAACCTACTTACATCCTTAGCAATCCCTTCTATTGTATTTAAATAATCAATAGACGAAGCTTGCTGAGAACGCAACATATCTTCAGTTTCGTTACTACTAGCTACTAACTCAATACCCATATCAGTAGCACGATTAACTGTATCTGCTTGCCTTCTTTCGTTATCAGAGTACCAAGTCTCAAATCGCTCATCCCTGCTAGCCCCATACTTATCATAATCAGCTTCAATTTCGGTATCTCTACCATCGTAATACGCATTAGATTTAGCTAAAGTATCTTCAAGATGAACTATAGATCTATTATGGATGCTAGCAGCAGCGCCACGCTGGTTATCAAACATCAACTGTCTAGCTTCTTCAAGTTCAAGCAATTTCTGTTCAAGAGGGTTAACAGTTAGCATCCCAGCTTCTGTCCCGTCTTGAACTCCTGTCGTTGTATGCGGTCCGCCACCAAACATGTTCGCAAAATCAGCGTATTCTTGATAATCTGGAACAGTGTTCACTCCACTAGAGCCACCTGATCTGTCATAAACAGGGCTTAAATCTTGAGAAGGAGCTAACAAATTGTCATACTGGACCATATTATCCCAATATGATGCATCAGAGCCATCACCTACTGGACCTCGCCCTTGAAGCCATTGATTACCCCCAGTCGTAAATGACTCAGGAATACTTTCGTTACCTAACTCGTAATAACCACCCATAGGTATACCAGCAGCACGTTTAAGATCTATATTGTATTTAGACTCACGTTGATCACTTGGTAAAGACCAATCCATAACAGGTCTTTGATTATATGGTATACCCTCCAATAAATCATTTGATGAGCTACTGCCAAATATTCTATTTATAATAGGGTCAAGCCAACCAAAAGAATAACCTTCATCTGCTACTGGTTCATCTGTCATACTCATGCCATACCTCCAGATCCCCTAACAACATTAGCAACAACATTCTGATAATCTTGAGCAGATAACAAATCCTTCAACTCATCTAAATTCTGAAGAGACATCGTATCTTGCAAATGACTGTAATCTATTTGTGAAGAATAATCCTGCAAAGCACGCCCCTGAAGACGATCAATAGCTTGAGCTAATTGATTACCACCACGTTGATACTGCCCGCTATCAATCATACCTCTTTGATTATACGCTTGAGGCAACTGTCGCCAAGCTTGAGCAGCTTCACGACTACGATCATCAACACCCCTAGTATAATTTCGTGTCAGTTGATCCCTATTAATTTTAGATTCAGCTAAACCTCTAGTAGTATCCCAAGTAGCTTGATGCACAGGCGAAATACTACCACCTATAGCCCCCATATTAGCTGCTGCTGTTTCACCTTGATTCCATGCCATAGCTCTACCTATTCCTCACTTGTCCCACAATGTTTACATTCACAATCTTTTATATGATTAAGCAACGCTGCTATACGCACCGCTTGCACGCTGATAAGAAATTCCTGTGGATAACGTGCTTGCATTTCTTGTATTATCGCTTCTTGTGGTATTTGTTCTTCCATTATTATGCCTCCAACGCTTCTACTCTTGCAGATAATTCTTGTACAGATT
>Ga0098061_1001385_pt1 | contig 11736 bp, 6 predicted proteins | sample 22_taG_FD_92579 | JGI IMG/M metagenome (GOLD analysis project Ga0098061, IMG submission 92579) | Marine viral communities from the Subarctic Pacific Ocean - 22_ETSP_OMZ_AT15343 metaG | ecosystem: Environmental > Aquatic > Marine > Oceanic | place: Subarctic Pacific Ocean | collected 2015-01-20 | reverse complement strand
TCCTTTCTCTGGATCATTTCCTTTTAAAAATCCAGCTATACCACCTTTTCCACCTTCTTTACCTTGTAAAAGACCTTTTATTTTATCTAAAAAACTCATATTTGTTTTAATTTATTGTGTTACTTATTATAATTACATTAATTTCTTATTATTTACTACTCTCAAATACCTCGGTACCTACAGCAAATAATTCTGTTTTCTTACTACTACCAGGTGTGATCCTCATTTGCACCTGCATATAGTACCCTAATAACCCATTATTTTGTGCTAATTTATTTTTAGCGAAGAATATAAAATCACCAGCTGCTGGATAAGATATACTTGCTCCACCAAGAGTAACAGCTGAACATACTCCAATACCCATTACTGAACTATCTTTTAAATCTATTTCAGTTGTATAGCTAGCACCAGATAGTGAAGCGCCAATACTAGCATCTGTATTTTCTAAAACAGTTATTGTAGTAGCAGTAGTTGCTGTACAAACACCAACTTGTTTGATACTAGATATAACACCACCTGATTCTGTAGCAGAATATATCATATCATATGCTCTATCTTCTACATCAGACGAACTTACACTAGATAACTTTCCTTCTATATCTAATGGTATATTATTAGTAAATGTTATTGTTATTGCCATAATCTTATGTATGTAATGTTAATGTTACTGTTGCGCTTTCTGAGGTATTATTAGCTATTGCTCCATCAGCTTCACCTCTAAATACCGCAACCCCTAAATCTCCAGTTCTTATTCTACCGAATTTATCACCATACCCTTCTTTTAATGCAACAGTTGCATCAGAACCATCATTTATTAAATCTGATGAAAAACTAGAATATGCAACAGCAAAATTACTTGGATAATAACCGTTTGCAGCAGCGAGAAATGTAACTTCATATTGGAATACAATCTTATCTTCATCAGCCCAAGCTCCAGCTTGTGAACCATTTAATTCAGCAATTGACGAATTGATAAAACTGCCAGCGCCAGTCAATGTAATATCTGCAACATTACCACTAGAACCTCCAACATTATTAGAAAGATTAAGTACATTCGATGTTTTTAATTTTACAATATCATCCGCTGAACCATATTTTTTAACTTCAAAATGCATTGAAACATTACCTCTACCAGAACCGGGCGCATGAAAAGTGGCATCACCTATATCTAATTGTGTACCGTTGGTTAATATTAAATAACCAGTTGTTGCGTCATATGGATTAGCATCCGCACTATTCAAAAAGTCATTTGTTACATCAACATCATCAACTTTGACTACCACACTATTTGTATCTCCAGAATTATCTCTAGCTAAACTAAAACCTAATCTTCCCAAATTATTATCTGTAGGATCTTCCACATTCGCAAGAGAATTCATAGGATCAGTTGCTGCTTTGCCAAGAGAAAGATTTTCTAATAATGTAGTTGTGGTAAATATCTCTGAATTCGTAGGTAAATCTCCCAACGTGTGTGTCAATCTAACTAAATTTGTTTGTGTTAATGTAAATAATACTTGATCATTAGATGAACCATCACTAGCATCAAACTCATCGGTTATAATATATCCACTAACCTCGGTTAATAAAATATAAACACTTCTATTTGCTCCAGTACCGTTTGCTGTAATTTTTATCCTCGCTTTAGCGGTACCATCACTACCAATTGTTAGCGTTTTCTTACTAGCACCAAACCCATTCCCATCAAGTATATCTATAGCGAGATCAGTACCTGACGATGAAGATGCACTGGATTGTATATAAACTTGTGCACTTTCAGCTCCATATATAACAATATCTCTTTCTTGTTCATCTTTACTAACATAAGTTTTATCTATAGCTCCTCCCCATATACCATTGTCACTCAATGTAACACTTCTATCGGGTTTAGCGTGTATTTTTATATTTTCCGTTGTTAAATTTCTATTTACAATAGATCCAACCACTTTAAACGAATATCCATCACCCACAGCTGTTGGTCCAGTTATCTGATAATTATCATTTAAAAATCCAGTGACAGTCAGTTGTGGTAAATTATCTCCACTAAACGCATAATTAACATTTGGTTGTACTATAGCATTAAACAATGTTGTTGTGCTATTTGAATCACCATCTGTCGTCCACGCCGTTCCATCAGCACTAGCCGAATTGATTAATCCACCAGTTTGATAATCAGATATAATCGCGTTATCTAGTGTTTTATTATAAGTACCACCTAATGTATATGCTTGTTGAGAAACATTCCCAGAAGTTACAAGAGGTAACTCTACAGTAATATTTGATGCTGGCATCTTAAAAGTATTAAACGCAACTGTAATTACCATATTTCCATCTGAATTTATACTAGCAGATGGTCCTGTTAAAATAGTGGCGGTATAACTACCAAAAGTTAATACACTTGAAAATTTATATCCAGTTTTTGGTTTTACAATAAACGTTAAAGTTTCATTTGCCACCGCTCCAAACTCTTTTTTAGTTATCTGAGCATCTGGTAAAATAATGTTACCACCATCACTGTTCGTTACCGAAGCAGTTATTTTATATTTTTTATCATGTTTTAAGTACGCAAAGTATTTATTTTCTTTTGCTTTAAATGATACGTCGCCACCAGTTTCTTGATCAGTTGTTAATTCATCAGCTATCCAACCACTATCACCCTCATAATTTAAAGTTTTAAATTTCTTAATAGAATCAGATGCATCATTAAATATTAAATCTACAGTTGAATTATATGCTGTTCCATAAAACGTATTTCTATTTACATCTCCAGTGTGTTCATATAAATCACCATTTTTAAATGTGTAGTAAACATTATTTAATGAAATTCCCCATTCAGGAATAAATGATTTTCTACTAGGCCAACCAGCAACAGTTTCTTTAAAACTTACCGTATTATCATTTAGTGTTATATTATAACTACTTGTGTTTTCATCATAATTACCCAATACGGTTGTTGAAAGTTTAAAATTATCTTCAAAATAATCACTCATGCCTTTATTAGATATAGGTGTCAATCCATCCATAGATAATCTTAATATACCACCCCTACTTTTATCTGCAAAGTATGATCTATAACCATAATCAGCAAATGATTCTGGGTTTTTACTTATTCCAAAATCACCCACGTAAGGAACCGCTTGTCCTAAAACTAAATTTGTAGATATTAACTGTGGGTTTCCATCGGCATTATATAAAGCATCTTTTTGGGCCAAAACTTTTAATACTTTATCTTCACAGAACACCGTCACATCGTTATCACGTGTGTGTAATTTTTGTATTGAACCATAAGAATTATTAACATCTTTAGTAATTTTTTCAGCTTGAATAAATTGGTTTAATTTATTTACACCTGATTTAGAATTAAATATACCAGAATATATCATGCTACTACCCCTTCGTTCTTCAGCATATGGTTCGTCTAATATAGTAGATGCTACAGCACCTTTATCAATTGTAATACCATTAAAATCATCCCTTACTCTATCAGATTCAACACCATTTCCAAAACTAAAACAATTAAACCATATTTTACCACCATTTCTATTTGTGCCTAAAGTTTGTTCAGTTCCGTGGTTTGATATAGCGTATGTATCACTTGCTTCATAATATAAATCAAGATCAACCTCTTGTTGTTTTGGTTCTGTCTCCCAAACAGCTGGATTATTTGTATCTTTATCGTTATAGGATACTCTTTTTTGCCAAAGTTTTATAGATTCAGTATTTCTTTTTCTTATAGGTTTATATTGATTTTTTGCTGGTGAACCAGGATAATCAACACGTAAATTACCACCATCTGTACCACCCGTCACAACATGTAAAGGAGACCAAGTGAGTGGCGTTTCAAGACTTAATATATACCTTACGCATCTATTTTCACTCCTTCTTTTCTTTCTTACAGGATTATAATTTTTACCTGCTCTTATATCTATATCCCTAACTTTTATTTTTTGTTCTTTTGGATCACCAGAAAAAGATATAAATAAATTTTTCTTATTTTTTAATATTTGGTGAAAATTAAAATCTTCTTGAGTTGTTGTTTTTTTATTATTGGCATCTCTTGCGTTAAATTCTATTTGTTGAGGTGAATTGGTGTCTTTATTTCTTCCTTCTTCACCATAATCTATATACCGTAGTGTTAATTTTGTACAACCTCTTTTTGGACCAACAGCTGTAGTGGTAAAAGCATATGGTTCCTTATTGTCATAATTAAATGCTGTTGTGCCACCAGCATAAACACCACTTGGTTTATTTCCTTGATAATCAAGATCATGTTCAATACAAAAACCAGCATTCTGGTGCATGAGTTTATTAGCATTGTCTTGATACCAAGCAAAAACTGAACCAGAAGAGGCGGTTAATTGATGAGATGTCAATGTTTTTGATGCAGCTTTTGTATCAATAAAATCTATTAATTTAAATTTAGTTTCTGCCACACAATCAAATTCATCAATTGAAGCTCCAAATATATTTTCAGTTATAATATCATCTCTTCTTAGTTTTACAAAAAACCTACCAGCAAATTCTTCATTTTGACTTATATTTTCTTCAGAATATAGTTCAACTTTTAAATCATCAACTCTAACATCTTTTGTGCCAAGCCAATTAGTATCAGCACCGAGAGGTCTTACTAACGTAAATTCAAAATAATCATCAGAGGCAGTATAATTACCATCATCACCCGCTGCAAATTTAGTAACTTTTTCTATTTGATAATAATTTGTCGCTTTTAAACCACTTTCAGTTGTTATTCTAAGATATTTATTTTGATTTGGAAGATTATCATTTGATACAACATCTCTTAATTCACTTTCATCAATACCTATAACATCCCCTGCTATTCTAAAAGTTCTAAATCCTTCTCTTGGATGACCAACGGTTGTATTTGGAAATATATAAGTGGTATGAGTTAGTTGACCTATCAGTGTTTTCTTTTTTGTTATAAAATCTGGTACACTAGGTAGTATATCCAATACTTTATATTTTTTAGATTTTACACCATAATCATCTGGATTAAAAGGTGTGTTTTTTGCATTTTGTTTTTTAAGTATTAAATACGTATCTAAGTCAACTTTATTTCTTTCTGATGATGGAAAACTAAGCCAAAAATTATTAGCTTCACCATCATAATACCTATCCATTATAACGTTATAATATGGAGTTGAATTTTCTTTTATATAATATTTATAATGCGTTGCCCATGATGGAGCATCTGATGTTATTTGTGCTTTTAATACATTTTTCTTTTCAGAATTAGTTCCATCAATGTAATATGATGCTCCGGTATTTGTAAAAACAGGTGATTGTCTACCATATGTGTCTAAATATACAACACCAGCTTGGTATGTTCTTAAACTTTTTGCAGAAGGTTGTGGATCTGAAACAAAAACTTCTTCTGGTATATTTTTTAATTTAATAGTTACATTAGATTTAAAATCATAATTTTGTAAATAATTACCATAAAGTAATCTATTACCAACTATTTCTTGTGCTTTTGCTTTTCTAGGAACATTATCATATGGTCTTAATATTTGGTTTGATTCTATTAATTTTTCAATTTGTTCTGATGTTATTGATAATGATGTTTCACGGTTTTTTAATGTTGTGACGACATAAATATTAGGACTATTTGATTCTTTATATAAAATATCAACTTCATCAACATTTGAAGGTGTTGTATCAAACGTATTAAGTGTTATTTTTCTAACATCATTTACCATGTTTACATTATGACCTTCGTCCATATTGTAAACAAATGTTTCATCATCGGGTATAAACGCCACGTTTGTAAAAGGAGAAAATGTAGAATATTCACCATCATTATATTTCCATCTGTATGCAAATCTTGGGAATTTATCTTGAAAAAATGATTCACCTTCTTCTAATTCAACATTCCATATTTGTTTGTCTACAGAGAGCATTTCTTCTGTGGTTGATAATAGTATTCCTGTAACTGTTATTGATGCCGCGGTTTGGTTTGTTATTTCTTTTATTGAACACCTAGCAATATATGTTTCATTTATATCACTTGCTACAAATTTTAATATATCGTTTTCTTTGTAATCAGGTCTACCAGTTAATGTTAAAGTTAATTCTGAACCAATTGCTTTTGGTGTTGTGCTACCATCTGTTTCTACAAATGTATCACCATTAGTATCGTGGTATGTAGCATCAACACTATCGGTTCGTAATGTATTAGAAATTACTAAATTTGGAGCTACATTAGGTGATTTTTTTATTACAGTAATATGTTCTTCAGTAATATCACCACCATATATTTGTGTGTGACTATCATAATCACCAGCACTCGCAGCTTTTAATCTATCAATATTTATTTTTTTTGGTTCTGAATTATTGTCGGTCCAAAATAATAAACCACCAATAACATTTGCGCCAGTTATCAAATAGCTATCACTAAACTGTAAAGCATCACTAGTTGCTTTTACACAAACAACAACAGGTGAAACAATATTAGTATCAACATCAAATTCTAAAATCGTATCTTTATTATCTGAGGTAACAAACCAATATAATTTATTATTTGCCGAATCTCTAACCGCGCCAATACATTTTGGTGTGGTGTATCCATCAAGAACACTTGAAGCAGTTATTTTACTATTTCCTTTAGAAGATTCAATTGCACCAACATCTGAACTTTCTGATGCAGAAATTTCAATATTAAGTGCATCTCTATATTCTCCTGCAGGAACCAATCTTTCATCCAAGTCTTTATTCATACGCATGGACGTAAAATTTCTTTTTAATTCCGGCATGTTATATTAATGTTTAATTTGTTTAGATTTATTTCTCATAACAAGATTCATCTCTTCTGATTTAAGATTTGATAATCTTATTTTTGCATTTCTTAACGTTGCAAATTTTTCTTTTTTAAGTAAACCTACATAAGCACTGGGTACAGTTATGTGGGTACTAGCTATACTATATGCAACGTGTTTATATAAAGCTTCTTCAGCTAATTTGTGTATTCTCATTTCACCATCAGTTCCTAATTTATCTGATATATAGTTTAATAATAATGTTTTTCCACTTAAATTGCTACTAAAATGTATTCTACCCAATAATTGATCTATATAAAAAGATCCATTATCTTGTGCGAATTCAGGTGTTAATCCATATCTTTTACCTTCATTGGCTCTCCATTCAACATCCGCATCATCTCCAGTATTAGTGCTACTTGATGAATTTTTACTTGCTTTATATTTTGCCCATGTGCTAGATGGTTCTCCTTTTAATAAATCACCATCTTCATTAAATAAATAATCATAACTACTATCTTGTAATATTGTTGTTGGGTTAGATGTTACCCTTGTTGGAAATAATCTTCTTTCAATACCATTACTATCACTATAACTTAATTTAACATAATTAACATAATCATGAGGTAATTTCATAATTAAACTATCTGGTACATCAATTTCTTGCGCTTTCTCTGATCGCAAAGCATCATAACTAAATTCCGCCAAACCTCTTTTAGCGTGAAAAATAACATCAGTTCTTCTAACTTTTGGTATTATTTTTCCTTCACCAACATAAGCAATAAGAAAATTATTAACAATATTATCTAATGATATGTATTGATATTCACCAAATCTTTCACTTCCTGCTTTTTCTTTTACTAATAATGTATACCCATCAATTGGTGCGTTTGCTGTAGTACCGCTTGTACCATCTGCTAATTCTGTTTCGTTATTAGTTCTTCCCGTAAATGTTAATGTTGGTTGTGAGAAAGTATAGTTTGCTGGATCAATTTCATTTCCATTTACAAATACTTGTATAGTAGATTCTACTAAACTACTTAATGTAGGAAAATATGCTGATGTTAAAGTAAACGCTGTAGCTGTTCCATTAGGATTCGTGCTCCATGTAGCTTGGCTTTGTCTGTAATATGATTCTTGTGTTTGGTTAAATAATCCTGCCATTTAATTATTGTTTTTGTTGTTGTATATCTTCAATATTTTCTTTATCTGCAACTTGATAAACATCGGGTGATTTCATAGCAATACCCGCTAATTCTAATATCTTTATAACCAAGTTTGGTTCTTCTGAAGGATGTAATTCAAAATTTGTTGACGCTGCACTATTATATAATGCGTCATTATTTGAATCTAATACATAACCCCAAGTAACTTCAGTTGGTTGTTTTATGTAATCGATTTCAATTAAATCGTTTGTTTGTAGTTCTGTAAAATAAGGGGATGTTGTTTTTCCAGTATATACGTTAATTTCCGAACCTTGTCGTGTGTATATTGGTCTTGTTGTGGTGGGTAATGTTAAATTACTTGTAAGTATTAATTTTAGATTTTTTTTAGTTACATTTTCACATTCGTAATATTGATAATTAACTCCACCGTCTTTAATATAACTAACTGTTGATAATTTATGTAATGCAGATGGTAAATTATAACAATTGTCACTATTATCATAATTACCTAAATTAGATTCAAAAACTTCAAATAAAGCTATTTTTTCTTCAATACCTGTTACCATATCAGCATGTCTAGTGTCATTACCACCTATTCTTACAAATTGATTAAGATCATAAAAATACTGTTCAAATATTTCTAATTGTGATTGATTAGCAAATCTATTAAATTCTAAAGGTGTAATATAACCTCTCTGCTCTTTATTTGCTATTGATTGTACTCTTTGGTATACCGTATTAATGTTAACACTCATAATTTCTTTTTTTATAGTAAGTAGTCACCTATAGAGATGACTACCTCTATAAAGTGATTATTATTTTAATCGTTTTTCTAAGTTTTTAAAAACTTCTAATCCTTCATCAGTTTTAAACCAAGATGCTAATGCAGAATAAGGGTGTTCATCAAATGGAACAGCCATTATTTTTCTACCTGTATTAGTCCATGTAAATGATCTATTATCTGGTGATAGGGTTAATAATCCAGCTTCAGTTGCTTTAATACCAAAGTTTCTAAGTTGAACATTTTCATCACTCACTAATTCCAAAAATAATTTTGGATTATTTTTAGCAAATAATAAAACATCTCTATTAATTTCTTTGGATGTCATTTTTGAAACCGAACTCCCTTGTTCAACTCTTAATATAGCCTCTGATTGATCTATATCAATTTCTCTAGCTATATTTAAAGCTTCAATTTCCATGTTCAAAATTTCCATATCATCTTCAGCTTCCTTAACAGGATTGAATTCGCTATAAATTCTATTTCTATCAGGATGATAAATTGATAATAGTTTTTGTAACACTTGTTTTTCTCTAGGTACATTTAAAACACCATCTTTAAAAACAATGTGACCAAGTCTAGCTTCACCTTTAAATTCATCAACAAACGGTGTTCTTTGATTTAATGTGTGTTTCATTTCTCTCTCATACCCTTTCTCATCATCAAACCAATATATACCTCTTGATCTTATTGTATATGTAAGTGGTGATAAACCTTTTCGTAAAAAATATGTTCTATCTTTTATTTCCCAAGAATCTTTTTTTGGTTCTTGTTTTTTAACAGCTGGTTTTTCTTCAACTGCTACAGGAGTTTCTTCTAAAGAAACTACCTCTTTCTTCTTTTTTGCCATAATATAATATAATTAAATAAGTTAAAAAAATAAAACTACTCCCTCCGTAGAGGGAATAATTTTATATATTAAGTTGTGTTAGTTAAGTAACATGAAGTTATTTGCTCCTTGTACTACTAAACATCTTTCTGATAAGAAATTAATTTCCATAGCATCAAGATCAGAAGTGATGTTTCCACCAACTGAACCTGTTATCCATGATTTTAGTCTCCTATCATCAGTTTGAGAAGCTCTATATCTAGTGTGTAAGAATGGTCTTCTCATGCTTCTTCCAACTACTTCATCATAAACAGTTGAAGTACCTGCAGGAATTAACGCTGCTCTTACATCGCCAAAAGCGTCTTGTCCTCTTAATGTAGCATCATTTAGATATTTCCAATCTGATTTGTAAAAATCATAAGATGCTCTCCTAAATCCAGCGAATCCTAGATTAAGTGCCATTTCTTCAGAGTTACTAAAAACTCCATAAGAAGTACCACCAGCTCCATAAGAATTCTGGGATGCCAACATATCATCAATTGCTAATGATACACTTCTATTACAGTAAAGCATGTATTCTTCAATAGCACCTTGTTCATCGAATTTTTTGATAATTTCATCAAAAGATCCTAAATCATCAGTTGCGCTAGTACCAGCCATACCAGAAGTCACATGACCTCTTGCTGTAATAGCTGAGAATAAACCTTCACTACCTGAAACAGTACCTAAACTGTCAGTAATTTCTGTGGCTCCGCCATCAGCACTTACAGTAGTTTTTTCAGACTCTAACAACGCCATTTCCAAATAATCATTGAATCTAGCTCTTGTGTCAGCTTCTGCTTTTAAATACCATAAATATCCTGAAGTTCCATCTTCAGCGCTAACTTCAACCCAGCCAATTCTTGAAGTATCAGATCCAGAAATTGAATAATGATCTTTTAGAATAATTGGTTTGTTGTTAAACGATTTGAATTCAGGTTGTACTGGATTGTTACCAGTTGCGTCTCCAAGTCCATTAGTTCCTTTTTTAAATTCAGAACCATAAACGAAAACTCTACCAGATGTTCCATTTAAAGCAAATCCACTAATATCACTTATTGCTGCACCTGTATAAGGTAAAACAGTAATAGTAGTTGTTGCTATAGCGGAAACATATCCTCTAAACACAACTGGACTTGCTGCACCATCAGATACTAGAACTGTTTGTCCTATTCTAACTGCGTGTCCATTTGCTGAGAAACTTGCGGTATTGGATGTACCAACAACGCCATTTAATGTAATAACATTAGTGGATTCATTAATCGCACTAATTTTATAAGATAGATGTAATCTACCTTGTTCAGTCCATATCACTTGATCTGAGCTCATTGCTTCTTCTGCTCCAACTGCAGCTAAGAAACCGGCTATGGTTCTTTTTCCATAAACCTCTGCTTCTTGCTCAATTAGATCAGGTAAGTACTGCTGAGACCAGTCATTACTACCAGATGTAAAATCCAAATAGTTAGTTGATATAGCTGCTTTAATCGGGGATGGTACACTATTTAGTGACGATCCCGCGGTTGGGGTAATTGCTGCCATTTTCTATTTTAATTTAATGTTAAACTTTATTTACGTACGTTGAAACGAAATTTATTAACATTCGTTGCATCATCTTGTAACACCTTCACTTTTAATCCACCTGCTTCAACTTCACCAAGACCTTGTCTAGGTTCCATATTTACATTTTTTGCTTTTGCTATACTTTCTTTTATAGCATCTGCTTTACCTTGTTCATAAAAATGATTCGCTACATTATCAGCATTCATAGCAGTAAATAATGATTTATGGTAACCGTTAGCATCTGATATTAATTGTGTTTTTTTATCAACAAACTTGTTGACAAAATTACCAATATCGCTTTGTGTTTCCTTAACATCTTTTACATCTTTAACATTAAATCTAAATCTTTTTTCTCCAATATTATATTCAAAACCTTTAAATTTATCATTAAATACATTATTAGTTTTTTTATTAAAAATAGACTCTTGTTCTTTTACTATGCTATCCTGTTTAGTTCGCTCATCGTTGTATCTATTAAAGAAATTAATTGCTTTTTGTTGATCAGGTGTTAACTTAACACCAGCACTGATTTCTGAATAGTATTTGGACTTTAACCCGTCCAGATGGGTTCTAGCGTTGGCAACTTGCTCT
>Ga0098061_1001384_pt1 | contig 11737 bp, 10 predicted proteins | sample 22_taG_FD_92579 | JGI IMG/M metagenome (GOLD analysis project Ga0098061, IMG submission 92579) | Marine viral communities from the Subarctic Pacific Ocean - 22_ETSP_OMZ_AT15343 metaG | ecosystem: Environmental > Aquatic > Marine > Oceanic | place: Subarctic Pacific Ocean | collected 2015-01-20 | reverse complement strand
AGAAATAGAGAACAGCTTTTTGCTTTGAATCTTTTAGCAAATGATGATATACCTCTAGTATCAATAACAGGATTAGCAGGATCTGGTAAAACATTTTTAACATTAATGTCAGCAATTGCGGGATTAAATCAAGGAAAATATCAACGTATCGTAATAACAAGAAATATACAACCTGTTGGAAAAGCTATTGGATTTTTACCTGGCGATTTAAATGATAAAATGATGCCCTGGATGTCACCAATTACAGATAATTTTAGGCAGGGTTTAAAAGATAAAGATTTAACATATTTTAATTCAATGAGAGATAAGGGTGTTATTGAAATAGCACCACTTTCTTTTATGCGAGGAAGGACTTTTAATGATACTTTTTTGATAATGGATGAGGCACAGAATGCAACAATTCACGAATTAAAAACAGTCATAACAAGATTAGGAGAAAATTCTAAAATAGCTTTATTGGGAGATATAGATCAGATCGATACACCTTACATAGATTCTCTTTCAAATGGATTAACAATTGTTGCAGAAAAATTTAAAAATGAAAGAGTTGCAGGTCATATACAGCTAAAAAGAGGAGAAAGGTCATATTTATCTTCAATAGCAGCAAAAATTATTTAAGAGAATAGAATAAAATGGCAAAAACTTATAAATTTACTAGAAAAGATAGGAATAGATTTAGAAAAATCTATCGTTATATTAGGAAAAAACCAGTATATCAATATTGCACTGATGGTGCTTTTAAAATAACTGTTGGAACTGTAACCTTTACAAGCACAGCAGGACCGGTCACCTATACTTATCCAACAACTGGGCCAGATGTAGTTACTTATACTAGTGTTCCTGTTGTAACAGCAATTGCAGTTGATTCTAGCAGTAATAATACTGCAAATGTTAATATATTTGCAACATCAATTTCAACAACAGCAGTTTCATTTTCAGCAAGTGCTGCTTTCACAGGTAAAGTACATTTTCATATAATATCACAGGATTAAATAAAATGGCAAGCTATCCTTTCATGATAATTTACACTTGCAGTGAAGCTGTTGCAAATGTTGATTACAAAGATATAAATTATATTTCTGCTAATTTTGATTACGAACCGACAATAACAGCAATTGCAACAGGAACAAATGATATTGATGTTAATGTTTTTGTGAGTGACATAACAACAACGACAGCAAGATTAAATTTTTCTGCAAAGTATACGGGAACTGTAAAATATACAGCTATCCTAAAAGGATGAGGAATTAACATGGCAAAAGATTTTAGAGCATCACAGATAGAAACAACAAAGCTAATAGCTTCAGGTGGTTTAACAAAAAATGTTGGATTAGCAATTTATAGTTGTTCTGTAGCTAGCAATAAAGCAGGTGGAGTAAAAGACTCTGCAATGTTTTCAAAAATAGGAACTGATGTTTTTATGTTTGTATCAGGTACAGCAACAAAAACAGGTACTGGTAGAAGCAATATAACACTTTTTGGAGGTGATGTTGTTATTTCAGGAACATTGTGGGCAGAACGTCAAGTAATAGAAGTAGATTCAGTTGCTGATGGTGACTTCTTTGTAACGGGAAATTTATATGTAGAACCTGATACAAATTCAACAACATCAGTATCTTTTAGAAATGCTGCTGGTACTTCTATTTTTAATGTTGATTCAACAAACAAGAGAATTGGTATCGGTGATGTCTCACCTGATGCTCTTTTAGATATTCAAGGTGAATCTGGAACAGGTGTACCAAGTTTAAGAATTGATCATGATGATACTGATAAGGTAGCAATTCAAGTAGCAGCTGCTAATATTGATGCAGATGTTTTAAATATTACTGCTGATGCTGTTACGACAGCTAAAGTAATAGATATTTCTGCTGATGCTTTGTCAACTGGTAATGCAATATATGTTGATGATGCTTCTACTAGCACAAGTACTAGAAACACTGTAGAGATTATACAAAATGCTCCAGCAGCTATTGCAGCAACTGCTCTCAAAGTGCAATCTGATGGAGGGATTACTGGCATAGCTTTAGATAAAAATTTTGCAGGTGGTACAGCTGCAACCATAACAGGACTCAGTATTGACTTAGATAAAACAGTCGCAACAACATCTAATAACACTATGTATGGAATTAATGTTGATGCAGACAATACAACTGCTACAAACGGCACAAACACCATGGTAGGATTAAATGTAACACCTACTTTGACACATGCTGCTGATGCAGGTACTCCTACTGTGAAAGGAGCTGTCATAACAGCAACAGGTGGTACAAATGGAACATCTGTTTCAACAGGCGCAGAAATTACAGCAACAGGAGCTGATACAAATACAGGAATACTAATAAATTGTGCTGATGGAGGGACAGATTTAAAAATTGTTAGTTCTGCAGATACTGCTGATTATTTTACAATTGCAGTTGCAGGTAGTGGTGCTACAACTATGACAACAGTAGATGGTGGCGCTGCAGCAGCAAATTTACAAATTACTGCAGATGGCACTTTTGAAGTTGATGCAACAACAATAACGCTAGATTCTACAGGAGACATAACATTAGATGCTGCAGGCAATGATATTCTACTAAAAGATGCAGGCACAGAGTTTGCCAAATTCTCAAATCTAGCATCTAGCTTAGTAGTCTCGGCTTCTGTTACAGATAAAGACATTATATTTAAAGCTTCAACTGGAGGAAGTTCTGTAGAAATTGCAAGATTTGATGGATCAGCATCGTCTTTGTTAATGGCATCTTCTAAGAAAATTGAATTAGGTGCAACTCAGGAATATATTTATGGTGACGGAACGGATATTCATCTCGGGGTAGGATCTGGGGGTGATATTAATATTCCTGCAGATATCGGTCTTACATTTGGTGATGATGGTGAAAAGATAGAGGGTGACGGCACTAGTTTAACAATTGCAGGTGGGAATATTACCTTAGATTCAGAAGGTGATATTGTACTCGATGCTGCAGGCAATGACATCTTACTAAAAGATGCAGGCACAGAGTTTGCCAAATTCTCAAATGTAGCATCTAGCTTAGTAATCTCTGCTTCTATTCCAGCAAAAGATATTATTTTTAAGGGTCAGAATACAGCAGCAGCAACGACAGAATTTGCACGTTTTGATTCTTCTGCATCTTCTTTCCTAATGGCATCTACTAATAAAATTCAGTTTACTGATACGAATGCTTACATTAATCATGATGGAACTGACTTGCAGATAGTTGATGATGCGGATATAAATATTAAACCAGCTGTTCATTTCCTAGTAGATGCAGGCGGTGGTATTATTTTTGATGCAGACGGCGCCGCAGGTATTTCATTCAAAGATGGAGGAACACAGTATCTTTTGCTTTCTCAAAGCGCAGGAAATGCAATTTTAAGTTCTTCAGTAGACACAAAAGATATTATCTTTCATGGTGATGATGCAACAGAGGTTTGCAGAATTGATGGAGATGCTAAATCTTTATTGGTAGCATCATCTAAGAAAATTGAGCTTGGTCATGCAGATGAGCATATATACGGTGATGGAACTGACATTCATTTTGGAGTCGGTTCATCTGGAGACATTAATATTCCTTCTGATATAGGACTTACATTTGGTAATGACGGTGAGAAAATTGAAGGTAACGGTACATATCTCACAATTGCGGGTGGCGCAATTGTTCTTGACTCAGAGGGAGACATAACATTAGATGCTGCAGGCAATGACATCTTTCTAAAAGATGCAGGCACAGAGTTTGCCAAATTCTCAAATCTAGCATCTAGCTTAGTAATTTCTTCTTCTATTACAGATAAAGACATCATACTTAAAGGTTCTACAGGAGGAAGTTCCGTAGAAATTGCTCGTTTTGATAGCTCTCAATCTTCTTTTCTAATGGGGTCTGATAGGAAAATTCAATTTGGCGGGCAAAATACATACCTCGTAAGCGATAATTATAGTTTGACCGGTTCTTCCACTGGAGAGATTATGTTGGACTCCACCGGTGGACAGATTTTTAAATCCAAAAACAAGATTGTTGCTCGAGCAGCTGCTGAACCAATTACTGGTGTTACAAATGCATCAGGTTCATTTTCACACATAAGACCATTTATTGTATGTAATTCAAATACAACTTTATACAACGGTGACTCTGGTGCAGTTGTATTTTTTAATGCTCAAAATGTTACCATAACTTTACCTGATTCTAGGCTTACTAAAAATCTTGGCTGTTGGTTTACGTTTGTTAATAATAACAACACAGCAGGAGATAAATTTATTGATTGCGCTAATGGCGCGACTGAATTTTTTACAGGATTTTTGCCATCTTTTGACACAGATACTTCCAATACAGTGACAAATTGGCTAGCGACACCTCCCAACGGCTATGATAGAATTACACTTAACGGTACTACGACAGGAATTGTTGGATCAAGATTTACTATGATTGCAGTGCAAGCTAATGAGTGGTCAATTATTGGTGGTCAACTTTTTCATACAGCTGATAGTGCAACTCCTTTTAGTAGTGAAGCATAATAGAAAATAAATTTAATCCTGTCAATTATAGAGTATACTTCTATCAAAAGTTTCAATAGGAGATAGAAGATCTATGGATGAAAATGAAATTAAAAAACAATTTGAAGAATCAGATGTAATATTTGTAAGTGATTATTTTGTAGGTGAGTATTCAGGAGGCGCAGAGCTATCTACAGACGCACTTTTTAAATCTTCACCTTTGAAAGTTTTTCAATTAAAATCATTATATTTAAATGAAAATGTAATTTCTGCAGGTATTCAAAAAACATGGGTATTTTTTAATTTTTCACAATTGAATTTTGAATTATTGCCTTTGATAATTCAAAATTGTAATTATTTTATTGTTGAATATGATTATAAATTTTGCAAGTTTAGATCTATTGAACTTCATAAAGTCAAGACAGGAAAAGAATGTGATTGTCATAATGAACAATCTGGGAAAATAGCATCAGCATTTTTTGCAGGAGCACAACATATTTTTTGGATGTCAGAAAAACAAAAAGAAATTTATAAAAAACGTTTTTCATTTTTAGAAGAAGATAAAATGACAGTTCTTAGTTCTATTTTTGATGTTGGAGATTTAGAATTTATTGAACGATTAAGAGGAAGTCGAAAAGAAGATCAAGTAAAAGAAAAGTATGCACTTATTAATTCAAATTCATGGATAAAAGGTGTTAAAGACAGCATGTGTTGGTTACGTGATAATGACATTGATTATGATCTTGTTGGAGGATTAAGCTATCATGATTTACTTAAAAAACTTAGCTCATACAAAGGATTAGTTTTTAAGCCGCTTGGTGGTGACACATGTCCGAGAATTGTTATTGAAGCAAAACTTTTAGGTTTAGATTTATTAATAAACGAAAATGTTCAGCATTCAACTGAAGATTGGTGGGATTTAGATATAGACGGTATTGAGTCGTACATCCTTGATGGTCACAATAGATTTTGGGATCAAATTATGCAATTTTATAACAGGCCTGTCAAGTTAAGCGGTTATACTACAGCATATAATGTCATGAATAGCGATTATCCTTGGCGAGAATCAATTACTTCTTTACTTGGCTTCTGTGATGAAGTTATTGTTTTGGATGGCGGTTCTTCTGATGGGACTTATAAAGAACTATTGAAAATGTCAGAAAATGAATCTAGACTTGTAGTCAATCAAATCAAAAGAGACTGGGAAAATCCAAGATTTGCTTTATACGACGGACAACAAAAAGCTGCAGCAAGAACATTATGTACAGGTGACTGGTGTTGGCAAATGGATATTGATGAAATTGTGCATGAAGAAGATTATGCAAAAATTAAAAAGCTAATAAGACAATTACCAAAAACAGCTAAATTAATATCGCTTCCTGTTGTTGAATACTGGGGAGGAAGTGAAAAAGTAAGAGTTGATGTTAATCCGTGGAAGTGGAGATTAAGTAAAAATGATCCTCACATTACGCATGGTGTACCAGCTGACCATAGAAGCTATGATGATGAAGGAAATCTTTTTTCAACAGGTTCTGATGGATGTGATTATATTAGAATTGATAATTATCAAAAAATTCCTGACATAAATTTTTACACACCTGCACTCCATCAAGTAAGAATTGAGTCGCTAAACAACAACAAAGATGCTCTAAAATCTTATGAGGATTATATAAATTTAGTAGCGGAACAGTTACCTGGTGTTCATCATTATTCTTGGTTTGATATAAAAAGAAAAATCTATAGTTATAAAAATTATTGGAGCAAACATTGGTCATCAATTTACAATAAAGCTATAGATGATATTCCTGAAAATAATATGTTTTTTGATAAAAAATGGGTTGATGTATCTGATGATGAAATTAATGATTTATCAATTAAAATGGGAGAAGAATTAGGAGGCTGGATTTTTCATACTAGGGTTGATTTTGATAAGCCAACACCGTGGATAGAAATCAGCCTAGAACATCCATCAGTAATGAATGATTGGCTTTCAAAAAGGGAGAAATAGAATTTATGGAAAAAGTAATTTTCATTAGTCCGATGTATAATGCTAGTCCGCACCTAAAAGAATTAGTAGAATCGCTAAAAGAGCAAACAAATACTAATTGGGAGCATATATTAATTGATGATTTATCTACCGATGATAGTTTTGAAGTTTATATTAATCTGACAGAGGATGATGATAGGTTTAGCGCAATTAGAAATAAAGGAAAAAAATGGGCACTTAAAAATGTTGTTAATACTGCCAGATTATTTCAGAAACAAAATAATGTTATAATAGCAATCTTAGATGCAGATGATTGCCTTTGTAATGAACGTACAGTAGAATTATTATTAAATGCATACGATGACACTACTGACACAGTCTGGACAGCACATACATGGGATATAAATGGGATGAACATATCTAAGAATTTCCCTGAAAATAAAAAAATAAATCCATACCAGTATGCATGGTGCAGTTCTCATTTAAAAACTTTTCGTAGTTCTTTAATTGCAAATATATGTGATGAAAATTTTAAAAATCTGTCAGGCGAATGGTTTAAAAGAGGATATGATCAAGCACTTTACTTACCTTTACTTTATGTTAGTAGGAAAAGTCTTTATTTAGATGAAGTGTGTTATCTTTACAGAATTAATTCAAAATCAATTAAAGTTAGGCAGTGGAGTGAAAAAGAACAAATGGACGCTGTAAGATTAGTAAGAGCAAGAGGCTTTATAAAGAATCAGGAGACCTAAGTGAAAATATACACTCATAATTTTAATATAAATTCTAATAGTGGTCCTAATAAGTTTACGAGGCAGTTATTTAGGAAAATGGGAGATTTATATGATATTGAAATTATGAATGATCAAAAGGCATGTGATATTGAATTTTGTTTAATAATGCAACAATCAGAAAAGCTAAAACCTAGATTGACAAGATTAGACGGGATATATTTCAATATTGATCAAGAATTTGATAAATTAAATTCACCCATAAGGTATACATACGATTATTCTGATGCTGTGATTTTTCAAAGTGAATTCAATAATAAGCTAATTGAAAATTGGTTGTTTGATCATCAAAACGGACATGTTATTCACAATGGTGCAGATTTAGATTATATAAATTTGATTGGACCATCTTGCGATAAAATAGGTGTATTTAATTTAGACGACAATGTAGAAGTTTGGTCTTGCGCATCTAACTGGAGACCCCATAAGCGCCTAAAAGATAATATAGATTACTTTATAAGTTTTGCACCAAAAAATGCAATTTTTATAATTGCAGGTTTAGGAGCACAAAAGGAAGACTTTGAAAAATATTCAGATTTAATAAATAAAAGAATATTTTATGCTGGAGAAATTGACTACAATAGTCTTATTTGTCTTTACAAAAGAAGTAAAGTTTTGGTTCATTTGGCTTTTTTAGATCATTGTCCAAATGTTGTTGTTGATGCGCAAGCATGTGGATGTAAAATTATTTGTAGCTCAACTGGAGGAACAAGTGAAATTGTTACAATAGGAAGAATAATCAAGGAAGATCCTTGGGATTTTCAACCTATTAAGCTTTATGAACCGCCTTCTATTAATTTTAATAGTTATCATGACATAGTCAGTGATAATGAACATAATCTAAAGGAAGCATCTTTAGCTTATTATGAAGTCATGAATAGTATTTTAAACTAAAAATTTATTAAAGGAAATTGCATATGGGATTAGGTGGTTATTTAACTTGGACAGTTGTCGCAAAAGAAATTAAAAAGAGAGCAAGCAATAATGTAAAAATATTGCCTATAGAGCGTCATGGTCATTGTATAAAGCTAATTAAAAGCGAAATATTTAAAAATAATAATGATTTTTATTATGCTAGTCAAGATTCAAATGACGATACGTATCTTTTCCCAATAGTTTTAAATGATCCTAATGCTAATTATTGCAAGAAAGACACAATACAAAAAGCATTTCATAGAACAGATAAACATATTATTGAACAGTGTTGTGAAGCTTATGGAATAGAAAATCCAGAACTAAAATGTGTTTTAAAATTAAATCGTGAAGAGGAAAATTTTGCTAGTGACTTTCATGAACGAGTATTGAATGGTGAAAAATTTGTAACAATAGAGCCGTTTTCAAAGGATAATTACACGCCTAACCGGTCTTACCCAATTGAAAAATGGCAAAAAATTGTAAATTCAATTTGTGATAAAATTAAAATTGTCCAAATAGGTAATTCAGGAAAAATTTTGAATAATGTTGTAGACTTAACATGTCAAACAACTTTTAGAGAAGCAGTTGCAGTAATTGATAAGTCTGAACTTTTTTTAGCTGCAGAAGGCGGTTTAGTCCATGCAGCAACAGCAGTTGACACAAAAAGTATTGTAATAATTACAGGATATCAATCTGAAAAAATGGTTGCATATCCTCAAAATATTAATATTAATATTTCTTCACACGGCCCGTGCGGTCTTAAAATTACATGTCCTGAATGTCAAAAAGATGCAGAAAATCATGATTTTAAAGAAATAGTTTGTGAAGCAGAAAAATATTTGGGGTTATAGGATGAAAGATATTATAGTGCTGGCAGCAGATCACAACGGCGTCCCGTTAAAAAGTAATTTAATCAACCATCTAGAGTCGATAGGTCATGTTTGTATTGATTTAGGTCCTTATGATACGAATAAAAAAGTTGATTATGTTGATTATGCATTTCAGCTTAGTAGTATTATTTCTGATAATCACTTAAAAAGCTTCAAAGGTATTCTTGTTTGTGGAACAGGTGTTGGCATGAGCATAGCTGCTAACAGATATGATAAAGTCAGGGCGGCCTTGGTTCACAATATAGAAACAGCACCTAAATGTAGAGAACACAACAATACAAATGTTATTTGTTTAGGTAGCTGGTTAACTAATTTAGAAGAATCAATAGAAATATTAGGCTCCTGGCTTGGGACAGATTACGGAGAAAAGCGTCATGTACGACGTGTAGAAAAGCTTCACAAGCAAGATAAGAGTAAAATAGTGTTTACAAACGGTGTGTTTGATATAATACACACGGGACACATAGAGCTTTTGAATTTTGCAAAATCGCTAGGTGGTAAACTAGTAATTGCGCTGGATTCTGATAACAGAGTAAGAAAATTAAAAGGCATAAATCGTCCTGTAAATAATCAGCAAGATAGAAAAAAAGTTTTAGAATCACTGAATTCAGTTGATGAAGTTATAATTTTTGGGGATGATGATGATGAATTGAATACATTGAGAGATAAAGTATCTCCTAATATCATAGTGAAAGGCGGTGAATGGACAGAATTAGAACTTAGACAAAGAGATCAAATTCCAGATAATATTAGTATTAAAATATACCCAATAAAGTTAAACTACTCTACGACGAATGTTATTAGAAAAATTAAAGAATTACCTGATTGGAAAAAAATAGATGAAAAATAAAATAATGGTAATCGGTGACATTATTTTAGATGAAACAATACAAACAAATGTTATAGGGCTTTCTTTGGAAACTCCTACTTTGAAAGTATCTCACCAAGAATCTAAAATTAATTTTGGAGGAGCTGCTAATGTTGCTAAGCATATTTCTAAATTAAGAAAAAATTGCTTATTTGTTTCTGTACGTGGTAATGATCAATATAAAAAGTTTATAGATAATTTAAAAAATGAGTATTTAGACATTGATTTAATTGATGACGAAAAAAGAATCAACAATGTAAAGACAAGAATTTGGGTAAAGAAAGGAAATCAAAATTATAAATATCTTCAGATAAATTCAGAAATAAAAATAGATATATCAAATACAACTAAAGCTAAATTTTTAAATAAAATCAAATCAAATTTACAGTCTGGAGATATATCAAAAGTAGTAATAGTAGATTATAGAACCGGTCTTTTTAATAAAAAAACAATTGAAGATATCATACGGGAGTGTAATCGATTAAAAATTAAAACAATATGCAGTTCACAGCTTTCTTCAAATAGTGAATCTAGATATTCTTTTTTTAAAGATAGCAATTTTATAGTTTTAAATGAAGAAGAAGCGCTATCGTTTGTTGATAATCTAGATCACAAAGACATTATTGAAAATTTTAAAACGAACGTTTGCGTAACTTTAGGATCTGAGGGCAGTGTTATCTTTACAAATGACAGCATAATTTCATCTAAAGGATATAAAAAAGTAAATGTTATTGATACCTGCGGAGCTGGTGATGCATTTTTGGCATGTTTTGTAACAGGTAAAAATCTTCAAACAATCGAAAATTTAAAAAGGTCAAATTTGTGGGCAGGTTTATCTACAGAGAAATTAGGAACTGAAAAGCCAGAGTATAATGAATTTTTAAATAGGTTAGAAAATGACTTTGAATAAAAAAGTTTTAGAACTTAATAAAGATATTAAGAACATAGGATTGGTTTGTTTGACATGGGGGAACGTAAGCTGTATTTCCGAAGATGGCAAAACAATTATAATAAAGCCATCCGGAATAGATTTAGATAAAGCCCGACCCGAAGACATGTCGATTATTGACATCAACACCGGCAACAAGTTAGGTGGTAAAAAGTCATCAGTTGATACTTTAATTCATTTAGAATTATATAGAAATTTTAAAGATATCAAAACAGTAGTTCATACTCATTCTAAATTTGCAACTATTTTATCACAAGCCAACATGTCAATTAATTGCACAGGAACAACACACGCAGACTATTTTGATGGTACAATTCCTATTGTTAAAGAATTAACAGAAGATCAAATAAAAACTGATTATGAGCAAAATCTTGGAATTTCAATTATTGAATATTTTAACGAAAATAATTTAGACTATCGCAGAATAAAAGCTGCCCTTTTACCTTATCATGGCCCTATTGCCTGGGGTATGTCTTATAGTAAGGGCGTAGAAAATGCTTTTGTTTTGGAAAAAATATCTGAAATGTTTTACTATCAGCTATTATTAAGTGATAAATTTAATTTTAATAGTGTATTATTGAGAAAACATTTCGATAGAAAGCATGGGAGTAAAAAATATTATGGACAATAATAAAGGGACGAATATTGCCTATGGAATTCAGGAGGTATCACCTGTCTATAAACCTATTAAGCATATTGAGAAATACTGGGGATGTATGCACACTCTGTTTGAAAATGATCTATACACAGTTAAAAGAATATTCATGAAAAAAGATTCTCAAAGCAGTATGGAATATCATGTAAAAAAGAGAGAAACGTATTATATTGAAAAGGGTAAACTAAAAGTT
>Ga0098061_1001383_pt1 | contig 11739 bp, 4 predicted proteins | sample 22_taG_FD_92579 | JGI IMG/M metagenome (GOLD analysis project Ga0098061, IMG submission 92579) | Marine viral communities from the Subarctic Pacific Ocean - 22_ETSP_OMZ_AT15343 metaG | ecosystem: Environmental > Aquatic > Marine > Oceanic | place: Subarctic Pacific Ocean | collected 2015-01-20 | reverse complement strand
CATCGTCCCCATAGATGTTCATCTCTGCATCACGAATCTTCTGATCAACATCTCGTACAGCGTAGAAGCGAGCAGTTTGAGGGTCATCAATGACAGACGTACCCTCAGAATTAAACATGGAATCAAACCGATTCTCTATGACGAGATCGCCTTGTTCATTAACCGTGATCCTTTGCTTACTACTTCCACGATATACTTTCCCTGAAGCTGATGTGCTAGAAAGAGGGATATGCTGCCCTGTCTTATCAGTCCAAGCAGTCGAAGGCTCTCCATAATACTCTGAAGGGTCTTGGGGAGCAGGCACTTCCCTAGAGCGTTGTTCATACCTTACAGGTATTGATTCGTCCTGTTTCACAGGCTTCGTATCATACAAAGCATCGTCACCCTTCAAGCCTGCAGACGCCTCGTTAACGGTATCGTCATCCCATGACCTTGGGGCCATTGTCTCGTCTTCAACGTCTACACGATCCTTGCGTTTGAAGGCTTCGTCAGCCTCCGCAGCATCGTGGGCAGCAACGCTTGCGTTAGTCAGTTCGTCCTCTGCTTGGTTAATCTCTGCGACAGTATCTTTATCTCCTCCAAAAGCTAACTCTTCAGCATCTTGTAACTTCTGCTGTTTCTTAGATAAAACATTAGCTCCTGCTTCTGTTGCATCGGCTCCTTTCTTTGCTGCCGCATCGCGTCCAGCTAGAATGCGCCTAAGCCCAGAGGAGGTGGTACGTCCTGCAGTTTTTGCCGCGACCTTTAGAGAAGCTGCTAGGTAGTTGAAAAAGATACCAAATACCGCACCTTCGCCTGCAAACTTCATACGCCCAAGCGCGTTACCTTGAAAGGCATTCCAACTGTATGTTATGGACTCACCTAGTTCGTTCGCTGGTGCGTTAACCCAGTCTGGGTTTGCCTCTATAGCCTGCTCAACAATAGACTCTAGTTCGCTATGTTCGTTAAAGAACCCCTGCAACCAATTTACAAGTAACTCCTCATCCTGTCCTCTCCAAAAAATACCTTCAGCAATGACGCCTGTTCCAACGCCTTGCTTTCCCACTTCAAAAAGCTTCTGGGGGGTTAACCCACGTTCCCTAGCGGCTCTATCGGCTGCTCGCTTAGACTTCGCCATGTCGCTTACATAAGCAGCACGGGTCTTATCGTCCATCGCAGCTATTTGTTTATCAGTCTTTGGCCTCCCACCCCAGCGTTTCGCCTGATCTTTTGTCCAAGGGGCTTTAGTCTTAGGGCCACCTACCCGCTTCATGACTCGATGCCCTAGTAAGTAGGAGCTTACTAAGTGGCTTCCTATTTTAGATAATTCGAAATTAGTACTATGAGGATTATCAGGGATGTAATCAGAAAAAGTAAATACTCGTTGATCGGCTCCTGCGAAATCAGGAATAAAGTTGGCAGCGGCTTCACCTGTTTGAAAGACGCCCTTAGCAGCCCCTTGAAGAGTGTTGTCGTACCAAGAGCGTTCCTGCATTTGACGATCTTTGTAGTCAGTCGTATCTTGATTCTTGTACCAAGAGTTTAACTGAGATTGATAAATATCCAGTTCGCTTTTAGTTGCGCCCCCTAATTGTGTTTGTCCTACAGGCATTATTTCTTTGGTTTTGGCTTAGTGATTTTTGGCTTCGGAACCTTATCCACAAGCTTCTGAATGGCTTCGTCTTGAAGCTGTTTGATTATCTCTGGGACAGTAGGCAAGGCGTCTGCTTTAGGCGTAGCCCCTTTCGGAGGAGAAGTGCGATACCGCTCTGCTTCTCTCTTATTAGCCCCTTCCAATACGTCTGCTGTCCTTTGTTTAACACGCTCAGGAAACAGCTTATCCAAATATTTCTGAACAGCTTTACGTTCTTTCGGATTTTGGATTAAGCCTCCTATTTCTTTCTTCTGCTCTTCATGAACCCAAGGAGCATCTGGCGTTAGCCTCGTTGGATAGCGTACCTCACCATCAGGGCCGGGAGGTAGTTGCTCTACTGCAGGCTGTATAAACCCGTCAGGAGAAATGGTTTGTTCCATCTCAGGAACCTTCCCTCTGTTGGGAGTCCCTTCACGAGGCTCGTGTATACCTTGAAGATGAAGCCTTTCGTTGACTGTCTTCGCTCCCCAAGGTTTCAAACGGTGAAACTCCGAATCACTTTGGGCTTCCTTAACCTTATGAGGAATAGTGAGTGGAGCTACACCAAAGACATTGGTGCGGTCTCCATAAAATCCTTTTGTATACCCTGATCTTTTTATGAGGAGGTTGACGGCCTTAGCTCTCGCGCTGTTCATCTCAGCACCACCACTTAAGACACCAACGTAATGCTCAGTACGTCTCTTAAACTCGTCAGGATCGATCCTAAGTCCTGTACCGCTTGTGCTTCTTCCAAACGGAACCCACATCTGTTCCATATCAGGAAGATTATGCGGGGAATTATAGTTCATCTCAGCTAAAGCCACTTGCTGAGCTAAGATGTATTGTTGTCCAATTCGATCCCGGCGGGGGATTGCGTTAAAATCTAGTCCAAGTTTATCAAGGCGTTCTTGGGTTTTCTCGACATCACCTATTTTTCCAAACTTCCGTACTTCTTGACTTCCGTACTTGCTATCCTTAGAAAACTTCTTGCCTGTTAACGCATCTCCCGCATCCCCAAGCTCAGGTTGCCCCAGCGTTTCTGAACCTAAAGAGTATTCTGGCCCTGCGCCATCTCGCTGCTTACCGCTCTCAATGGTGTAATATTTAGGTGCAGCAGGGAGTCTCCCTGTAGCTCTTCCCAACATATTTCCATCTAAATCTACCGTAAAATCGCGCCACCACGTTCCAAAACGGCCAAGCTGCTCACCTGACTCCGCAGCATCTTTGATTTCATACCTATAGACGGGGTACTGTCCATTAGAGATTACTCCAGCTACATCTTTGAAAGTCTCCCAGCCAAACCCATGCTCAATATTATACTCTTCGTTCGACACTTTCTGATTGTGTTGTAGAAAGCGGTCAAAGTGTTGCTTTTCAGCAGGAGTCCACGAAGTGTTCTGGTATATGGATTGGTCAGAGCCTAAAAACTCCGATACCACGTGGTTCTCGATATGATTTGAAGCGGCTTCAGGCAAATCCTGTGGCCTACGAGCCATGAACTTAATCATTTGGCCCCGCATCTTCTGATCATAATCGGCATGAGCTTCTTGAAGTAAGGCGCGTTGCTTAGGGTCTTCCAAGTTATAATTCTGAGGATTGATATCCTTACCGTGCATGAGCTTCCAAATCTTAAAGAAACCCTTGGCCTCACCTGAAAACTCCCACTCACCTATTTCAGACGCATTGATCTCTATGTTAACATCATCAATCTGATCCCATGAAGTGTAGAGTAAGTGTGTGTTAGCTGATAACTGGTGAGTAACCACATTGAAGGGAACTTCTAAATCATCCTCACCTTCACGAGGAATGTTTAGGTTGTAATCCTCCTTGAAATTGCCGTTCTCATCTATCCATTGACGCCAATCTAACCCGTCTCCCATCATCTGGGAATTACGTAGATACTCTTGGTGGCCTTGAATAGTTACCATTAGTTCTTTTTGGGCATCAAGGTCTCCAACTTTCTGGGCTTCCCTATATCTACCCATAGTGTCTCCATAGTTTTCAACCTCTCGATTAAACTCTTCTTTTCTAAGTCTGCGTTTGTCGTTGAGAGACTGCTTTAGGCTGAAACCACTTGGCCCTGTCCAAAATTGAACTGCTGAGTGCGTACCAGTAGCTCCTTTTTGATTGTCGTTAAAAACTTTCTCGTTAGTTGATTTTCCTAAGTCTCTAAAGTGAGACTCCATCTGACCTTCAATACTTGTAATAGTATCTTCAGCCTTCTTAAGTTGCGCTCCAAGCTTAAGCTGCTCTGCCTCTCTTGCTGCCTGTCCTTCTGGACTCCACCTGATATGATCTTTGTAAACCCTTGTGTAGATGTTGACTCGTTTACGCATCTCTTCAGTCAACGCTTTCTTAATTTCGGTGTAACCTTTTTCGTCCCAATGTTTTTGACGCTCAGTTGGGTCAGGGTGAGCGAGGTGGTAGCGGTTCAGCAGCTTACGAGCAGTCTGCTGTATGTCTTCCTTCATTGCATCGAAGGCTTTGTGCGCTGCCTCTTTCTCAAGCGAGCTAGGCTTAGCAAGGGCTACACCATTAGCATCAGTTAGGTCATCTGCTTGACGAAACTTATATTCAAACTGAGGTGCAATGACTTCCTTGAGAAGAGAGTTAGATGATCCATCAATAATGGAGGTAATAATCTCCTTCTCATCACGCTCAAGTTGAGTCCAGTTGTCGCTAATGTTGACATGAGATTCAACCATCTTAATGGCGCGTCCTATGGCCTCATCATCTTCGCTGTCAAAAGTTTCGTTCTGAGCATCCCTAAGTTCCGCAAGTAACTCAAAAGGGTCAGTTAGTTTGTCTCGACCTGATGAGAGATTAGAAGCCATCTGAATCAAATCGTTCTGCTTAGCTAATGCTGAGTTATCCAGAGACCTTTCCATTGCTGCTGTAAGAGCGAGTTGGACGCCCACGGCTTCTGGTCTAAATGTAGGGTTAGCCCAGATAAAGCGATTAACTAACGCTTCAGGATTCAAAAGTTTTCTAGCTGCAGCACGGGCGTCATCTAAGTTCGAGGCTCCTCCAACGGCATCGCTGAACAAGCCTTGAATCTCCTTGTAGAATTCGGTCTTCTTCAAGAAAGGACTCATGTGTTTCGCAAGATTATCCTGCAGAGTTTCGCCGTAGTCTTTTTCCTTCTTCATGAAGGTAAGGTTATCGCTATAAACAGCGCGACTCATATCTCTCACCATGTCTCGATAAACATTCTGTGAGTGGTAATCGCCGCCCTTGCGTATCCACTTTGAAGTAAAGCGTTCGTCTTTCAGTAAGATGTCAGCAGCCTCTTGAACACCCTGTTCATTGTAAGGAAAAGGGATGTGCTGAAGATCGTTGTTTGCACGGTCTTTAATCTCTAAGTCAATGAGATGACCAACTCGCTTTATCTCCTCCATCTCACGGCTATACTGCTTATGATGAGCCATTGCTTGGACATCAAACATCTTCTCAGCAAAAGAATCTGAATCAAGGAACCCACCGCGCCCATCACCACCACCAGAAGTACCGTCAATAAAACGCTTAAACATCTGATGGCGTTTTCCAGACTTATCCTCACGGGTCATCTTCATGACACGCTCATAGACAGACTCCAATATTAGTTCGTTGTCTGGGTCTTCAGCTAGGTCTAAGAAGACTGGTTGAATAACCTTTTGAAATATTGCCTGATTAAACGAGTGGTTGTCATCAGGGTATGATGCCCATTGCTTACTAATGTACTCCCGTAAGGGTTTAATGTTTATCGGGCTTCCCGGTTTCTTTGTGTCAGGCTGGTTCAGCTTAATGACATCCAAAAGATGATTACGGGATTGCTCATAGAAACTCTCTAAAACCTCGTTACGGTCTGACGCTACTTTTTCTTGTAAGAAGGGAGCGATTAGCCGCTGCCTTGCGTCCATCCATTTAGGAGCGTAGCCAGCATCCCAATAGCCTCCTTCTTTCTTATTCTCAGGCTGTCTCTGTCGATGTGCAGCTAAGTGCTGCTCTGCAATCTGCTCAGCTTCTTGAGCAAAATTATCTCCCTTCTTAGCTAATTCAATAGCTGCTAAAAACTCTTCATTAGTCCTTAGAAAATCAGCATCTTTATAAGCTGTGTTACCAGCTATGTTCATGATCTGATTTCGGTAGACATGGGGATTTCTCCATTGAGAATACCCAGCTTTCCTCAAGCCAGTCTTAAAGTCGTAAGCATTATCGGAGACACTCTGTTCCATCTCCCGGTAATACTGATCAGCTTCATTCATCCCACGCTGAGTCCTGCCCAGCATATACTTCTCAAGCACAGGGTTAAACCTATTCAAGGCTGCGCCGAGTTGCTGCAAGCCTGTCCCTCCCGCTGTCTTCTGCGCTCGCCCAACAATAGAGCCAACCTGTGACTGACCGGGATCGGACGTAGGGATTGCTCCTAAAACCTCTTCTGGGCTGGGATTCCAGCGTTTTGCTTTAGCTGCCATTAGATGTCCACCTCTCCGCTAATATCTGGACTCGCCTCAAAGACTTTATCCTTGGGTTTAAAGCCTTGCCTAGTCTTGTAGCTGTCATAAGCAGACAACATTCCACCAGCCGCTTCCAAGCCGTAAGCCAATTCTGAAGGCTGAGCGACAGGAGAGAAAGTAGAGACCAGACGGCCCTGAACCTGTGAAGCTAATAGAGATTTATCACGATCCCACTTAGCTAACGCTGTGTCTTCCTTGAGGTATTGGGCTTCTAGCCACCTAGCCTCGTAAGCATCAAATTCCTGCTGGGCTAGTTCTAGGCTAGTCCCTTCTGCTCCTGATTCTGCACCTGAAGCAGCAGCTTTAGAAGACATTGTGAGAGCCTTACGTTGAAAAGCTTCCCGCTGTCTAGCTGAAGCATCTAACTTCTCTCTCACATTCGAGGCTAGAACAGTCTGCTGCATCCCGTGTTGTCGCTGGATATCGGCAGCCACAGCGTTCTGATGATCTAAGGTTGCCTCAGCTTGTTGCTTCGCGCCTGCATATTGAGCAGCAGCAGAGGCAGCAGAGACCACCATCATGGCAATCGTTGTGGGTTCGCAGGCTAGTATGGGAGTGAATTCAATCATTTTTTCTAATAAACACTAAGAAGCGTCTCTTCTCCAACCCATAGTCCTCGAAGGTTCGAACAAAACGGAAGCCAAGCCACTTGAGCCATTTAATATAAACTGTCTGTCGTGAGTCAATGACATTAAACAGAATCTTATGTTTCTTGTGTAATTCATTTACCCACCACTTGGAGTTACGTAAAAATTTGAGTGCAATTCTGAACAAATCGTCAGTTCCGAGCATCCAGATAATGCCGAGATCGGTATCTCCAGAGTCGTTGACACCAAAAATTGCACAGGGATTGTCACCGTCTCGGAGGCAGACCGTGTAGGCGTATTCAGAGTCGTTGATTCCATCTTCAATGACGGATACAGGAGACTGCTTGGTGAGCGCAGCGAGTTCATTTCTGTCAGCAGCCCGTAAATTGGGGCCGAGTGCGGCTGCGTCTGATATGGTAGCTGTCCTAACATAGGCCTTTCCGTAGTCCCATCTATCCCCATCGTGTCGCTCGTGAGTATGCTCTTCCTTCATAATCAATACTTAAAAAATCAGAAGGATACGGAGTATCGTTACTGATCTTAATGTTAACTCGGTCGTTCTTACCCATGATTCCAAACTTGTAGGAACCATTGGACAACGTAGAGCTTCCCTCTACGGCGGTAGCATATCCTAAGTCTACACCACCGAAAGTATGTGTACTGCTCTGGGTTACGTTTTGAGGAAGATGCGTGACATCTACATCAAAGCTACGAGCATTAGCAAATTCAAGTTCACCTCGGAATAACTGATGGCGTCCACCATAGAGCGGCCCCTTGCCTTCACTCTGCGATTTACGGAGATAAGGTTTAGAGAGGGTGTACTCCATTGTGTACGGTTCACCCATGATTAACTCTTTACTTGTGAGGTCAACTCCATTGAAAACTGCTGTGGTTGAGGTAACAGTTGTGGGCTTCACCGGGACATTAGTAGGAGGCATTACCGTGAAGTTGGTAGTAGGAGCGTAAGGTAGGGTAATCGTTGTGTTACCGCTGGCATACACAACCCTGCTATCTCCTGCTGCCATCTTAATGCGACGATCTAAAAGAACCTGAAAGTCTTTACCCGTATCGTTCAGGTCATCCTCAATCGTCATCGACTCAAAGAAGACTAAGCTCCCTCGTTTTATGACGGTGTATAAGATGTTACCTATAAATTCTATATCTAAAAACTGTGCGTTGGAGTCGCCTGTCTTATAGGTGAACCATGCTGACTGAACCTTCTGCCCATTATCAGCGAGGTAGTATTTATAGATGTAGAGATTTGCTCCTCCCGTGGCATCCGTGAGTACTGCTAGGACATCTTCAGAAGAACAGCAAGTCATCTTCACGACCTTCCCCTGAATATACTTAGGAAGATGTGCTGTGATATCTTTCGCATCCAAGCTGTCTAGCTGATCTTTCGATAGGTAGTACTCACCCACTCCTGAAAAACCTGTCCTATCGAAGGGGTAGAACACAGAGTTCCCCGTAAGAACAGGAGGTGTATTAACTGAGAAGTTAGAAAAGTTTGTTGTAGGTGAAATCGCTACTGTCTTTGGAGACAGGTATTGATCTCCTTGTAATGCGAATTGACCTTGGTCAGAAAAGAGAACCAGACGTTCCGCATAAGGGATGGCATAATGTAGTGAAGCTACCTTGGTTGAGGAGACCCTAACATCAATAGGGGCTGTATCCTGAAAGGCAGCTACAGTAGCTCTAAACAGATTGTAGTATTCACCTGATTGGCTCATCACTACATTGCTACCTGATAAGAATCCGAGGCGATTCTTATACACAAAGATATCACTAATAGTGTTGCCTACTAGGGACGGTACAGGGTTGGTGTAGTCATCTCCTGCTCGCCTATCTCCCCATTTCTGGTGGCCAAGTGAGAAGTACGTTGAACCGTCCTGCTTAAACCTACGCTGCAGCACCACAGGCATAGTAGAATGGTTAAGCTCAGCGGTTACATTAAACCCAACGGTTTCTATCCAGCGTCCATGCTGGAGAACATGAGGGTCTTTATCGTCTCCCTCAAATTTCAAATAATAATCATCAGCATCTTCTCGCTCATTTCCTATGACTCTAACCACATGACCGTGGCGACATATCTCAGGGAGCTTGGCCTGCTCAGAGACTTCGTAATAGGTGAGGTTAAGACCTTCGTTACCTAGGTCATCCTCTACCCCAATCCTAAAGAAAGAACCTTCAGGGTTACTTATGGATATGGTTGACCCAAACTGATCGATGTTCCAACTAAGGGGGACACCATCTCGATCCTTAAAGTTTCCGATAACATCGCCCTTCCACCCAGCAACATAGTGTTTCTTAGTGGCTGAATATCCGTGGTCTCCTGATGTAGCAGTAGTATCAGTAAGGGAAGAGCGAGTGTGGGTTAGCCCTAGGAGTTCTTCATCAGCTAAGTTCCTCACCTCTTTAGTTGAATAGTGGCTAATGGATTTACCCCCGGCTCCTTGGAGGCGTTTATCTGGGGTTACCTTATATTCCCCTGTGATGATCAAGCCATTGCTTGCTAAAAACTCTGCAATACGATGCGTACCTATGGCCTCTTGCTTGTCATTACCCGTCCACTTAGGAGTCTTGTAGTAATACTGACCATCAAAAATTTGAATCTTGTTAGTGTTCTCAGACCCTCCTGTTGTTACTTCACCAACAGTATGTTTAGGAGGAGTGCCTGAGCCGCCTGTAAACTTGGAGTACTCGTGTCCTCTCTTAAGTCTGTTCTTAGGAGTCTTGGGGCAGAGCAAACCGGGAACCTTGTATTCATAGTCGAACCCTCCGAATACATCAAACGGATCGTCGGGAGTACCGGGACGGAACACACCGATTCTCCTCGCAGTAAAATCTCTGCCTAAAGCGTGTGTTGTTCCTCCTACCTTGAAGGTGTCTCCTACCTTATCGTTATTTTGATCACGTTGCTCATTACCTAAGATCACATCAGTCAGTACGTAATCAGGTTCAGCCTGAGTTGACTGAGTGAACCCTGAGTCACCTACAACTTTACCTTGGTCATCACATAGAAAGGCTTCAAACTTATCATTCCACGCTGCATTGTTAACAGCCTCAACAATCTCCTCAGCAGTTGTGTTTGCCAAAGAGCCATTAAAACCTTTCGCCCAGTAGTAGTTTGCAAAAATAGTAATCTCTTCTCGACCAGCCGTTGAGTCATAGAGGAGGGCTACTTTGTTAGATGCGTCATCTGTCGAGCCTATGGCGTTTCCCCACTTATCGGAAACCGTCCACTTAGAGAAAGCTAACTCCTCTTTGTAGGCTAATTTTTCCCAAGAGGCCGCTCTACCGTTTGGAGGTAAAGTTACAACGCCTGTTACATCTAGTGCAGGCCACCTCCCATCAGACATATAAAGACCCCAGTTAAACCTCCAGTTCTGAGTAGCTCGAATGCTCCAACGATTGAAGTTTCCTTTTTCTACCCTGCGTATCTTAATGATGGGACGCGAAGTTGTGTTGTTACTGATTGCGGAAGAATCAGCCCCGTATAAGAGGGCGAAGGAATTGGAAGCAACCTCACCTGTCTCCTCGTTCTCCACATCCTCGGTTGAATTAGGGTTTAGCGTATGGTTAACCGCTTCGTCTCCTATGTTAATACGGTAGTACTTACCGTAGTCAGCCTGCCTAACCGTAATGAAAGCTTCGTACTTAGGTATGTTAGGAGTCCAACTACCTTCATCCACTCGGATGTTCTTGTTAACTATAAAGGTAGAGTCCCCTATGGTTTGAGCCGTTAAATCTTTTTTGGGATCATCTGTTACTGAAAGGTAATCATAAGGATTCCCAAATTCTGTGTTGACGGTGATGGGGTACTCCTCGCCTGTCTTAAGGTCAAGAACATACGGCCCTACTCCCTCTCTGATCACTTCAACTCTTGAATTTTCTGAACCATAACCCACCCTCACAGACGCAGTAGTATCTGAGGTAGCTACGCCACCAATGTTTTCGACGGGACGGTAGTCCCACTCACGAAAGTAGCGAGGCTTAGGCTCTGTTCTTACAGTTGGTTGTTTGTCTAAGGTACACCAAAAATAAAGGAAGTACTCATCAGGGCTTCCTGAAACATCAGGCGTTGAACCAGCAGTATCAGGTTGTTCAGCCAGCGTAAGCTTATCAGCGGTTACATCTGTGATGATACACCGTGGGCCGTCAACGTGCTTGCCTAGTTTAATGAGTTGCCCTGCCTCAAACTTAGGATGAGCAATCCCACTAGAACCAGAATCATCATGACCTTCGCTAAAGTCTAAATTGCTTGAAGTTCTTTCGACTTTATACTTACCACCTTCCTGCTTGATCTTCTCTATGGTTGCTACTTGACTTGACTAATCACCAGACGCATAGTCCCATCCAATGATATCATCTACACTCTCCCCTTGGGAGAAGCGGGTTCGATAAGACTCATATCTCCACAGTTGATCACCATCTACACGGTAGCCATCACCATCAGGTACACCACCGATATCAATTACATTCCCTTGAGCGTCTTTTCCCAGAGAAGTTACCCGCTTAAGCCAAAACTTATTAGCAAGCTCGTGGGTACGTAGTGATGTCCCTGCTATTGTCTTGGCAGGCTGAGAGAGTAAGAGGTCTTCATCAGAATGGAGAACATACTCAGCAAACTTGGGAATCGTTTTGCCTTCAATGTGTCCCCTTGTGTTGAACCCTCGTAACCGTACAGTATCGTCCTTCTGATAACTATGTCCTGAAGTACTTAGGATGCTCCCAAAGCGTACAGTTATGACACCATCAATCCATGACCCGTCAGTACGTCTAACTGATTCAACAAGAAGACCAGCTTTATACTCATCTCCAGTAGCAGTACCTAATGCTTGTGATGTAAGCTCAACCTCTCCTAAAGTTATGTAACCTCCTGCAACAGGGTGAGGAGAGTTTACCGAGTCGGCAGTAGTAGTCTTTAATCGAATGTATCTCCAATAATTATCCCCTGCTGTACCTTGCGCTCCCTCACTATGGACATAGTAAGTTGTACCTATGTCTAATCCTGCTGGCTTTGGAGTATTATACTGAGACGAAT
>Ga0098061_1001382_pt1 | contig 11743 bp, 17 predicted proteins | sample 22_taG_FD_92579 | JGI IMG/M metagenome (GOLD analysis project Ga0098061, IMG submission 92579) | Marine viral communities from the Subarctic Pacific Ocean - 22_ETSP_OMZ_AT15343 metaG | ecosystem: Environmental > Aquatic > Marine > Oceanic | place: Subarctic Pacific Ocean | collected 2015-01-20 | reverse complement strand
TTGTGATACGCAATGAAGTTCATGGCTTGTAAGCAAGATTCGTCTGTAACACCTGTCATGAATACAAAGTTACCTGAATCCCAAAGAGGATTGACCCTCTCAAATTGTTGTTCACTCATAAGTAACCTCCTTTATTTGTTGATGTTCTCGATCATCTTCTTGTCGATGGTAAACTTCTCCATCTCTTCGTTATCAGGACACTCAAACATCTTGTCAAGAAGCACTTGTTCAAATACAGTCTGAAGTCCACGTGCACCTGTTTGATTCAAGATAGCTCGTCGAGCAATCTCGGTCAATGCACCTTTCGTGATCTTCAATTGTACATTGTCAAATGCAAGGACGTCAGTGTACTGGTCTACAAGACTATTCTTAGTACTAGTAATGATCTTTACCAAATCCTCTTCATCCAAAGGGTGCAAGACTGTACGTACAGGTAAGCGACCCAGCAATTCAGGGATGATGCCAAACTGTGACAAATCTGCAGTAGAAACTTTAGCATAAGCTTCTTTTGGAGACATAGGAATGTCTTCAGACTTGCCGCCAAGGAAATCTCGAGACATATTAACAGTCTTAGAGGCTACCATGCGGTCTATGCCTGCGAAAGCACCAGCTACGATAAACAGTACGTTAGACGTATCAAAGTTAATGGAACTCTTGCTTGGGCCACTACCGATGTCGACTTTAAATTCTCCACCCTCAATGATCTTCAACAATTGCTCTTGAACTCCTCGTCCTCCAACATCACGCTTACCCCCTGTATCGCGACAAGCAATCTTGTCAATCTCGTCGATAAGGATGATACCTTTCTGAGCTTTGGCAATCTGGTTGTTAGCTTTCAAGTATAGTCGCTCTAGCATGTCTTCGACATCACCACCTACGTAACCAGCTTGTGTCAAAGAGTTAGCGTCCACTACTACGAACGGAACGTCTAACATCTTAGAAATAAGCTCACACATGAATGTCTTACCTGTCCCTGTAGGGCCAAGCATTAACACATTAGACTTTTTGATCGCTTCCTTGCGAGTGTTGGCAAACATCAACCGCTTGTAGTGGTTGTACGCAGCAACAGACAGAACTTTCTTAGGCTGTTCTTGACCGATCACAGACTGGTCAAGGTACTCCTTAATCTCCCTAGGAGTAGGAATACTAGCTTCTGTAACCTTGGCGGCACTGGCTGTCTTTTCCATGGACATCTCCTCTTTTTTCTTCTTAACTTGTAAGCCTACACCTGTTTGGTAAGCATCTAATAAGCTAGCAACATCTCTATCTTCTGTAGGCATGTCGCCGAATATACTAAAGAATAGCTGATCTTGAGCTTCTATGTATTTCCTTTCCTTTTCTTTGTCTTCAAACACAACCTTTCCTTTCGTTAGAAACTCCATAGTAAGTCCTGGAGATTGTGCACCAATAACGTCTGAGATACAAACTTCACAAACACAAGTGCCTTTTAATTCGTATAACCTGAAAATGTGAGGAGCGTTAGTATTTTCTCCACATGTGTAGCAGAAATGATTCGTTGTCATAGTGTATTCTCCTTAATTGTAATTCCTATTGTATCATAATACAGTGTTTTGAATCTTAGTAAAAGAGTCCCTTTTCTCCGTGACCGCAATGGCAGTCTTCGGGGCATCTCTCTATAAACATCTTTAATTCGTTAAAATCCTTGATGCCTTTGACATTCTTCCAGTGGGTATCCCACCCACTTATTCGATAACCATCGATGAAGCCAACCTCATACTTATAACATTCGCAGATACCCAAAGGGGCCGCAAGATTGACTTCCTTAACTAACGGATGTCGTAGTATTGTTTTACACATCTTGAGCCTCCTCTGGTAAAGTATTGTACTAGATAATAAAAAGGGGGTGGCGGCATTTTATTAAGCCATTTGAAATTCATTAGGCTCGTCGTCATCTTCCACATTGATCTTCTCACGATCAACATAATTGAGACGACCAGTAGTAGGGTCAAAAGTATAGCTGCCAGCTGGCCCAGTTTTACCTGTACTACGAGACTTCTTCACCCAAATGTCTGTACGGTTTCGCACTGCTTCTGTTTTAGCATTCATATTACGTGCAAACATAATTACGTCGAATGCTATCTGCTTGATACTCCCAGATCCCTTGAGATCATCCATTGTAGGTACCGCACCTTCTTCGAAAGACTTGCCTTCAGAAGTTTTACGTAGGTGTGACACTACTCCGAACCAAGGTGCATTCTTTTTCTTACACAGACTCAAAAGAGCGTCCATGAAGTCATCGATTGCCTTGTTTGTATTTTCACTACCTGCAGTAGCAAGAGTAATGTGGTCAATGTAGATATATCCGCAACCTATATCGATAAGGTAACGTATCTTCTGCATCAAGTCTTCGCCAACACTTGAGCCTTGGTGGTCAAGCATGACAAAACGGTCTCCACACGATTCTTCTATCCACTTTAGAGATTTCTCTTCTTCTTCCTTGGTTAGCTCTACGTTAGGTAAGTTGACTCGCTTATTGAGGTACAAACTTTGCATGCCCATTAGTATGTCTCGAGTAGATTCCTCTAAAGAAACAATGCCTATCTTTTCTTCAGTTGTAGTCATGATATGGAACATATCCTCCTTGAAGAAAGAAGATTTGCCCAGACCAGTGCCAGCAGCAAACAGAGAGATCTCACCTTTGCGCTTACCGAACCAACCCATGTTCAACTCAGCAGCAAAATCCGGATAAGGTAGAGATTCAACCATATTCTCTTCTGACAGGATATCACGCACACTAGCAGCGGTCACGATATCAGCAGGGGAATACTTCTTGGCATCCCAGAAAGAACGCTTGAACTCTGTATCTTTATCAGAACCTAACATATCGCAGGGATCTTTCTCAGAGAACTCGGCTATGTGGACTAATCCTGGTCGCAGACCTACAGCTATCTTCTTTGCGCAATCCATCCCAGCCTTGTCTTGGTCTAACATTAACACTACTTTCTCGAAGCTCTCAACCCACTCTCGGGTCTTCAGATTCTTAAGTATGTGGTTTGCGTTAGAGCCATTAGGGAGAGATACGATAACAAAACGCTTGTCACGATCTGCAACCTTGCCTGTTAACATTTGTTGTGCTGCTAAAGCGTCTAAGAATCCCTCAGTGATGACCAAGTAACGGCTACCGCCATTAGGCCAGATCTCCATACCTTGAAGATCAATGTCTTGCTTGCCGTAGCCAATGGACTTAAACTCCTTGGTAGCGACTGTTCGTTCTTGAAAGCCCACCAGTTTACCATCCTTGTGAAATGGGTAGTACTGATGTGTCCAGTCGTCTGAATTGACCTTAGCGCCTCTAAGCCCGTACAGTTGCCCAATGGACTTATAAATCCTACGATTTTTATCACCTATGACAGGAAGCTCACAGACATCTTCAAAACTTAAACGGTCATCCATATTCGTCTCCTGATAAGTGTTAGAATTAGTTTTTGGGGAATCGATAGCATGACCCTCAGAGTCACAAAATCGGTTATTGTGGTCACAACCAAAGCAATGGCTGTTGTAAGTGCCGTCTTCAGCTTTGTAAACCCCATTGTTGTCCCTGCTCCCGCATTCGTCACAAGGAAAATTACCTACAGAAATCCCCATATCAGCCTCCTAAAATAACAGTCAGTAAAGAGTATTGCACAAGGAACAAACCTGTCAGTACTGCAGCGGTCAGGGTGTAAGATAATAGTTTCATAGTATGCCTCCTTGTGTGATTCGGGTTGTATCATAATACAGTGTTTTGATTCTTAACAAAGACAACGTCAGGTATATGTGACACTACTTTGACATACATGTTAACGTATTAACTCTGTTAATAAATATCAGAGAAGATAAAGATATATACATATACGCAGAGAGTACTTAAAAGAATACTTTAAAAGTATTTAAAAAAGCAGCTGCCGCAAGACCTGAATCGCAATGTATCTTAATACAGTGTTTTGAATAAAGTAAGCAAGCAGTCCCCGAACCAAGACCCCTACAAGCCCTAGGGCGCATAGAGGTCGGCCATAAAAAATCCCCCTCCCAACACCTAACCCGTGAGGGAAAGATGCTGAGAGGGGGAGTTTTAGAGACACTACATAGGGGTTAGATGGATAGGGTCGAGCAATACAGACTTAGCTCTTGGAAGATCAGACACACCAGCTTCAGCATTAATAGCTTCTACTTCGGCATCAGTTAAAACTCTATTCACTTTCATGGAGCCAGCAATAAGCCAATTCCCGAGCATGTTAGAGTTTGTTTTATAACGGTAGAAACCACCTACAGGTAGTTGATCCGTTATGTGGGCAGACCTAGCTTCAGGAGTCCCGTCCTTCTTTATCCTAGCACGACTGTTAGCTTCTTTCTGCCAATCGACATCTGCTGGAAACTCAACTTCAGCCCACACTTGATCGTTAGGTCGAGTGTCTACTTCTTTGAGTTTGCTATCTGATTTAGAACCTATATGGGTTGCTACAGGTAGATCTCCAGCGTGCCATCCTGGTCGAAAAGCTAACGGGCCTATCTTGGATTTCACCTTCACACTTCCTTCTACCTGCTCCCCCATTATCGCATCTACCCATTCTCCTGTTGCTACTGGAGTCTTGGCATCTACAAAAAGAGGAAACAGCTTTCCGGCTTGCTTAGGATATAAACGAAATAGCTTGTATGCTTTTACAGTCTTAATAGGTGCTTCATTCATCGGATTATTCCTCAATTATTAACATTTCAGTGCAATCGCCTACTACAGACGTAGTGATGATTATATCGAAGTAAGGGTAGTCAGCTGTCAGTTCATCACGCTTAGCAAATACGTGATAGATGTCCCAACCAGCTATCTGTCCAGCTTCAATGGGATTGTGGCTATAATCTCGACCACAATGGTAGTCAACAGGTTCGTCGTTGTAAACATAGATTTCAAAAGGTCGATAGCCTTCTTCCCAGTAAGCGTTAACTTCTTTCTGAGTTAGGGCTAGATCATCCATACACATGATTTTAATAGTCTTCATAGTAATTCCTCAAGTTTAAGTTTGTGCCATCCTTGGCATATTAATTAGCTGAAAAAGTAAGTTGCTTTCAAGACTTCGTTAACATCGAAGTCCCCTTGGTGCACACGTCCAACTTCGGAAGCACGACCTAATTGCTCTTCAACTTTGTCATGAAACTCGTTCAGGTAGTCACGCTCATTGTAGATTCCTACGAATTCTTCGCGGATGATCTCATTGAAGCGTGCTGCTGAATTAGCATCAGTAGCAAAGCTGTCGTGAACAACTAAGAAGTTCTCCATACCTTCAGCTGCAGCAGCCTTTACAGTAAGCTGTAAGTGTGCTGAGTCGAAAGAATGGACAAAGTTAGGAGCGACTGCGTTAGACTGATCTCCACCATCAAGAGTTTGAACGTAACGAGGTACAGTTCGTTGCACACGCACTCCGTCTATCTTGACTTCGATCATCTTTGGTACACTCTTCTTGATCTCTTGTTTGACAGGGAAACCTGTAGGAGTAGTCCAGTAGACGGGCAGGTTCTCTTCAGCTAGCTCTGCAGCTATGTTCTGAAGATATTCCTTACCAACTACAGGTGCACCCACAACTTCACCAATCGCATCCCAGATCAGACTACCGATACGAGTACGAACAGACTTTGCTTCCTTAGCTGTGATCGAAGATTCCTTAAGAACTTCATCAACAGTTTCGTAAACATATGCATTAGAAGAACGCTTAGATACACCGTAAGGTAAGCACATTGTGCTACGCTTGGCAACTTTACGTCCGAATATTGCACCGTCAGTTTCTTCAGAGTACTTCTGAATCAACTTGTTCACACCAGCACTTGAGCGTTCAGCCATAGCTTTGGCTCGCAGCCCTACTTCTTTGTACACATCAGATGGGATTTCGCTATCAACTAGGTTAACAGCTACCGCACCTTCAGGGTCTTTGAACATAGCACTGTAGTGTTGTATGCCGTTACATGAACCGTCGAAAGCAATTGGAATAGAACTCCAAAAACCACCTTCTTCAGACATACTAGCACCAACAACCTTTGCCCATTCCAAACAACCGTTTAGGAACATAAATGGCTTATCCGCTTTCAACCAGAAGTCGGTAGACTTAAAGTCAGTTGCGCAAGCCAAGATCTCAGCAGTATGGTCATGAGTCCACTGGATACGATCAGTAATGCTTAACTTGTCTTCACCATAGTTGTTGGCGATTACGTAAGCAATTTGATCCACAGCTTCATCTGTGTCCACCCAAACTGGGTTAGCAAAGTTCAACAGTCCTTTAGATACGTCAGTACCTTGGGGTGAGAACTGGGTAGATAGAGGGTAGATGCGTCCACGATAATCTGCGTTGTAGACAAAGTAGATAGGAGCGCCAGCATCAACAAACATCTGGGCATCTCGAATCACATTGTCCATCAACAGAGTCTTGGATTTCTCTGCTCGGGCGTGGTCTTGGGACTTCTTACAGACCTTTCTCCACTCCTTCCAAAGTTCTTTGTCATCAAGGTCTTTACCGCCTTCAATGACACCTCTTGCGAACTCCTCCAACTGCTCTTTAGAACTATCAGTCAGTCGACCGTCTTCATCACGCTCAAGCATCTTGCGCAAGTTAAACAGTGTTTCTGCCTCATCTCCTAACAGAGCTTCCCAACCACCCATGTAGGATGGCACACCACCTCCACCAATAGAGATCTCGTTATCATTAACGTACTTAACTGCTTCCAATATGTCACCGTTTACAGTAAACGGAACTGATTGTAGCTCATTAAGTACTTCAATAAGAACGTCGAATCCTTCAGGGTGGTCATAGTACAGTTCTTTAACTTTCTTACGGGACACGCCTTTCAGAATGTGATACTTAGAGTTCAAAGCTTCGTCCCAGTAACCGCCCTTGGTAATACTTCTCCAAGGCATCGGTGGAACGACCATAGGCAGGAATGTCAAAGAATTCTCCGCTAGAAACGTCTCATTCTCTGACAACCACTCACGACCTAAGACTGTCAAGTCTATAAAGCGTTGCTTGTGCTTGCTTGTGTGAGTCTTTTCGTCGTATTCACGAAAGATATCACTAAAGCGTAGCTGTTCGCCCTTGTAACTAACAGGGGATTTGTAGAACAACTGCACAAGAGCTAAACCCATCTTAGCCTTAATGTCGGAATCAAAATCTTTGAATTCCAGACCCTCAGACTCTGACAGAGCTAACATCATATTACGTATCTCTTCCTTGTCCCCAACACGTCCTTGGCGTCTCAGCATGTCCATTACCTTGCGTACATCTTTCGCGTGGTACATGTCCAGTTCGATCTGCTTTAGCGTGTATTCCAGTTCATCTCCTATTTTGAACAGTACATCAGTAGCTGTCTTGCGACGACCATCTGGTACCATTACGTTAGACAACAAACACTTTATAATGATCTTAGCTAAGGAGCGTGGATCGATCATAGTATGGATGTTGTGCTTAATCAACAAACCCTTGCGAGAAACAGTTTCCTGTTCTTCTACGTATTCTTCGAAAGTCTTGACGAATCCTCCGATAGCCTTGCTAGCGAAGTCACGTGCAGTTACTGTCTCAGAGTAGTCATCATTCTCAGTAAGTCTTTCCTCATTGCGGATAAACTTAATGTTTCCTTCAGACTTCATACGCTCGTTGAGTTCGAATTGTAGCAAGTTTAAATATTCGGACATAGATTTCTCCTAGTTGGTCCATTTGGTTTAGTTGAGTTAAGGGTCAGGATTGATAGAAAGCACGACGTTTGTTCTTATTCGCACGTGCTTCTCGACGAGCTGCAGCAACTGGTTTAGAGTTGTATACAGTAGTACTGGTAGCGAACTCTTCACGAACAGAGTTGATTGTAGCGGTTTTCATAGACTTCTTCATATAGTTTTTCATAGTTTATTCCTCAATAATTTTAACGTGATATTTCATGCACTGACAGTATCTTATGACGCCTGCCTGCAGACCAATCTTCAACTTTTCCGTTACGGATAGTGAGTACGTGGTCAATGGTATACGCTATGTAAGAGCGCTGCTTATTCAGTAATCGAACAATGTTATTGGCAGTTAAACCTACTCCGTTGTTCTTTTTCTGAAGAGCCATAGTGCAGACTCTCTTTTCCTTAGCTCCAATCCTTCGGAATGCCAAACTGACTATTCCTGGGAATGTTCCTTCTCTTGGCTTCCTACCTGACAGTTGCATAAGTTCATGCGCAGTCTCATAGGGGATCTTACCAGCTATCGCTACTGCCTTTACGGTACAGTCATTAGTTTCATTCATAGCATTAGCTATATATTCACATTTGACAAAAGTAGTTCTAGCTTTAGGAAGATCTTTGAAACGGTCATACACACTTCTCCATTTCTTTACTTGCATTGCACTTCTCCTAGTTTAACGGGAAACTTCTACAACTTGTAAGACTTTAAACTTCCGACCAACAGACCAGTCTTCTAGCTTACCTTTACAGACAGCAAAAACGTGACCTTTTACGTAAGCTACGTAAGTCTTGGTAGCGTCTAACAAAGGAACAATATTGTTTGGAGTCAGACCCCTCCCACCATTGTTCTTCTTCATCTCCTCCATATCTAAGAACTTCTCAGTTGCTCCAATCAGCATCAGAGTTGCACTTACAGAAGAGTATCTTGCAGGCTTCCGGTTTTCCCTTCCACCCAATTCTCGTAGCAAGCTGTGAGAGGTTTCGTAAGGAATACCTCCTGCCAGAGCTACGGCTATTACTGCACAATCATTATGTTCATTGAACTCCTTTGATACTTCCAAGCATTCTTCATATGTTGTTTGAATTTTCATAGTACGATTCCTATTAGTTCAGTCAGTCTCATCAGAGTGGGTAGACTAATTCCCACTGACGCCCGTAGGCGTTTCGACTAGTGTTGGCTGATATAAAAGAAAGCTCCATCAGAGTAACGTTGAGTGTAATCTCCAACTGGAGGTTTCTCTGTCGCCTTGATGAAGTTCCCATCTACCGATAGTTCACTGTAGTCTCGGTGGATAAAGGTAGCACCCTTATACGCACCGACTTTGAGAACAGCGTCTTGGTCAAAGCGATCAAATGCTAACTCTAACAGAGGACGATAGTACTTATCATCTCGCAGAGTTATCATATAAGATTGCTCACGACCACCTTCCCATACTCCTTCGCAAACATCATTCTTCAGACCTGTGCGCTCTAGGTAGAACTCAAAGTCTTTCCGACGCTTATGAAGCTCTAGCTGGGAAAGATCTGGACGGTCAGTACTGATAATTAGCTTAGTCATAATTTTATTCCTCATTTTCAAGTTCAAGGTTCTTTTCGTGCTCGCAACAATCCTCGCACCAGTAGTCGCCACACATTTCCCAAAGGTACTGTCCGTCCTCTGGTATCGTGTTGCAAACATCACATACCAATATTCTTTGTGTAACTCTGTGTCCCATATCTACACCTATCCTCATTTACTTAGTTAAAAACACTTCTTGATATATTGCTTCGTACAACTCATGTTGGCAAAACGAAGTTGCAATGTCTGCAAATTCTGCCATATGTTCTTTGTACTCAGCATCGATAACGACAAAGTCGAAATACCCATCTTCAGCAGGATAACAATCCTCCCAAGGCCCAGTTACGTAGGCTTCCACAGGTTCTTCAACATTGTACACTTGCACTGTTAACTCAAAGCCACAGTAATCAACTACATAATCCATAGTATTTTCCTCTTAGTTAGATTTAGCATTTGCAATAAGACGCTTAGTAGTACTGTGCGAGTGAGCACGGCCAGAGATATTCCCTAACCAAGTCACAAGCGCTATACCATTGGAGGTCATTCCGCACCAAACGCCTTTATTGCCGTTCTTACCTGCTGACACCCATTGACCAACTTGCAACTTGCTACGTTCTTGGTCGTTAAGTTCCCATACATCTACAGTTTTAGTATACTTCATAATAGTATTCCTTAATTAAAAATTGAGTTTTGCTATTCATAATACAGTGTTTAAAAAACTAAGACATGCTTAAAGCTAAGAGAGTGAAAATGCAAAGTACGACCAAAGCCATACGAAACGAACACGTAAAAATAGCTGAAAAGATGCCACCCACAACTCCGAAGATAACTGTTATTGCTATTAAAAACAATAGTATAGTTAACATAACGGTACTCCTTTTATAGACGACAGTAAGTAATCTTATAGCCAGATTGCTCATAGCTAAACAAGATCTCCTCCAAGACTTCACGAGTGACGTTTCTGTTAGTACCTTCACGATAGCCAATTCCATTGCCATCACTAGATACAAACTCCATGTCACACGTTTCGTCTTCATTCTTAGTTAATTTAAATCCAAACTCTTTCATGTTATTCCCCATGACTAAGTTCAGTAACCCCAGTGTGCTTGCCGAGTATGCGGAACACCTCGTAAGGCATATCTCCAAACATCTCTTTGCCCTCAGCACAATCTAACATATCTTGGGCAGACTCTAGATCACCTAAGCTGATTTCAGCAGCTACGTTAAGCAGATAGTCACTCTTCCAATAAACAGAAGTTTTGTAACTAAGTAGGTTAGACAAAGCCGTAGCTTGTATATCCTTGAACTGCTCTGCCAAGAAAGCTCTGTGTGCTTTTTGATCTTCCCAGACCTGAATAGCATCACCTATATCGTAAGCTTCGTTGATCAACGGTGTCCAATCTCTTTTCCCTGACATTGCAAGATCGAGGTTAACTTCTAGTTCAAATGCGTACTGATCTGCTTTCGGCATGCTCATAGCGCTTCCAGTGGTCAGTGCGTCGATAAGAACAAAGATTTCTTTCGTGATTGCTAGTTTATTCATAATGGTATTCCTTAATTAGTTTTTGATCAGTCTCATCAGTAAGGGTAGATCAATTCCCTTAGACGCCCGTAGGCGTTTCGACTTAAAATCGCAGAGGAAATGGCTTCTTCATAGCTGTGGCAGACTGTAACTCCTCCATATCTTGGATACTAGAGTTAGATCTGTTCACTATCTTTCGTACACGTTGTAACACCTTTAAGTCGACACGATGATTAAGTCGGTGTTCAGAATCTAGAAGAACAGTGATAGCTCCATCAATCATCCAGTAGCGGATTTCTGAGCTTCCTAGTCCTTCACTTTTCCATTCTAATGCACGAATTGCCAACCTGCGGTACTCTTCACTTAATTTAATCATAGATTACTCCTTAATTTTATTAACCGCTTTCATAATGGCGGTAGCTTCGTCTTGAGTTACTTCTGTCAAGGACAGGTTATCGTTATAGTCTTCACCTAACTGGAACCAGCGTCCTTCGAACTTAACACAATCACCAAACTCGACGTCAACCGCAACAGGCTTCTTACGCTCAATGGGAGTAGAGGAAAGCATGACTGTCTTTGGAGAAGCCCAGTGAGTCTTGTGGCCGTTATAAGGGAAATCAATTTGGTTCTGTAAGCACCGCTCGTAAGCTTCGATAGGACACTCGTTATAGTCTAGCGCATAGCTCACTACACTATAGAAGTAGAAAGTCTTCTGCAAACCTGAAGCACTGCGTTTGTAGAAACCTTTTACGTCGATGGTATCGTTAGCCTTAACTTCGATGATCTTCTTAGTAATGTTACGCATAGTAGTATTCCTTTTTTCAGTTAATCTTATAGTAAGTGGGGGGTCTCTGCACGATCGAATTTAGTAATTCCAGTATACTCTCCAAGTATGCGGAACACTTCATCAGGCATGTCCCCGAACTGCTGCCTCCGTAATGAGAAGTCCAACAGATCTTGAGCATAC
>Ga0098061_1001381_pt1 | contig 11749 bp, 17 predicted proteins | sample 22_taG_FD_92579 | JGI IMG/M metagenome (GOLD analysis project Ga0098061, IMG submission 92579) | Marine viral communities from the Subarctic Pacific Ocean - 22_ETSP_OMZ_AT15343 metaG | ecosystem: Environmental > Aquatic > Marine > Oceanic | place: Subarctic Pacific Ocean | collected 2015-01-20 | reverse complement strand
TACACCGCTACCACGGGTAACAGCTATGGTTCCTACTAACTTTTGGTCAGTACCAGCGCACCGCTGGTTTCCTTCCGACAAGGTTATAGAAGTCGGCGTATTTGCGTTGATGATAGCGAAATTAGCAATATCATTATCAGCATCATCAGTGCATGTGTCAGTCACCCGCTGCGCTGCTGTCATGGATGTATCGGTGAAGTGATTATCATTTCCCGAAACATCAGTCCCCGCACCGTTACCTGTGCCGGGTGCTACTGCGAAGTCGAGCCAGAATGAATTATTACCAGTAAAATCTAATCCAGATGGGTCAACGGGCATCGGAACCCCGTTGCTATCCGTATCTACAAGATCAGTAATCGCAAGGTCGCCGCCGATAATAGATTGGCCGTCTAAATTGATGAACTCTGCGAGGTACAGCCCCGGCCCTCCACCAGTTTGTGGGATGTTGTGCTGGACTGCTTGGTTCCAATCCCAAGTGGCATCTTGTGCAGGGTATGACGTTGACTTTAACGTGTCCAACACGCCATTAGTAAATTTGCGTAGGCGGTTGGTGTCCGTTGCCTGTGTGGTGTCTACGTCAAGCACATGATGGGTCCAGGCTCCGTAATCACGATAGACTGCATTTGTTTGAAACGCTGTTGTAATAGTGCCATTCCAGCGTAAACGATATTCATTTGAAGTCTCGTATAGAAAATACATCGCGGGAGTATGGAAGGTGGCGTAAGTATCACCTGTGCCTAACTTCTTTTCCCACCAAGATATGACAGCTTTTTTATCACTAGTCCCAGCCCCACTGAAGGTCTTGACTAAGGTATCTGACCCTGGCTCAAACCACACAGAGTTTTCGATGGTGTAACCAGAGGACCCCGCAGAACCAAAGAATGCTGGTGACCATATAGGCATTATGCAAACGCCAACTGGGCGGCACCCAACTGAATGGACCCGCTTGCTTTGACTACATACGGTACGACATCAACCGCTGCTGCCGCCGTCGATATTGTCAGTCCTGACCCTCCCGCCGTCTCGTAATCCGTTCCTAACGCAAGAGTTCTACTTCCCGTGCCGTCTTGAATAATGATAATGAACCCAGACTGACCAACAGCTTCAGTTGAGGGATTTGCAAGCGTCACATTTCCCGTAAACGTCAGAAGAAAGTTTTGGTAAGTTTGAAAGTCAAGAGTAGTGCTTCCGGTAGCGTCTGCCGTTTGCGTTGAACCAATCGCCGCATGGCTGAAGTTGGTTAGCTGGTTCTCATCAATCGCGAACGCTACGTTGCTGCCAACCGTGGACCCTTGACCAAACACAAGATCATCCGCTGAGTCATCTAGTGCTATGTAAAAGTCTTGAGCGTTACCGTCAAAGACAAGCTTTGAGTCAACTGCTGCACCATCACCTAATGTTACAGAGTCGTCGTCCATAGTAAGTATGGAGTTTGTCCCTACAGCAGAACCTACGCCAATTACTAGTTTATCCGCACTATCATCCAAACCTACATAGAAATCCTTCGCGTTGCCGTCGTACACGATCTTGGTATCTGCTGCCGCTCCATCGCCAATCGTAACAGCATCATCATCTATCGTCATAACACCGTTCGTTCCAACGGTAGAGCCCACGCCAACCACCAATTTGTCGGCGCTATCGTCTAGGCCCACGTAGAAGTCTTTCGCGTTGCCGTTATAAACAAGTTTTGTGTCTTCCGCAGTGCCGTCACCTATAGTGACCGCCGCCGCTGGGAACACCACGGCTTGGTTTTCATCTATGGATACGGCAGGTGTAGTGCCAACCGCAGACCCCAATCCTATGACGAGGTCATCTGCGGAGTCATCCAATCCAATGTAATAGTCCTGTGCGTTGCCGTCGAAAACGATCTTCGTGTCTTCCGCAGTACCGTCACCTATCCGTAGAGCGTCCGACACGTAGAGACTTGCAAAGGCGTCCACAACAGCCGCGCCAGATCCTGCGCCGTCGCAAAACACAACAGCCGTATGGCCGTTAGGAATGGTGATATTAGCACCAGAACCCTGCGATATGATCGTAGAGTATGGGCCACTAGAAGCAGAGTCCGTCGTTGCATTGATGAAGATGAAGTATGCCGTTGTCGTATTAGGTGCCACGGTGACCGTATTGTTAGCCCCAAGTGCGCCCGTAAACTTAATGACACGAAACATACCGTCTTGAAGGTTCTCGGTGCCTGCACCCGGAGATGCCTCGCGAACCGTTAGCGTGTGCGTAGTGCCGGTTAACCCAACAGCCTTGAAGGATGCCACACGGTCTAAAAGGTCTAGGTTGTGGTTAGTGGTCGTTCCCCAAGCACCGGACTGCTCACCAGAGCCGATCTTTTCAATGCCGAAGTTTGTTGTAAATGAAGATGCCATCGTACCGTCCTTATGCCGCTATTTGTGTCCAGGTAGGTGTTTGGGATGCATTAATTTCTGTAAACCCAGAGGTCTGTGAATCATCAATCTGATTCCAAATTAGTACAGTGTTAACCAAACCCGCAGCAGACACTCCTTCTACAGAGAAACTAAAGTTAATTTGTACTGATCCTATCGCACTTGCCGCAGAAACTCCAGATGGAGAAAGAATAGAGTTTGCTATTAGCGTCGGGCTACCCATTGCGCTGGCAGCAGATACGCCCGTTGCGGAAATGGTCACAGCCGAGAATACGGAAGATGATCCAATCGCGCTGGCAGCAGATACGCCCGTTACACTGACTGATACGGGAAGACTTATAGTTACGGAGCCTACGGCACTGGCGGCAGAAACACCTGTAACTTCTACGGGAAGTGGACTATTCCAGGCCCCGGAGTTCCAAGTACTTCTATCCCAACCAGTGATTAGAGCCATTAAGCAATCCTGATAATCGCGTTGTTTGCGTCATTCGCAGGGTACTGAATGGTGAAATCTCCTGCACTAGATGACTTGTCTCCACCAAAGTTAATAACCGCTACCGCTGGATATGCTGCTGCCGTAGTTGTAGAACCTGTGCTTGCACCACTCAGAGTTGAATTATAGATCAACGCGCCTCTAGCACTCGAAATCGTAGAAGACGAAAACGTGGTATCTGCGAAGTCTACAAAAGCAGTGGGAACAGAAGAACTGTTATCTCCAAGCCCAATGGTTACACTAGACAGAGCGGCACCTCCCGCAGAGTAATTAGTGCCAGAAACTTCGTTACTGGTAGTGTAACCAGTAGTATCCGCATCTATGCTGGCGCTATTCGTAAACATAGCCACTTTAAAAGTGTCCGCGCTTATCGCACTCGAATCTCCGCGAGAGCTTGATGTCAAACGGTGAATACCCGCAAGTATCTCCCTCTTAAATGTTCCGCACATTGCGGATGAACCAATAGCCATTACAACCTCCTCATGATCTCAGCCATGTCCTCATGGCCCTGTTTTTTCATCAGAGCCCAGATCGTAGTTCTCTCGCTCTGCGCCATTCTCTCCATATAGAAGATCAGTATTTCTTTCAGTCGATCCCGGTGCGCTAAAGCCTGTTCTTTGATAACGGGCGGCGCTGTATCAGAAACAACCATGATCTTATTCATAGCCATCTCGGCCATCTCTTCAGGCGAATGACCCCTGTTCGTAGAAGTAAAAACGAACGGACTTGCAATCTCGGTAGTCGAATCACTATCAAACATTACTGGACATCCCGCCGTAGACGATCATACCGATATTGGTCTCTAGTCTGAAGTCCCTCGCCCAAGTTTTTCACCCACTGCAACGACTCTTGAAACCTGTTGTTATAAAGCTGTAAAAGATCAGCCTCGCCCTTCATAAAGGTATACGCCTCTACCAAGCTACCGTAGAGGAGAGCAAGCTCCGCATTATCACCAAGGTAACTGGTTCCACTTGCGGCTGTCGTTATGGATGTCGGACGGTAGAAGTAATGAAGCTCCGCCGTATAGGCCTGATCCGGTGTTGGGGCCAGTAGAAAGCTATCACTATCCCAATCCGCGTAATACACGGGTACTCCCGTAGTTGCGGGGTTTGGCGTAAAATCTTGGAGCATCGTAACTTGTTTATACAACAAGAATGTATTTTCGGAGCTACTGACCACACTCAGAGAGTTCTGAGAAAGAAAATCAGGAGGTTTCGACAAGTACTTATTGCCCGCAGTCGTTGACCCAGTGGAGTTCTTTCTGAATACATCTAACTGCGTTTCTTTAAGTATGCGCTCTTCCGCGTTCAGGATGAACCTCGGCAGTTGGCTGACAAACGTTGTCTCGGTATTTTGCGTATAGTCCTGTATCGCTGTCTTCAGCGTAGTAAATGTATAAGCCATGTCACGCACTCACCGTAACAGGACCAGCGGATGCAACTCCGCCTCCTCCTGTCGTATTTCCAGAGGTTGCCGTCTCACCACTCGCGGAGAAAGTGTACGTGTTATCATTAACTTTAGTAATCGAATAACCGGATGCGGATTCCACGGTTGAAGCGGTAAATCCGTCAAAAGCCTCGACAGATCGAAACCGGACGGTATCCCCAGTAGAGCGCCCATGGCTAGGCTCTGTAACGGTAATTGTAGCGGTTCCACTAGTGCCAGATTGGAATGGATTAAACTTCAAAAGGACCGTTACAGCGGGTTCCGTCCTGTCTGGTCTAGCATCCCTTAAAGCTTGTGGATCTGCCGGGGACCGGACTACATCTAACTGTGGTTGTTTGGCTTCAAACTCATCCTTACCGACAAGCATCCCGGTCCACTCTTTCCGCATATGTTTCAGCTTATATGCAAAACCAGAACGGTCCGATATGCCCATGGCATATTTATTAGATGCGTATCTAGACATCAGGATACCGCACTTACAAAAGTATACGAAGGAACAAGGTTGATATTAGCCTTATCTCGGTCCTCGTCTGCGGCCCGCTGAAACTCTTCCTCGTACAGCCCTTTTAAAATCTGGACCCTCTCGGGAGCCCTCTTTAAGGCCATGTAATACGCAAGACCGGCGGTAAGGCACGGGTAGAACCGAAAAGGTATATCTAAGGTGTTAACAGAGGCATCCGCATCGTCTATGCGAACCAGTCGATCATAGATGAATATATCGGTGCTATTCTCAGGGGCAGGCCATATCTTGACTATGGGGGTTATCTGCCTGTCCACATAAAATTGAGTGGGTCTCCCGGTGGTAGATTTGTTAGCAATAGTCAGGTAGTCATCTCGGCTAACCCTGGTTATAGATATGTCCGAGTTGCTGCGCCTAACCACGCCCGACAGAATGTCTACGGTGGACTGAGGATCTTCAAGAGATGCCGTAGACGTGGTGGCCGTGGTTGCCCCACTTGTCCCACCGGTTATGGTCTCTCCAGAGGAAAAGGTTCCGACAGGAACCGTTAAAGTTAAAGAGGTGGTGGTGGGTTTGGTGATAATAGATGCCGTAGCACCGCTTGTTCCGCCGGATATCGTCTCCGCAATCGAAAAACTTCCACTCGCGGAAACAGACATTGTTATGGCTCCCACCGGATAGTCTGTTATCCCGGAAGCCACCGTCTGACTTACCTGCTTTATGGTCCACCTATTTAAGCCTCGATTGGCCCAATCTGCAAAGAGCAGGTTCAAAGACCTCCTGGCGGTCCTCGCATCGTACCCGGTGCGGAACTCTATTCCACACCTTTCAAAGGCTTCTTCTATGTACTCCGCTACATTCGGTTCAAAGTCCTTGGATCCGGAAACCGCCATTATCCACAGTCCATCTTCTAATACTGTTTTAAACAGTAAATAACTACAGAATAGGTATCTCCGCTGCTATGTCCTACAGTAGTCAACTGAATGTCTCCGGTATTACCTCCAGAAGCGGCCACGTTAGGCAGTCCGCTAATGTCCGAATAATCTAGGGTATCGGAATAATCCGCAGGAAGTTCTACAGCAATTACATCTGTAGTGGCATCCCACAACAGTTTCACACCCATTCCAACCGTAGAGAAGACAACCTTTTCGATACGAACCTTGGAGCAAGAGGTGCCATCCTGCAATCCGGACAATTCGGACACATCCACTTTGACAACCGCAGATTCCCCGGTTCCATCACTTGTATTTGTGCAATAGATAACAGCGGATTTTGGTCCGTCAATTATCGTAGTAGCTGTTACAGCATCTGCCATATCCGGCTCCTTCTACATAAGCAGAGGAAGGAACATAGTCCTTCCCTCACTTAAATTACGCAACCTGAACGTATTCAATAATAAACGTAAAGGAGCCCGCCGTCGTTGCATCTACAGTGTTTGTAATGTTGCAGTAGATGGTACGCTCTGCCGAGGCATACTGAACAGAGGCCGGAGCCGTCGTTGCGTCTTGAGTTTGTAGAACAAGTGACGTGACCGTGACGTTGCCTACAACAACCGTGGTGCCGCCATCAAGAATCTCATCGGTTTGAGCCGCAACAATCTGCGCTCCAGAACTTGAAGTTCCAACCTCATATCCAATGTCGCCGGTTCCAATAACAGGAGCCGTGACACAAAAGATCTTAATGTCGGTGATAATCGTGTTGGCGGGTTGCGTGAACTCACCGATAGCTGGGCTATCTCCTGCTGTGGTGTTAACGGTAACGCCAGTAGCAAGGCCAACGTGCTTGACGTACTTGTTCGTTACGATACCGGTTGAGGCAATGTCGAAAGTGTTCGTTGCGGCACCCGTGGTCGAGTTGACATTGATTACCTCAAAGCCATTCTCAGAGCGAACGGGACCATTAAAAGTTGTATTAGCCATCTAGCCTTCCTCCTTACGAAAGGTTTTGCCCTAGAGTCTTCGTAAGCGTCTGCTGGGCCAGTCGCTAGGGCTAAATAAGTCCCAGATGAGACGAGAGGGGGTTGCCCCCCTCTCCATCCCAAAGTTAGGCTCCTGGCGAACCAAAAATGCCGCGAGGATCCGAGAACCCGAAAGCGTAACGCTCACGGGCCTTGTACCGGACGTTTCCGGTATCGAAGTCACCTTCCATAGAAGTACGAATGGCGGACCGGTTGAACCCTTTGAGTCCATTCGGAGCATCCGTAATAATGAAGAAGGCGTCGGTGTCCGTGAGGAAGTGGTTCACGAAGTAACCTTCCGGCAGCATACCCATGCTACGAATAGCATTGATATCGTTGTCTGCCGTTCCCGTGCGTAAAGTAGATTCAAGGAGCCGGTCTGCGGTGAATTGAAGTTCCTTTGGAACAATCATCTTCATACCACGAACGGCAACCTTCAATCCGCGCTCGTCCACGAAGCTTGCAATGTCAATGAGAGACTGCTCAAGGCTGGTCTCATTGAGATCTGCTGCGGTGGAGAGTTCGTTACGGAAAGTGTTTCCACTAGCCAGAGGATGGTCCGTAGCGCAAAGCTCTTTTCCATCCCCACCAGTAACAGTGCTATCAAACGCATTGTTAAGAACTGATGCAGCCTTAACCTGTTTCGTTTGACTCATGCTACGGGCAAGAGCCCTTGTATATCGACTAGCAAGCCGGTCATACAAGTTATCTTCAATAGCCTCCTCTGTGATTGAGAACGCCAAAGCAATCGTCTCCATGGTATAACGGGCAGTATATGCTTCCTGCGCGTCATCAAACGTTACCGCAGAACCTTCCGATTTAGTCGGTGCGGCTCCAAAGCCAGATAGCATGACCTCTTCTTCAAAGGCACGATCCGAAGTTTCCATAGAGAAAATCTGCTCATGCTCACGATCATATTGATCGTATTCCAAGCCAAACAGTGCGTTTAGGCCGGGTTCCAACTCTTTTACGAGTTGTGCTCTGCTAATAGCCATTGATCAACCCTCCTATACGCCAGTGGTTGAAGGAGTACCCGCAGCAATGGACCCAACGGGTGCATTAAAGGGGTTATTCAACCGAACAACTGCGCCAATACCAGCAGCGGTAAAATCTTCATTCATGGAATCCTCAAGCCAACCCATAACCCGAAGGGTCAAAGTATTGGTCGTTGCCAGAGTACTGATAGCCAGTCGGCCCAAAGAAAGACCTGTAGCATCAGTTCCGGTGATACCAGTCGAAAGACTTGCATTTAGAAAGACACTTGCTCTCGCAGTTGCCTTGCTGGTCCATGAAGCATCCGTAGCAATAACGTAGAGTTGATTGGGATCATCTACGATAAATGCTTTCACCGGATGGTTACTATCGGCACCAGATCCGGGCCAATAGTTACTAAAGGTGGTTTTTCCAGTGACGCTAGAAACATACTCGCATCCTTGAAATACGCCAAGATGACTGACAGTGCCACCAGCAGCATTAGCTGTGTGGTCAATATAACCAGAAGCAAGAGGAATAACCACCTGCCCATGGTAAATCTTGTCACTGTTGTCGGAGGCAATTTCGTAAGGAGTATATCCCGTAACACCAGTGGAATTAGTGGCACCGCCCAACTTACTTATCGGACGGAGACCAAAGCTTCCGTTAATGTTAGCCATGTCTCATCTGCTCCTCGCAGCGGTTAAAACAAAACCTAAGTGTTCTTAGGTCCTCCAAATGTAACGCGCGACTGACGCTCCGGTTTTTGAAGTGCCATCGAATGATGTTGGTTTTCCTTCATGAGATCATTGTCAACCGCCGTCATAGCATCCGAGTTCATTCGCTCAAAATATTCACGGCGCTCTTCTACAATCTCTGTTGGAATACGAGCCAACAACAATCCACCAACGCCAAAAACGCCTTCATAGCTTCCACTATCAACCGTTGGAGCTTCAAAATCCGGGTATTCATCTTTCCGCACAAGTTCCCAGCCTTCCCGAATACGAGCCGACAAGTTTTTGCGGTCATCGAAACCCCGAACCTCTGCACGAATCCAGCGGTGAACGTAGCCTTCTGGCGGAGGAGGTGCATCCAATAAGGATGGTGGTTTCCAAGGTTGCCGTTTGGGTTTAGCCGAACGGGTCTTAGATGCGCGAGGAGTTTTATCTAACTGTTTGTCGGACATCATCCTGCTCCTAGCGTTTTGTGTTTCGCGTACTCATTCAGAGGAACTCCCAACTTATTAGCGATTGCAACTTCGCTAGGAGTTAACCTCACTTGGGTTTTGCGTCCAGTGCTACTGGAACGAGTGGCAGATGCTACAGCCTGTTGGGGCCTTCGCGTATCTGAAGAGGAACCAGAGCCTCCACTAAACTTATGTGGAAAGGCCTCCTTTATCCTCCGGTCTAGTTCAGAGTAGTACTCTGGGGACTCCGTGTCAAAGCCTTCTTCCTCCACAATCTTTTTGTGAATTCCAAAAGCCGCAAAAGTCATGGCCTCGTCACTGCCAAACCATTCGTTCTTTTCCGCCCAAGCTTCGGCTTTGGGATCCGGACGATTAGGCACTGAAGCGGGTTGAGGAGACGCTGCCAGTTGCTGACGTTGTTGATACTGAGCCTGCTGCTGCTTGGCCGATGCAACGCGCTCTTCCTCAATGGCGAGACGCGCTAACTTCTTGTTTAACTCGACCTGTGCGGACGTGTCGTTAGTAGCGATTGCAGTCTCTAAGTCCTTTTCTATAGACTCTGACTGGGTAGCAATCCGGTCTCCGTACTCTTCGACGTACCCTTTATCCAGACTCTGAACTCGGTCCTTGAGTTGCGCGTTCTCAACCTGGATGTTTTGTGCATAGTCTATAGCCGCGTTCTGCTGGCGTTCTGCTTCGCGAACCTTATGCGTGAGCTTATCGATCCGCTTCTTTACCTTCTTGCTATAAACCTCATGCTCTTCTTGATCCGCGTGATCCGCTTGAAGTTCTTCGGAAGGAGCTTCTTCCAATTCTACCGTGACCTCTTCCCCTTCGTTAGGAAGATCCACAACAAGGTCTTCGTTCCTCTCAGCCATTGTCTTCTCCTAAATGTGCAGGATGTCTTCAGGATCCTGTATTACAGCGATTATTTCATCGTCGTTAAGAATACGAACCTCGCCACCATCTATCTTAAAACGAGAACCCGCATACCGGCCAAACAGAACCCAGTCTTTTTCTTTACACCACGCCCCACTTGGAAATTTAGATTTGTCGTCGTAAGCCAAAGGACCTGTCCGCAACACAAAACCACAGACAGTAGCCAAAGCCTCTCGGTCTACCACCGCGTCCGGAAGAAAGACCCCACTCTCGGTCTTTCCTTTCCCTCTATATGGAAGGATAAGAAGACGCCACCCGGTAGGGGAGGGCATCCTATCTAGAGCGTTTCCGTCTATCTTTTCTGGATCCAGAACCTTTTCCTCAATATTAACGTAAGCATCGCTTAAGGAGACCAGATTATCTGTAGTCTCAGATTTTTCCATCATGAATCCGCCTTTTCTAGGATTTCTCTTAACTCTTGACCTATATAATCTAAAGATTCCACGTTGCCAACAAGTTGTTTGTACTCGTAGAAATCCTTAACCACACCGTCAGTCATCATCTCAGAGACTCTTGAGCGCCTCTCTTGAATGACTTTGAACAAATGTTCAGCTAAAAGAACTCCGTCCATCAATGTTGTCCCTTATTTCTTTTTATCGGTCTGCCATGCCCGTGCCTTGGACATTGCTCTATTACCGAACCAGAAGGATATGATGGCACTAAAGATAACACCGTCTGTTTCTTCTCGCCACGCCATATCTATAGCCACGGTCCAATCCAGATTCTGAACGGCAATCATGGCATAGATCATAACCCCTTTTGTTGCTAGATAAGCTAAGAGGAAAAGGTAAGTGACAACAGGGCGGACGCTACCGCGCAACCCGTTGATAAAAGATCCAGCATCGATAGACTTATCATGTTCATATAAACCCTTTGTTTCCTCAATTTCAGCCTGCGCGTCCAATTCTGCAACTTTGAGCTTGGATATCTGATCGGCGTATTTAGCCTTTGCCTCAAGCATATTCAATTGATGCGCGTCGGCCTGCTTCTGTTTAAATATTCCGATAACCTCTGGGATTATGGAGGTCCCGAAACCTAAAAGACTGCCTAGAAGAGCTATCATTATACCATTTTCCCTTTCTCTGACCGCAGAACCTTCAAACCCGTTCCACCGGCTAGAATGCAAGTAATGTCGTTGACTATCTTGGTAAGAGTCCACGCCCCATTTGGTCCAGCGTAAATCGTAAGAATGGATCCATCCGTCGAAACTCCGCGAAGGATAGGCTTCTCATTAAAAGTCTTCTCTAGAAACTTCGCCATAAGCTCCCTTTTAGCGCAACTTGGGACGGACAAGGCTTCCTGTAAAGATGACTCAGGCGCTTGTTGCGCCTGCTCTTGCTGACGTATTTCGACGGTAGACAAAGAGTCAGTAGATTGGCAGGCCGATAACAGTAAAGTTAGAAGAACTACCGCACGGGGAACCATTACCCACCTCCATTCATTATACCGCGTTGCTTATCTTTCAACGTTTCTACATCAGTTCTTAGCGTTTTAACATCCTCTTGGAGCCGTTTGATGTTAACTCCGTTGCTCATTCCCTCCTCTATGCGGGTCTGAATTTTCTCAACCTGACCACTGAGGTGTTCTATTAAGAGATATTGCTCCTGATCCGCAGAAGCCTGACCTAACTCGCCTCTCGGCCATTTAATCCGGAACTCGTTATTTTTAGCAATATCGGCCTGTAATTCCTTCAGGCCGGTCTCTAAGTCCTTGGCAATCAACTGCTCAAAGGTCTCAAGCTTATTCAGCCGCTCCACAACACCAAAGTACCCCCAGACGCCGATGGAAACTGCCGCCACAATGCTAATAAGATTCCTGATCGGCATTGATATTGCAGAGCTGTCGCTAACGCTTATCTGGTCCGCGCCCCGTCTACCCCGGTCCGCCTCTTCAGCCATTACTT
>Ga0098061_1001374_pt1 | contig 11763 bp, 8 predicted proteins | sample 22_taG_FD_92579 | JGI IMG/M metagenome (GOLD analysis project Ga0098061, IMG submission 92579) | Marine viral communities from the Subarctic Pacific Ocean - 22_ETSP_OMZ_AT15343 metaG | ecosystem: Environmental > Aquatic > Marine > Oceanic | place: Subarctic Pacific Ocean | collected 2015-01-20 | reverse complement strand
TTGGATCATCAAATGTAAGTTTTTCTTGTATGCTATCATAATTTCTAAAATAACTATCCCATAAAAAACAACAAGGAAATAATTTTAAATCATAAGTTATAAAAATTTCATCATCATGTACATATTTACATACTACCGAATCTATTAATTCTTTACTAACTTTATTAGTTGTTATTGTATTTTGTAATTCCTTAAATTTTTCAAATTTTGTATGACCCATACTGGTAAAATTATGCAAACTATTTCGCATTCCAGTACGTGTTATAAATTCTAAATTTAATTCTTTTGCTCGTTCTCTTGCAAGTTCTATTTCGTGTTCATTATGATCAAATACAATATATATCCAAGCACCATGTCCGCCACCGTGTTTGTATGCTAACATGTTTCTTTCAATTATATCAAAGTCAGTACCAACACGGTAGATATGATTAGTTTCCTTAAAACCATCAACACAAAAATGTACAAACAAATCATTTGAGGCATTACTTAACTTACCTAATTCATACCAAAGTTCTTCTGTTCTGATACCTGCGTTAGTACTAAAATTAATACAATGACTACCATTGGCCAATAAGTATTGTGCAATTTCCAATACTTCTGGATTCATTAAAGGATCACCAAGTACACCACTAAACTTAAATTTTTGTTCTTTAATTTTATCTAATGGAAGTATCTTTATTATATCATCAAGTGTTATATGCTTTAATTCAAATTTATCCGGATGCATTGTTCGTATACATAATGGACATTTTGCATTACAATACGATGACAATTCTAATTCTATTACTCCCATGGTGCCTTGTATGCATCAAATCCTATGCCACACTTATTAGCACAAACTTTAAGTTTGCCGCCTTTAATACTTGAACACGACCATGAATCTTCTATTGCTTTAAAAAACGGACCTTCTACAATTTCCTTTAATGTATGCTTTCTTAAACTAATGTTATCTGGGTCTCCAATTAATTTCCAAATTGGTGCTTCGCGAGGTTTAATATACCATTTATATTGTTGTCCGGCAGTCCAGCAACATGGAAACACATGTGCTTCTGCACTAACATATATTTCTGATTTTTCTATTGCTTTACAACTTATAGATGTTTCGTCATAATATGCATCCATACTACCATGTTCAGCAACTATATCTTTTTCCTTTTTAAGAGCAGGATTAACATAGTCACCTGTAGGTTTTTCTAATTTTTGGGTTTCTTCTCCCTTCCTATTTGTTGCTTGATGTGACTCTTTACCTTTATGTTGAACTGTACTAAAAAATCTACCAGTCTTTTTTGTTCTAAATTGTTCAAACCCCATATTTTTAGCACGGAGTTCTGCTTCTTCAATTTGATGTTCGTTGTGTTTAAACACAATAAACTCCCATCTAGCACGACCTCCTCTATCAATAAATGCCTGGGCATTAGTCATTACATTTTGCCATTTAACTTTTTGCCTATATAAATGATTAGTATCCTCTAAACCATCTATACTGAATGTTACAACTACTCCAGCATCCGCCAAATCTTCCCACCAATATTCTGGTTTAGCACCACCATTGGTGTTCATGCCTAACCACATTTTCGGATTAGTATTTCTAAAGGATCTAAATCCTTCAACTGCATAATTGCTTATACATGGATCACCATAGTTACCACACATATACATATAATCTAATTGCTTTACAAAACGTGCAGGGAACATTTCATAAAAATCTGCTGAACTAAGCATAGCATTTCTAAGATACGGATTGTCTTTGCCACCATCAATATTTCGATCACATTGAGGACATGCCGCATTACATCCTTGAGTAGGTTCTATATGTAAGCCTTTTATATCTTCGTATCTAATCATTTATATCCTATAACCATAAATCGTGTGTATCCACCCGGCAATGGCAAACTTCCAGCAAATTCAATATTAGTAAGTTTTATTTGTTTCAACAATTCTTCTACACTATTAACACAATGCTGATGTTCTTCAATGTGTTTCATATTATTACTTTGTGCAATTATTCGTATACCTTCTGGAATACGTTTCGCCCAATATATTGGATCAATATGTTCACAACTTGTATTAATAATAGTGTCTGGTGGAGCCCACATTTCTTGTTCGTCACCATTAGATTTTTTTGTAACAAATTCTCCAGTTTTGTATTTTAAAGTATACATGTCTGCTGTTGACGCTTTAAACTTCCAATCGTTTGTAACCCACGGCCTATTACAATCTTCGGCAATTTCAAGACAATATTGGTCTACATCAAAACTATAAATGTTTTTGACTTTACATTCCGCTTCAAACATCATTGTTGCTAATGTACCATACCATCCAGCACATAGCCAAACAGTACCTAAGTCCATATTTTTAACTTGTTCTATTAACCATTTTTTACTAAGTATTTGTCCTCTGCTTATTGCATCTCCCAAATCGTGCTTTTTGATTATAGATATTACATTGCTTGCACCTTGTAGTTTTAATATCCTATATAAAGCATTTGTATCGTCATTTAAAACTGCTTTTTTTAAATCATCATTACCCAACAATCTAAAAATTGAATGTAAATTTTCCTCATTAACTGCTTTGCCCAAGTCTTCATTATCAACTATTCGAAAAAGAGAATGAAAGTTTTTTTCTAACATTGCTTTACGTAAATCTTCATATTCATCTCCTAATATACGAAACAAGGCATGAAAGTTTTTTTCTAACATTGCTTTACGTAAATCTTCATGTTCATCTTCTAATATACGAAACAAGGCATGCAAGTTTTTTTCTAGTATTGTTTTACGTAAATCTTCATATTCATCTCCTAATATACGAAATAATGCATGCCAATTTTTTTCACAAATAACTTTTCGTAAATCTTCATGTTCATCACCCAGTATTCTAAATATAGCATGAGGATTCTTAGACAATACCGCACTTCGCAAGTCTTCGTTTTCTACTAAACTAAAAATACTTGCTATGTCTTTATCAACAACGGCACGTTGAAGAGCAAATGCTTCTTCTTTATTTGATAAAATACTGTGCCTGTCTAAAAGTTGGTGGGTTTCCATATGATGTGTCGAACTTTCGTTCTAAAAATTGAAAGTTGTTTATAAGATTTAAATCGTGACCTGCTTCAACAAAAAAGTGTGCATCCTCTGCTCCTAAATGTGCCCAGTTACCAAACTTATGTTTACCACATTGAGTACGCCAAGACCATAATCTAAGTTCAGTTTCATCATCTTTTTGTCTAGCAATTACTTTACTTTGTAATTTAGAACATTCTCTAAAAGCACTTTTCCATGTATTGTATTCACTAAAATCAAATGCAGTTATATTGCTTATCTCTGGCATTGGGCGAAATGCTTCAGCAACACTTGTTGCAAAATCTGGCTTCCATACTTTGTGGTTTAATACTCCTTCTCGTGGAAATAACTTTACTCCGCCATAACCATATACTAAATTGTTTACAGGGTTTAAACTTCTCCATACGTAAACATATTTGTCTTGGAAGTTTCCGCCTGGCCAACGTACTTTTGGATCTGGTATAAAATCAAAATCAAAACTATCAAGTATTATCGCATCAGCATCAACTACATAAAAATAATCAGTTTCTGCTATGTTTGCACATTGTCTATGAGCCGCACCAATAGGACTAATGCCGTCTACTCGCTTTGCATTTGGGAATCGGCCTTGTAAGTTGAACCAATTCTCTTCAGCATTTGCTTCAAAAAAACTTAGAAAAATAACGTCCAGCATGGTAGGTATGACTGTTAATAATTTTGTGTTGTTTACTCATATTTGGTGTTAGTATGTGGATTGGATGATCTAATAATTTACTTAACTTGTCAGTTTCTTCATGTAATGCTAAACAATGGTCTTTAGTAAACTTTTTATCTATAACATCAAAGTCTCTTATATCGTCTGCTTCATAATTTCCACTAAGCACCATTAACGATCCAGTTATTGCACCAGCAATAGCATTTAACCCATATTTGTGATCCCATCCAACTGTATACCATGTAATTAATCTACAAAAATTACCCCAACAATTATGCTTTAAAAAATCTACACCTTTAAATTTGCCTTCGTGCATTAACAATTTTGCACCTTCTCTATAACCTGCTCGCCATGCTTGTTGCTCATTAAAAAAATCAACTATGCCAGCAGGTCGTTTCTCAGCAACGTAATTAAATGCCCAGCAAAATTCAAATTTATGTTTATCGTTAGTTGCGTCATATAATAGTGATTCATGTGTTGGAGTGTTTAACATACTTGGTGTATGCCATATTTTTGTACTGCCATTTCCATAGCATAAGCCATTTACTAAGTTTACACTAGGAAAACTTATATTAATACGTGGTTCTAATTTAGTTTGACTGGGTACATCCGCAAACCAAGGAACAACTCTGCAATCTGCATCAACAGTAATAAAATATTCTTCATCAATTAATCGTGCGGCCGCTTTATGAGATGCATCTGATCCTTTAATGCCGTCAACTCGTTGTACGTTAAAGTGGCGTTCTTGTAACCAAGCAAAGTTATCATTTGCTTGTGGTTCGTTATAACTTATAAAGACTACTGGTAAGTCTTCAAGTTTAAATTCGCAATCGTGCAAAGACATGGCCGTAATCACAGTATAAAGTGGTGTTGTCTGGTTGAGCCCAATGTTGTCTAAATGGTTCTACCAAAATTTTATCTTGTATTATTAATTCATTATCTGATGCAACTGCATAAACCATTATACTGTCTATGCTCTCACACCACATTTGACCTTCTTGATACCAAATGGTGTATTGTACAAAAGGTTGATCTTCTGTTTGTATTGGTCGTATTCGTTTATGTTTACTAATTTTTGGTCCAACACAATATGTCGTTCCAGTCCTATATGCTTGATAATTAAACCCACAACAACCCGTAAGCCACTCCATTGCAATTTCTTCAGCAACTTCTACCTCTGGCCAAGCAGTTACCGTAAGCTCACTTTTAAATTGAGTTGCGCCTACTACTTCAAGAGTTTCAGGGTGTATATTAAGATACCATTTCTTTTGATTGGACATGGACATCACTATTTGTTATTTTTGTTTGGATAAAATCATCGTCTTCACTTGGTATTGTTATAATAGACATTGAATCCATAGTTTCATCTGAAAATTTACGAACATGATCATATGGTGCCATTTCATATGGTTTTATTGGCAATGCTCCAATTAATTCACCACTGGTTAGTATGTTAATTATAGTAAGCACATAATCTGTTCTAAAAGTTTTTCCTCTAAGTCCTAATAGTCCATGAAAGTATTCATAATTGTCTTGTACATAATTCCATAACTTAAAAAACAACAATGATTCATCTGACTTGTCAAACGATATAACTGTACTCCATAAAGTTTTATATAAATTATCATAATCAATATAATGATGTTTAAGATTATAATTTTTATATTTGGGTGCTACTTGCTTAACAGTTTGGAGACAATTAACATGTTTTGGTAATCCAAAACTATACTGCAAATGGTCTGTCATAACATAGTAGTCAGCATCCAGCAAAATAGTATTTTCAAATGGTGTTAACTTCGAAACTTCCCATTTGTTTCTGTTTTTAAAATCAGTACCCCATCGAGGATTATGGTTACCAGTGTACTCATGTATTATTTGTTCATCAACAAACTCTGCCTTAAATTTTTTATCAGTAATTACACAAACAGGCAAATCAAGATGAGTTTTAATGCCTTTAGCACATATATCAGACATAGCATGATAATCAATTATGTCGTTATTATATGCAAATATGCAAATGCCAGTTTTAGATGTCATCGTGTGTTTTTGCAGTTTTTAATGCCGTCATTTTATCATAAAAGTCTTTTGAAACCTCATCGTATTTTTCTTTCATTCTAAACCAAAAATCCATACAACTTTCAATTTCGACTGGATTGCCGTACATGTCTTGTACAATTAGTGGAGGTTGTTGCCCGCCAGAAACAGTTGGTGTACTTGCAAAGACAAACGCCATAGTTGTCTCATTTACTTTAAACAGACTGTTATTATAATATAATAACAAATTGTCTTCAAATGCTGTTTTAAGTGCTTCTTTTGAACTAGATATAGATTTAAAAAGACTTACATTTTCATCAAGTGTTTTTTCCATAGATATATATTAGAAAGGTGTTTCTTATATTATACAAGAAAACGTATTGGATGTCAAGAAATTACCATGTGCCGGCGGCACTATCTAATGCAGTAACAACTGGTGGTGCGGCTGTGCCAGGAGCATCTTGTCCGGTAGTAAAACTTGTTGGATAGATAATAGTTGTTGAAACGCCACCTACTTCTGGATATACACTTGCATTAACATTTGTATAAAATCCTTTAACACCAATTCGGAGAACGTACTTGTTTTCAGACTTGTTAAACAGTCTGATACCAACATCAACAAACCAATTATCACCACTGCCTGGACCCAATCTACTTACATATTCAAGCCTACGTCTTGCACCTTGACCATGGTTTCCGGTTGTTAACAATGGGATCGATCCTAAATTTAAAAATTGTTCACCACTAGGGTTTGGACCTGCATGATCTTCTTCACTTCCAACAGTAAACCCAACAGTATCTTTTGTTACGCCCCATTCTCTATATTCATAAATTGTGTCTACACTACCACCTGGAAAAGGATTAGGAATAGTTTCTGTATAAGTTGCATGTTCAGTACCTCTAGTATATCTATGAGCGCCTTGATAATACTCTACTGGCATGTGGGTATCAGCAGCACCAGCAAATTTTTGAGTTAACGTGTCTGTTGGAGACCCATTTTCAAGGATTTGCATTACATAATTTTCCCCATAACCACCACAACCTTGGATACATTTTCGTCTACGCATACATCTACTATTTTGAGCATATTGGTTACTCCAAACATTACTGTAAGTCATCGTACCTGGTGTAGTTTCTTCCCAATATGCATTTGCATTACTTTCAGAATTAACCCATGTTTTCCATGCACCGAGGGCTGAGCCACCACCTGAACCAACATACTCTGATAATAATCCACCAGTACCAAATGCTTGTAGATAGTCTGTCGTGGTTACAGCCGCACTTGTAATTGGAGTATTGACACGTTTAACATGCATTCCACCAAATTCAATATGCCCTATTTCATTAACAATGTGTTCCCACTCGTTGTCACCCTGCCGATTTCCCATATCAGCGTCAACATAAGGATATATTGTTATTGTTCCGCCTTGATTAAAGTAATGTCGTAATTCAGTTTGATTGTTAAATTCTAATCTACAATATGCTACTTGCCACTTACCAGAATTGGCCCATACTGGATCACCACTATAAGCATTATTATATTTAAAATTAGGATACCATGCCGCAGGACTGGCAACATAATCTCTATAATCATAAACTCCCCAAAGTGCCGTAGAAGTAAGAGAAATTAAACGACCTATTTCAGCACTTGGTGCTATTCTTCGTGTTTCACCTCTATAATATAGTGTACCACCATCATTCCAACCACTTGTGGCGGCAAGATGTAGTTGATCAATCTTAGTAGATACCATATTATAATAAAATTCATTATGTGCTGGATTTCCTACAATACCACGTACTATTTTATGCTGTTCAGGTAATGCAGTAGCAGGAATTATGGGTATACCACAATGTATTAAGGCCGCATTAACGGCATTTCCAAAAATTGACCAGTCGGCGTATGTAATTACGTTATCTAAATGTTGTTGTATCTTTCCCAGGGGATCTGTATCATAATTATACCATGTGTTTGGATCTAAATTTGGAGCATTATTACTTGCTGATGTATGGTCTGTTTTACAAAGCCATATAACTGCATTATGTAAAATAAGTTGCCCTTCAAGATAACTTTGGCTTTCTGCCCAAGTTAGTCCAGCCGTAATTAATCCGCTTTGGTCTAATCTACTATAAAGTGTTCCTAATCGACCTGTTGTTGCACCCCATCCCTTGTTTGTCCAAGTATAATTTGGATTTTGTGTGGCCCGGGGAGTAAACATTTGGCCCTGATAATCATCAGTCCAAATTTCATTAAACTTTGCTATCAAATCGTTAAAATTTGAACGAGTTATTTTGCTGTCTTGGTTTACTGTTGGCATTGTCTACCTTTTATTGTTTTCCTACTACGATTTCAATCAAATTTACTTCATCATTTCTTGCAATAACATCAACCAAACTTCTGCCTATTATAGCAAAACTTGGCACATCATTCAAGGCTTGATTATCAAGTGCTATTGCAACGCCTGGTATGTGGCTACTAACAAGACGTTGGCCTTTTTTAACATCACCGACAACCTTACATGGTACACGCCCTGACATTGCAACCATTGGATGTGTTTCGTCATTGCCGGCTTCTGCATTCATTGTAAATCCTGGACTTTCACTTATAACGCCAAATACATCAGGATCACATTGTATATTTGTTTCTGTTATTTCTTTGGCTCCGCCCAACCTTACAACTGTGCCAGGCTCGTATCCTTTTTCTGCTTCATAACGTTCAGCAAGGTCGGCGTATGTGGCTTGTAATCTACTACCGGATGGTACTGTCCAGTATCCATTCATTGTACCAGTGGTTTTATCGCCAACATCTATAAACCTACCAATTGTCATAACATTGTTTGTTCCAACTGTTCCAATTTTAACAGTACCTGAATTTTGCGGATTAATTTCTATATCATCGCCTTGGAATTTTGATGTTACACCGGTTTCTATTGTACCAAGAGTAATATTTGTACCCTTCATAGTAATAGTAGTACCAAGTCGTACACCCAAATCCATGTTTGTACTATCTAAATTAATATCAGTTGTTGTTCCATGGGTACCTACATTAATTGTTGGACTTTCGATATAAGATGTTGGTGTTGTTGTTTTAACACGGAACTCTGAACCAGCATCCATATGAATATCAGTACCTGCTGTGGCATGTATTTCTGCCGCAGTTGCAGTCATATGAATATCTTCTTCTGCTTCTAAATCAATATCTGTTGTTGCATCTAAAGTAATGTATCCTTTGGCATCTGTTGGACCGTATGCTCGTATTTTAACTCGTGCTATACTTGTTGCCGTTGTGCCGTCAGTTGTACTAAGAATTCCTAAAGTTTCATCTGTATCTTCTACATGATTGTGAACTCGTACATTACGTGTATATGTGTCTAAGAAATGCTTTCGTTTATCACCAATTACTATACCTTGTGCAGTTGCATCACTAAAATTTTCTGATCCTGGTGTAATTTCATAACTTGCATTATGTACATGGCCATCATAAAGCGGATGCATATACTTTCTTACAATCATATTACCATCATGTTCGTGTGCATGAATGCGTCTAAAAAGTGATGGTGCTTCATAACCTGATGATGGAGATGGATTACTAAGTGTTGTTAATTTTCCTTGGCCAGTAATTGCTACTGTACCAGGGTTACCACCCGATGCAGATTCGTTACTGCTATCAACTGCAAAAGAAAGTCTATTAATCTTTGAATAGTTTTTACCTACTGCAACTTGTGTATATGCTGATATGCCACCTGATCCGTTGTATACTGGTTCATAATGGGCGCCAGTACCGTCACCTAATAACCAGTTACCATCATTCCATTCTGTACCGGTTTGTGCATCATCTGTTACATCAAATATTTTAAGATCTGGACCACGCCTACCAATGTCATTACCTTTTAGGTTTCCAATAACACCACCTAGGCTCATAAATCCGTCACCTATTTGTAAATAAAATCCAGCATCATGATCGTATGCATCAAGATCGCCAGATGCTTCTCTTAAAATTGATCCAAAGTTTGCAGTTCCATCCCATGCAATTTGGTTTATTGTTCCTGATGAATAGTTTGGAACTAATGGAAATTTTGTTGTAGTTTCTGCAACTTTTTTACCTGAACCTTTAATATGATAAATTTGTGGTGGGTTTGGAGAATAACCAGAACCGGGGTCAGTTACTCTAACACTTGACAAACTACCATCGTATGCATGTTTTGGTACAATATCTTTAAAGACTATATAATTAACATTATCAAGTGTTCGTGTGTGCTGATTAAACAATTTTAAATCAACTGTTTCGCTTTCACCAGTAAGTGTTCCATTTATACTTTCAACAAACAGTTTGGAATCACTATACATATCACCTTTAAAGGTACCAATATGAGCGGCTAAAAATCTGCCAGGCTTTCTATCTTGGCTTTCTGTACCGCCGCCTGGATTCCAACTAATAGGAATTTTATCTGCTTCACCAGCACCAGTTGTTTCTAAAGCGGTTACTGACCAATAACCATAATCGTCTGTTGCGTCAGCACCATAAATTGCTCCTGAATAAGCATTATGCCATGAAAGTTGTACTGGCATTTTTGAATAACTACCGCCAGCCGCGATGTCTGGTCCACGCATTACTTGTACACCACCCAGTGGATTCGTACTAATATTATCGTAACCTGAAGGATAATTTAATGTACCATCTCCTGCTGAATCAACCCAATTTAATTGGATTAAGTTATCTTCAACAACAACTGTTTCTGTATTTGCAATAATTTGTGAGCCTGATACTGTAAGGTTACCAGTAATAAAACAGTTACCTGATACAGTTGCAGATCCAGATATAGTTGCATTGGACCCAACATCAAGTTCTCCATATACATCTAAGTCTTGACCAATTACTGCATTTGATCCTACTTGAGCCCCTTTATTAAATTTAACATTTTCTTCTACTAATAAATGCTGTCTTATACCAACACCGCCAGTAATTTGTGTACCCATACCAGCAAAGTTAAATGTTGCATCAGTATTTTCTGCATTAAGTCCAATGGTTGCATCAACTTTTGTTGTACCAGTTAATACTATAATTTCTACATTTTGGTTTGTGGGTCGTAAAATATCTGTACTACCCTGGAAACCTATTCTATCTCGTATACCTCTACTTGTAAATTCGCTATAAATTCCACTATGTAAATAATCGCCAGTAATAGAGTCAAAGTCCAGTTTAAGTGTGTAATCTTGTACTTGTGCATCAGTAGCAGTTAAATTATCTAATGTACTTGATAAGCCTCTAAAATCTACTACATCATCACCACGTAATCCAGAAATAAATCTACCATAATATCCATACTGTACGTTTGTGCTCTGACTTCTGACACTCATGTTCATACCAGGGTATATCTTTGGAAAGTGATTAACCATGTTTGTTTGGTCTTCATCTAATTCCGCTGCCGCTGGTGTAAATATTGCAGTTTCATTACTAATTAATGAAACAATTTTATTGTTTACAACAAATTTAATAACTCTTCGTGCTACTGAATCTGAATCAATAATGTCTTCAATGGCTACTTTACCTTTAAATCCAATTGGACTACCAATATTTCTCCACGCCAATACACCAGACGCAGGATCTGCCGCCCAAATCTTTAATTGTCCATCAGCACTTTCTGAAGTATCTAACCAAAAATCACCTGCACGTGATGAATATCCTTCTGTATTAACATTTGGATCAACTGAGCCAGTCGTTACCACACCTAATTGCTTCCATACACTTCGTAGTTGAGCATCAGTATCATAAAATTTAACCGCACCTGCCGCAGTATCATACCAAAGTTGCCCAGGGATCGAACTACTCGGAGCCGTTGGTGATGCAAAGTTTTCTAATACTTTGATAAAGTTTTTCGCTATTACTGGGCCGTAACCAGAGTAATTAGTTCCTACAATATCTAAACTTGTGTCTTTATTGAGCGTTCCATCATATACAATGGTTATTCGTTCGCCCTT
>Ga0098061_1001373_pt1 | contig 11773 bp, 7 predicted proteins | sample 22_taG_FD_92579 | JGI IMG/M metagenome (GOLD analysis project Ga0098061, IMG submission 92579) | Marine viral communities from the Subarctic Pacific Ocean - 22_ETSP_OMZ_AT15343 metaG | ecosystem: Environmental > Aquatic > Marine > Oceanic | place: Subarctic Pacific Ocean | collected 2015-01-20 | reverse complement strand
CTTCTTCAGGATAATCCTTATCTAGCAGATACTGATTATATGAAGATGTTGGAATCTCTTCCTCCAGTACAACGAAAACAATTATTAGAAGGCAACTGGGATATTAATGAAGGTTGCGCATTTGTAGAATTTGACACAGAAAAACATATTATTCCTCCTTTTGATATACCTCCTACTTGGTCAAGACTTAAAGGTGTTGACTACGGCTATGCTGCAGAGTCTGCTGTAATATGGGCAGCGGTTGACCCTAATGATGATACACTCATTATATATAGGGAACTATATCAAAAAGGATTAACTGGTGAAGACTTAGCAGAGCGTATAACTATATATGAAGAAGGTGATGCTTATTCTATCTCTGGAGTGTTAGATACCGCAGCTTGGAATAGAACAGGTTATACCGGTCCAACCATAGGAGAGATACTCGTAAGAGCTGGACATAAACTAAGACCAGCAGATAAGAATAGACTAGCGGGTAAAGTACAAGTACATGAAAGATTAAAACCTAATAAGATAGACGGCAGACCGAAGATGCAGATATTTAATAGCTGTCCAAATCTTATAAGAGAACTACAAACAATTCCAGTTGATAAGAATAGACCAGAAGATGTCGATACAAAAGCTCCAGACCATGCTTACGATGCTCTAAGATACCTTATAATGTCCCGTCCCAGAGCCTCTGTCTATGATGAAATGTTTCAATTTAAGAAAGATTTGGATACACATCAGATGTCAGATGAAGTATTTGGTTATTAAGAATAAACTTTTTTTCTACAAAATACTTGACAAAAGCTATAAACGACTGTATAATATATATTTATTGTTTATATTAAGTTGAAAAGCATATGGCTGACGAGAAAATGAAGTTCGATATAAACGAATCTGCACAGCCTTTTGTTTCAGCAGATAGTATATCTGCGCCTCAAACAGAGCCAGAAGTAGAGAATCAGGTATTTATTTCTAGACTCGCGGGTTTAGTGGAAGAAAGATTCGATGCTGCTGAAAGAGGTAAGCAAGATGATGAAAGTAGATGGTTAAGTAGTTATCATAATTATCGTGGCATTTATAATAAAAATGTACGCTTTAAAGAAAACGAAAAGTCTAAAGTATTCATTAAGGTAACCAAAACAAAAACACTTGCGGCTTATGGACAGTTAGTAGATGTTGTTTTCTCAGGTGCAAAGTTTCCTCTTCAAATTCAAGAAACAGTAATACCAGATGGAATTTCAGAATTTGCTCACTTAAATCCACTTCAAGACCAGATGGGAAGTCCTATGGATGTAGGACCAGAGTTAGAGGGTAATTTAGATTATATGCCCGGTGCTGGAATAACAGGTGACAACTTAGGTAACTTCAGTCCATATGATGTAGGATTTGCAGGTGATGGGAATGAGTTAAAGCCCGGAGCTATTCAAACAGATTCAGATAAGTTCTTAGGTTCTCTAGAAGAAGAGTATACTAATGACAGCGGAGAGGTTGTAGTAACAGAAGGTTTAGCACGCTCTCCTGAGATGGTACAAATAAAACCAGCTCAAATCGCTGCAAGACGAATGGAGAAATTGATACATGACCAGATTGAAGAATCTAACGGAGCTACGGAATTGCGGAACGCATTATTCGAGGCAGTTCTTTTGGGCACGGGCATCATCAAAGGTCCATTTAATTATAACAAAACATTACATTCGTGGGAAGTTGATGAAGAGGGTAACAGAAATTACACGCCCAACAATGTAAGAGTACCTAGGTTAGAGTTTGTTAGTGCTTGGGATTTCTATCCAGACCCAAATGCAAATTCAATGGAAGATGCAGAGTGGGCTGTACATAGACATAAGTATAACAAATCTCAACTAAGAGCATTAATGAATCGTCCATATTTTGATAAAACTAAAATATTGGAATGTATCAAACAAGGATTTAATTATAATAAGCGTCCCTATGAAACCGATATAAAACTAGACAATAAAACAAACTGGAATGAAACTGACAGATTTGAAGTATTAGAATATTGGGGAGTAATGGATGCAGAGTTTGCTAGAGAAGCCGGTCTTAATATAGACGCTTCTGTAGATGACTTAGAAGAGGTTCAGATTAATGCTTGGATTTGTATGGGTAAGATTTTACGTTTAGTGGCTAATCCTTTTAAACCTAACAGACTTCCATACCATGCAGTACCTTATGAAAAGAATCCTTATTCTTTCTGGGGTGTTGGAGTTCCAGAGAATATGGAAGACTCCCAACAGATTATGAATGGTCACGCTAGAATGGCTATAGATAATCTAGCATTAGCGGGTTCATTAGTATTTGATATAGACGAAGCCGCTTTAGTTAGCGGACAATCTATGGAAATATATCCCGGCAAGATATTCAAGAGACAAGCGGGTATGCCCGGTCAGTCTATATACGGATTAAAATTTCCTAACACCGCACCAGAGAATATGCAGATGTTTGATAGGTTTAGACAGTTAGCAGATGAGTCAACTGGAATTCCGTCTTACTCACATGGCAATACAGGTGTACAGGGAATGACAAGAACAGCATCAGGTATGTCTATGTTAATGGGAGCAGCCTCCCTTAATATAAAGACAGTTGTTAAAAACCTAGATGATTTTTTATTAAAGCCATTGGGAGTAGCATTCTACCAATGGAACATGCAATTTTACGAAGGAGATTTAAATGTTGTTGGAGACCTTGAAGTAAAAGCTACTGGAACTAGTTCGCTTATGCAAAAAGAAGTTCGGTCTCAAAGACTAACAACCTTTTTACAATCAGTACAGAACCCAGCCGTTGCACCGTTTGTCAAAGTATCTAAAATTATTCAAGAGCTGGCTTACAGCCTTGACTTTGACCCAGAAGAAATAATAAATTCGCCAGAAGAAGCGGCAATATATGCCGAAATAATAGGCTTACAAAATCAGCCCCAGACACAAGAAGCAGCTCCGCCCGCTGCTGGTGTCACGGGGACTGGTGACGGAACAATAGGAACTGGCGCAGTACCACAACCCGGAGAAGAACAGTTTAGTGGCGCACCTCAACCTCAGCCAGAACAACCAGCTCCTCAAGTATAATGGACGTAAATAAACTTAGGGGGTTGATATCCTCACCAGCATGGCAGACCTTTGAAGAATATTTAGAAGAGGATAAGAAGATGGCTGTAAATAGAGTTATGAACTCATCTGATGACAAAGAGATAGCAAAAGCTCAGGGACGCTTTGCGATGGCAGAGCAGATTCTAAATATACGAACACAATTAATTAATAATAATGGGTAGTGCAACAGACCTAGACTCATTATCAAAAGCATGTGAAGCAGGAAGCGAAGAAGCGTGCGAACTTTTAAGGAGAAAGAGAATGGCAGGATTTAAAGATGGCGGATTACTAGCAGATGCTTCTAGAACATGGAGGATGGAGTCTGATTATCCAGAGTTCGAGAAGGGAGTAGCCAATAGACTGTCAAAGGAAAGAGTACCAGAAGCAGTAGTTGAAGAGCAATTTAACTATAGTCCATTACAAAGAGGTTACGCAGAAGGCGGTGAAGTAGGAAATTTTATGGATGAGACTGGTTCTATGTTAGCGCCTGAAGTTCCCCTAAATTTTGAAGATGAAATGGGCGATGAGATGATGCTTGAAGATGATATGATGATGGAAGAGGAAAGTGGTTTAACAACAGAGCAAGAGCGTGTTTTAGCTGAAGCTATGTCTGACTATCCTGAACTAGAAGATATATTAGATACTTTAGGTAGTACAATGGGAACAGGAGAGTTTATTGGAGAAGGTTCAGTAGAAGGACCGGGAACAGAAACAAGTGATTCAATACCAGCACAATTATCTGACGGTGAGTTTGTTTTTACTGCTAAATCTGTAAAGCAATTAGGTGTAGATAAACTTAGAAAGATGATGGCTAAAGCCGAAGAAGACTATGATGAAGCTGACGCTGAACAAGAATTTGCTCAGATGGGAGATGAAGGATTTGCATCTGGCGGTTTATTAACAAAACCTAAATATGGCTCTTATGAAAAAGGCGGAAGAGTAAAAACTTCAGACTTAGGTTTTGGAAAAGGTAAGGAGTATACTAAAAGACAAATAAACTTTTATAGGAAACAATTCGGTTCAGGTTTTATGGAAAAAGTAGTACCTATTGGAAATGGCTTGTATAAAATAAAAGGTTTAAAACACGGAGGCAGTGTATCAAAAGATTATGGTCTTTTAGACATAGCAAAAGAGAGTGTAGATTCTCATTATAATAGAAATCAAACTAAAGAAACTTTAGGGCAGACTGTAACCAGAAAGGCTAAAGGCTTGGGTCAAAAAGCTATAGATATAATGGACAAAGTTTTAGGTCCACCAGTAGATAGAGTAATTGATGCTTGGAATACACCTTCAAGCTCAATAGACACAGACACAGATTATGAAGGTATTGCAAGAATGAAAGCAGAACAAGAATTTATAGATAGAAATCGTGCAGAGCAACTAGCTCAAATGAAAGCAGATTCTATTTTAGACAGAAAAGGAAAAATTAACTAACTAACTAACTACAAAACCACAGACACACTGACGAGATATAGTCTGATTTTGTAGCGACAACCCCAGAGCTACCCTTATGGCACTCTGGATTTTACAACCCCGAAGCCACCCAGTTATACAGCTGGCACTTAATGGAGGTCAAAATGACACAAGCTCAAGAAAAAACGGAGGAAATCCAACAACCAAAACCAAACCCTTATAACGCTAAAAAGACATGGGACAACAGCAATTCAGAATCCGAGATAGGTTTTCAAAGCGCTGATGATTCCTTAGCATATGTTACCCCTCGAAAGGAAGCAGTAATATCTAGCAAAGAACCAATACTTCAACAAGAAGGTGGTCAAGCTAAAGAAGCTGAACCTACAAAGGCTACTAACACTGATGATTATGTCGAAGAGCCAACCGAACAATTTAAGAAGGTTGATTTTAAAAAGCGCTATGATGATTTGAAAAGGCATTATGATAGAAAATTAGGAGACTGGAGGCAAAAAGAAACAGCTTTAAAAGCTGATTTGAAAGCCAATCGTCAAACCTATGTAGCCCCTAAAACCCCAGAAGAACTGGCTACTTTTAGAGAGGACTATCCAGATGTCTATGATGTAGTAGATTCATTAGCTCATATGAGAGCACAGGAACAAATCTCTAGTTTAGAAGATAAAGTTTCTGTGTTATCAGAAAAAGAGTTAGCAAGTAATAGGCGAGCGGCTGAACACGAATTATTAAATGCTCATCCAGACTTTAGAACAATTAGAGATTCAGATGATTTTCATGATTGGGCTAGAGTACAACCTGATGTAATCCAAGACTGGATTTATAAAAATACAGGTGACGCTTCTCTTGCTTCCAGAGCTATAGATTTATACAAACAGGATGCTGGTTTTATTTCTGAAACACCTAGAGCTCAGTCAACAGAAAGTTCAAGTTCAGACCCTAGAGGCAGTGCTGCAGACGCAGTTTCGGTTAAGGTTAAAAGCCAAGACCCAACAACGCCGCAGGAGAGAATCTGGACAACCTCAGAGATTGCTAATCTTTCTGTTGACCAGTATGAGAAGTTTCAACCTGAAATAGATGAAGCTTTTAAAACAGGTCGAATAGCCAAAGGTTAGCTTTATTAAGTAACCAAAGGAGGTATTCACGCACTACTAAAATAGTGTTTGTTTACTTTTAAATAAAAGGAGAGAGCACTATGGGAATGGAAACCGGTAGTAGCATCAACTTCGACCCAGCTGTAACGAGTAATACCAATTCGTTCTGGCTGCCAGAAGTATTTTCAAAAAAGGTACAAGTTGCCTTTCGTAAATCGGCAGTAGCCGAGGCTATCTGTAACACTGATTATATGGGAGAAATCGCACAATTCGGTGATACAGTTAACATTATAAAAGAACCAACAATCACAGTAGCTAGTTATGCTCGTAATACAGGAACTCTAGCATCCACAGATTTAACGGATGAAGAGTTAATCCTGCAGATTGACCAAGCGAAGTATTTCCAGTTCAAAGTTGATGATTTAGAGAAGCGTTTCTCGCATGTAAACTGGCAACAGGTTGCATCTGATAACGCTGCATATCAATTGAAAGACGCGTTTGATGTAAACGTACTAACTGCAGCTTGTGCTGGCGTAACTGCCGATTCAGGTGCATATGGTACAGGCGCTGCTCCAATTGATACTGGTTTTGGTACAAGTGAAATAGACCCACTAGACGTGTTAGCACGTTTGGCGCGTTTACTTGATGACAACAATGTTCCAGAAGAGAACAGATGGGTTGTAGCCAAGCCGGAGTTCTATGAAGAACTAGCGAAAACATCATCTAAATTGATGTCGGTTGATTATAATCAAGGTAGCGGCGGTTTGCGAAATGGACTGGTTGCATCAGGAGAGCTGAGAGGCTTTAAGATGTACAAGTCAAACAACATACCAACACCTACAGGTAGTGGTAGTCCTACGCATCAGATTTTAGCTGGACACATGTCAGCTATGTCTTGTGCGCAGTCACTATCTACTGTTGAGTCACTTAGGGATAATACAACTTTTAAAGATATTGTCCGCGGTTTGTTAGTGTGGGGTCGCAAAGTATTGCGTCCTGAAGCATTAGCTTTAGCGAAAATTAAGATTGACTAATAAGTAAACCTTTAAGGAGTCCTCTAGGGGACTCCTTAACCTAATTCTAAAAGAGGAAAGATGTCACATAAAACATATTTAGCTTTAACTAATGATATTCTAGGAGAACTAAATGAGGTTCAACTTACCTCTACTAACTTTACAAATGCTACTGGAATTCAGAAATTTGTAAAGGATGCTATCAATAGAGCATACTTTGATATAGCTAACGAAAATCCAGAATTTCCTTGGCTTTCTAATACAGTATCCGGAGATGCACAAGAGTACGGAAATTCTTTTGTGGACACTGTTGCTGGAACTAGATGGTATTTTTTAAGAAAACATTCAAGCGGTCCTCATGGAACTGCAAAAGATTTTGGTAAGGTAGATTGGGATAATTTCTATCTAACCACAGAAGGAGTTGGTTCTTGCTCTGCAGCAGGAGTATGTTCAAATGTTGCACATTCAACAGCAAGTGCTTGTATAGAAGCTGGCGCAACATGGACAGACTATGACACAGAATCTGTTTGCACAGGAGCAAGCGGAACTTGGACTGGTACACACACAGCTCCACACGATAGACAAAATTTAAAATTTATTCCTATTGAAGTTTGGAAAAAACATTATAGAGAATCTGAAGATAGCGCTAAAGATACTGGAGTTTATGGTCAACCAGTAAGAGTTATAATGTCTCCAGACGGTAGAAAATTTGGTTTATCTCCATTACCAGATAAAGCATACAGAATTCATTTCTATGCGTGGGAACAGATAGAAGAGTTATCTGCTCATTCTGATGAAATAAAATATTCGGAGCAATGGGCTTCGGTATTACTATCTAAAGCTAGATATTATATTTGGCAGTTTAAAGAAAATGTAGAGCTTTCAAGTATGGCTCTAGAAGAATATAAGAAAGGAATAAGGTTGATGCGTGCTCATACAGGAAAACCACAGCCTTCTACTATGACAGATGACAGAATAAGGTTCGTGTAAAATGGCAGTAGAACAAGGAGTAGCGATTTCTATAGGTGGGGGATTAGATAAAACATCTTCTTCTTATGAACTGTTTAAAACTCCGGGAAGCGCCACAAGATTAAAGAATTTTGAAGCTTCTAGTAGTGGTGGATATAGAAGAATAAACGGATATAGAAGATTTTTAATAAGTCCAGTTGCAAGTTTTACCATTGTTAATGGTGGAGCTGGTTATGCTAATGGAACTACTGTAAATATTTTAGACCCAGAAGGAAATGGTACAGGAGCTACGGCTTCATTAACTGTTTCTAGTGGAGTTATTACTGCAATTTCATTAACAAACGCAGGCTCTGGCTATCAAATATCACCTACACTTTCATTCTCAGCTGCTGGTAATTCTGTTACAACAACTGCTGAAATAACAGCTAACTTAAATGCAGCTACAACACCAACAGGTTCAACATCACCTATTAATGGTGTATATGCACATGAAGAAGGTCTTTGGGCTTGTCAAAACGGAAATATTTATTGGACTGAGAATGGTTATGAATGGACACAGGTAAATAAAGATTATGGTACAGCATCTGCGGGAACTACAACAACACAGCAAACTACCGAAGAAGCTAACAACACATGGACAGCTACTTGGGCTACTGCTGCACAACTAGCTTCTAAACCTGCAGTTACTTTAAATACAACGGCACGTTATCAGTTTTCTGAGTATGTTCCAACTAGTGTTCCAGCTGCTAGAATTACTGCAGTAAATGGTTCTGATGCTGTAGTTTACTTAGAGACTAGATTAGTTAGTGGAACTAGACAGTTTAAGTTTCATAGAGGATTATATGATGCTTGGGGATTATCTAAATCAACTCCAGTATATGCGGATATTCCTAAGCCTCAATATACTACAGTACATGAAGACCATACTCTTTTAGGCGCATGGTCAGAGAAACCAGAGACATTGTATTATAGTACAAGATATGATGATTCAGATTTTACAGGTTCTTCAGCAGGTTCTATAAATACAGGTGATAAGATAACTGGATTAAGAACATTCCGTGGGCAAATTATTGTATTTGGTGTAAATAGTTTAAGTCGATTACTTAATATTACTTCGTCTTCTACTATAGCAATGCAGGACATAACTAAGAATATTGGTTGTTTAGATGGCTTCTCTATTGCTGAGATTGGTGGTGACCTAGTATTCTTAGCACCTGACGGAATCAGAACGGTTGCTGCAACAGCTCGTATTGATGATATAGAATTATCTTCTATATCACATAAGATATTACCTGTTATTACTGAAATAGTTAGTAACTTAAAAGATTTTGATTTATCGGCAACTGTTGTAAGAACACAGAATCAATATAGGTTATTTTATTGTAAGGCTGCAACAGGAACAGTATCTCAAAAAGGAATTATAGGAACATTTAAGATTAATCCACAGGGTATTCCAGTTTGGGAATGGTCTGAAGTACAAGGAATAGAAGTAGTTGCAATGTCTTCTAATTTTGATACAGATGATACTGAAATAATACATCATGGAGATTACGATGGATTCGTACATTTTCACAATAAAGGAAATAGTTTTAATGGTAGTAAGATTAACGCTGAATTTAAAACTCCAGATATAGACTATGGTGATATAGGTATTAGGAAAACATTACATTTTACTAAGCTATCAATAAAACCAGAAGGAACAACTGACATAAATTTAGATGTAAGATATGATTTTGAAGATGCTAACTTACAACAGCCTTCTACATTTACTGTTGGTTCTATATTAGAGCCGTCTCTTTTTGGGGTTGCCGAATTTGGCATAGCAAAATTTGGAGCTCCGGAAGTTCCTATGAAAAGAATTAATCTATTGGGGAGCGGATTCTCAAATAGTTTCAAATTTACAAGTAATGATATAAATCCACCATATTCTATTCAGGGTATGTATGTAGATTTAATCCCATCAGCTAGGAGATAAATAATGGCAAACCCCTATACTAGACAATCATCATTCTCAGACGGAGATACAATCAATTCAGCATTATTTAATGAGGAATATGACCAATTAGTTCTAGCTTTTAGTAGTACAGTAGGACATACGCATGATGGTTCGACAGGTGAAGGAGCACCAGTTACTAAACTTGGTCCTACTCAAGATGTTGTTATAGCCGCAGGCTCTATGTTACCTAAAACAAATAATACGGTTGATTTAGGTTCTTCTTCTTTAAAATTCAAAGATGGATATTTTGCAGGTAATGTAACTGTAGATGGTGTAGTTACTCATAGTGGTAATATGATAATAGGTGATGCTGCTACAGATACATTAACAATCAATGCTACTATACAAGGAAGTACTTTAGTATTTGAAGGAGCTACAGCAAATGCTCATGAATTAACATTAGCAATTCCAGATGCCACATCTGATGTAACTGTTACTCTTCCTAATGCTACAGATACATTAGTAGGTAAAGCAACTACAGATGTCTTAACTAATAAAACATTAACAAGCGCTGTATTAAATACTGGAGTTTCGGGCACAGCAGTATTAGATGAAGATGACATGGCAACTGATTCAGCTACACAGTTAGCAACCCAACAATCAATTAAAGCATATGTTGATGCAGCAATATTGACGGAAGATACACTTGCTGAACTGAATGATACCGATATTACATCAGCGGCAGATGCCTCATTATTATTATATGATACAGGTACATCAACTTGGCGTGATGCGGCTATGTCAGGTGCTGCTACTATTAGTGATACAGGTGTTATAACTATAGCTAATGATGCAATAGATAGTCAACACTACGCCGCAGATTCAATAGATGCAGAACACTATGCAGCAGGTTCAGTTGATACTACAGCACTAGGTGCAGATGCGGTTACAGCTGCAAAATTAGCAGATGATGCTGTAGTTACAGCAAATATTGTAGATGCAAATGTTACAGGAGCAAAGATTGCTAATGATGCAATAGATAGTCAACATATAGCAGCAGACTCAATAGATGCTGAACATTATGCTGCAGGCTCAGTTGATGCTACAGCTATAGCTAATGATGTTGTTAATAGTCAACACTATGCTGCAGCCAGTATTGATAATGAACATTTAGCTGATGATGCCGTTAATACAGCAGAAATTGCAGACAATGCAGTAACACTAGCTAAAATGGCAGGTCTTGCTAGAGGTAAGATAATCGTAGGAGATGCGAGTGGCGACCCGTCTGCTTTAGCAGTAGGCTCAAGTGGATATGTATTAAAGTCAGATGGTACAGATGCTGCGTGGGCAGCAGATGCAGGTTTATCTACTGAAGAAGTACAGGATATCGTAGGAGGAATGGTAAGCGGTAATACCGAATCAGGAATTACTGTTACTTATGAAGACGGTGATGGTACACTAGATTTTAGTATAGGTCAAATTGCTTTAACAACAATTCAAACTGCGGCAAATCAAACAGCACATTTAGCTTTAACCACTGAAGAAGGTGATGTAGTTGTTCGTTCTGATGAGAACAAAACTTATATGCATAATGGTGGTTCTGCTGGAAGTATGTCAGACTTTACTTTGATGGCAACACCTACTGATGCAGTTACGAGTGTAGCGGGAAATACTGGTGTTGTAACTAATGCACATATTGCCGCTGCTGTTGAAGCTGCTAGTGGTTCAAATACATTTACAGATGCAGACCATACTAAGTTAAACGCTATAGAAGCTAATGCTACAATAGACCAAACTGCTGGTGAAATACTAACTCTTATAGAAGATGGAGTTGATAGTGTTCATTATAAGAATGGAAGTATTGATGAAGAACATATAGCAGATGATGCGGTTACAGCAGATAAACTAGCCAATTCAATCAATACAGCTATTGCTGCTAATACAGCTAAAGTAACTAATGCTACACACACTGGTGATGTAACAGGTGCGACAGCACTTACTATCGCAGCTGGTGCTGTGGATATTGCAATGATGAGTGCTACGGGTACAGCAAGTAGTTCAACATTTCTAAGAGGTGACAATTCTTGGACTGCGGTAGATGCTCTACCTTCTCAGAGTGGACACGCTGGTAAATATTTAACAACTGATGCTTCAAGTGCAAGTTGGGCAACTCTTGACACAGATGCAAACACAACAACCAAAGGCTTATACGAACACGAACACACGATTGATGCTGACTACAGTATTACG
>Ga0098061_1001372_pt1 | contig 11788 bp, 9 predicted proteins | sample 22_taG_FD_92579 | JGI IMG/M metagenome (GOLD analysis project Ga0098061, IMG submission 92579) | Marine viral communities from the Subarctic Pacific Ocean - 22_ETSP_OMZ_AT15343 metaG | ecosystem: Environmental > Aquatic > Marine > Oceanic | place: Subarctic Pacific Ocean | collected 2015-01-20 | reverse complement strand
CTGCCTTCTTCTAGCTCTGCTATGCCACCCTCTTGCATTGCTTTGACGGGTGGGGGTCCATACTGACGTGTTTGTCTGGCAGGATTAGCTAAATTTAAGGCGGCTAGCCCCGCAGCTTCTTCAGGAAGGGCGTTGTTACCTCCGGTATAACGCGTATCGGTAAAATAACGCCGTCCAGCGCTTCCTGGCCTACGGGTAGGGTCATAAACATTAGGCACTTGCTGGCGAACCACATCATAACGGGGAATACCCCCCTGATACCCAGTAGGCATCTGTTGCCTGCTATCAGTTAGCCCAAATAATTCTCCCGCTGATTGCGCTAATCCTCCCGCTTGTGTAGCTGCGGTAATAATTTTTGGAATATCCCAATCATCATCGGGGAACATTTCCGTCATCCAGTCGGGTAAATCCCATGGGTCTGCCATTACCTACCTCCAATCAACTTCAATAATGCTGCGTTGCTATCGACAACCCCTCCTGCAGATGCAGTCATTTCCCAGGGCGAGCGATAAAATTTTTCCTGTTCCGGGGTAGCAAAAATACTCTCCCCAGAAATATCATATAGATACTTGATGGGTTTAGGGGGTGGAGTCTCAACCCTAGTCATCCGATTAGCATCCGCTATCAACATATTCTGAAACTCCCTCTCATTACTCGCCTGTACCTGCCGCTGCGTTTGCTGCTGCATTTGCTGTTGCTGCTGCTGTTGTTGTTGCATCTGTTCTTGTAGTTGCTGCTGCGCCTGCTGCTGTTGTTGTGTCTGGGTATCCAGTGCAGCAAATATACCGGTTGCTGGCTGAAATTTCGACTCTGGCGCAAAGGCGGTATCTTGATCCTGACCTTGTAGCCTATCACTTAACAGGTTTTGGTCGTTTATGTCAATGACACCGTCTCCTGTAACATCATATGCTAGCTGCGCCGTAGTCGGTGTAAATAGCGAGGGATCAGCTAAAGCTCCTTGTTGTGCTATTATGTCCGCAACAAAGTCTACATCTACATCAGTGACCTCGGTTGCGGGCTTACCGATGATGTTTGAAATGGCGTCAATATCGGTCTCTACCCCAGCAATATTCTGCGCCAGTGCATCGGTGTCCATACCAAGTTTATCGGCAAGTTCTGTGACTTTTCCCTGTAGTATGCCGTAACGTATACCGGGGGTTGCCTCTTTTATCTTACCCGCTAGTAGACTCTGGTCATATTGTCCTGTAAGCACCGCAACATCTTCTGGAAGAGCATCCGCAAGGCCAGCATCTTTTAGCGCTTGAACAGCCTCAGCCTCATAGACCATAAAGGGATCAGAAGCTTCTTCAATGTCCTTAAAGGTCTCTGTTTGCAGCCCTTGTTTTACATACGGATCGACAAAACCTTCGGGCAACTTACTAACATCAAATCCTAGCTCTTCAAGATATGTAGTAGCTTCTTTTTCGGTGGTTTTACGATCACCCGTATAGGTCTCAATAGCTGCTTGCTGTTCAGTCTCTGAAGTTTCACCAGTAAAACTGCTAATTTCTTCCGGGGTCGGGGCATATTCAAAATCTGCTAAATATGCTTCTGCCTCTTCTGGAGTAACGAACCTCTCATCAAATATAGGGCCTAGCTTTGCCTCTTCTTCAACTTGATTCTTCTGACCAACAAGAGCTTCTACCTCTGTATCATCAAGAGTAAGTCCTTGTTGCTCTGCTAAAGCCCTAACTTCCTCAGCACTGAGGGTATTCTCATCGACAAGAACCCCGATATCTAATTCAGCTTGGTCTTCTGAAACTTCACCTGTAACAGCAGCAATATGTTCTTCAGTGGGGACGAAGTCTGGGAAATTAGCTTTGAACATCGCCTCCGCTTCTTCCGGGGAGGTGTACCTACTACCAAATAGCTCTGCTAATCTTTCAGATTCGGCTTGCTCGTTTTTCTGTCCAGCAAGATCTTTTGCTTCTTGCTCATCAATAGTAATTTTCTGTTCTGCCGCTATAGCTTTAATTTCTTCAGGGCTGATAGTCTCTTCCTCGACAAGCTCTGCAATATTTAATTTAGCTTCAGCTTCTGTAATATCAGGCCCGATAAACTTCTTAATATCTTCGTCGGTGTATTTAAAATCCGCGAAATCTTCCTCAAATATTGTCTTGGCTTCTTCCGGGGAGGTAGCTTGAGAATCAAGTTTTTCCCGCAAGGTAGTCGTCAGTGCCTGTTCATCTCCCTGTTTTACGTACTGCGCTACTTGATCGTCACTTAGTACTATGCCTTCAGCTTCTGCCGCAGCTATAATTTCTTCTGTACTAAAATAACCCGCATCTGCGTGGTCGTTAACTATGTCAGATAGGGCCGTGTCAGGGGTATTACCAACAAAGGAAGACACCTCCTCATCAGAAAATACGTAATCATGTTCAGCGGTAGCCTCAGCAGCAGCCCTTTCTGCCTCTACGGTGCTGGTATAGCCTTCGTTGTAAACTTTATTTAGTAAGTTACTTTCTATGCCTTTATCAGTGATACCAGCGGCATTCAGCTGTTCTTTAAGCTGTGCGGCCCCCTCCGCCGTATTAGGGGCAGTGTTGACGGCTTCGCGGACAGACGGATTGAATAATTCTAAGTTAGCGCCAATACTTGACGCATCAAACCCTATATTCTCATCCAGAATTGGATCATATGTTAGATTACCTGGGCTTCCTGAGATAGCTTTACTTGTACTAGTATTAACTATGCTTTTAAATACGTGAACAGCAGCGCTTTCTGTAGCGTCTATGACTTCAGTAGCTGCCACTGATCCACCACCTACGCCCATACCAACTATAAAGGAGTGTGTCACACCTTTAAGAACTTCGTTTGTTATATCCGAGGGGGCTTGCCCAATAGCAGCTAGACTTTCCTTTCTGTAAGGCAAGCCAAACCATTTAACAAGATCACTTCCGAGATTTTCGGCTACTTCTTGGAAACCCTCCCCTCCCGCAGCGGTTAATACTTTCGTAGCACTTTCTTGTATGTCACTAGCCCAAGATCTAATTCCAGCTTGGACCTCTTTTGTTTTATTTTTAAAGCCGGGCATTACCTTCAGTAATGATTTTTCAAGATTCGCGCCCCCTAACCATTGATTGGTAAGCCCATTTATAAGCAGTGCAGTAGCTGCTGAATTAGTGGCCACATCAGTAGCATAAGCTTCGGCCTGTACTGAATTCATGCCCGCGGCTAGTGACGCGTTTCTAACCTCATTTTTAGTGGACATATATGTCTGTCCGGTAACTTCAGCCATATCCCCGAGTACTACCCCGGTAATTCCCCATTTCTTTCCTTGCGCAGCAGCTATTTCCTTAACCTCGCCTACAGCTTTTCCTACATACTTTCTACCAACCCCAGCAGCGCCACCAAGAAGAAAACTACCAGCCTCCTCAAGCAGCTCAACACCTACGTTTTCTCCCCAAAAAGCGTGCCAATTTGGCCCAGTCATTACTTGCTTATAGGCTTTACCTACATTAACCATCTTCTCAAGAATAGATAATGGGGTGCCATCCTCATGAGTTAGCTCATTCCCCTTACTATCTTTATTGATGTTAGCAAGAACTTCGTTTACTGAATTTCCTGCGTCAATATACGCCTGTGTTTTGAGGCCAACTGATTTTGCCAAAAGAGCTGCTGAAAGACCGGCACCTACTGTTTCTACACGCTTCAGGTCACCTTGGGCCGCAACAACCATTTCCCCCATTCTTTTTGGGTCCGTAAATATCAGAGGATTTCCGGCTGCTATAAGAGGTAATGCCTGTTGCGCCACAAATGAAAACGTACCGACCCAACTTTCGATTATCTGCGCAGTGGCATCAAGAACACCAGCAAGAGGGTTACTCTTACCCCTATTAGCAGCAAGTTCTCGTTCCCCTGTCTGTATTTTATACAGGTGATCAAATATATCATCAAAGACAGCAAGCCCTTTGTTTTCGGTTGCCTTTTCAACATTTGCTATATATCTGCCAGCACCCATACGCGACACTATGGATGGGTCCATATTAGCTTTTGCATCTTCAGAAGTACTATTATCGGCGTTGGCTTGAGCAGCTACCCAAGCTCTGGGATTTATCCGTTGTAATGTCTCAAGAGGAACTCCACCTGCTGGGGATATTACTCCCGCGTCTAATGCAGCCGTTAGGAGTGTTGAATCATCAGCCCCCTGCATTTCTAGTACTTCTGCTTCCGTGTAACCTGTGAGGACTACCTCTCCTTCAGCAGTATGCGTAGCGATACCTACTTCGCTATTTGGGTCAAAAGTTTTGGCAGCTGCACTGTGTTTAGAGACATAATCTGTTGTTGCAGGGTCAAAGTTGCCCTCCGCTATAGCGTTCTGTACCGATCCAATTCCTTGGTTATAGGCTAGAATTGCGGCTTCGGGACTACCCAGTATCTCCGTTGCTATATTATGGTAGTCCATAACAAAAGCTTCTGCTTCCAGAGGGTCCATGAGGACCGCATCAACTTCTTCTTTGTTGGCTAGATAAGCTTCCTTGGCGGTAGCATATTTCTTCCCCGCCCCAATCTCTGCACTAAGTTTAGGGAACAAAGATGGTATGTTATATCCTGGTTGGATAGCAGTTTCGGGCCGTATCTGGAAAGCCCCAACTCCATCACCCTCTCGGTTAACGACATTTGTTCCGCCGCTACTCTCATTCATCCAGTAACCATGAGAGGTTGGATTCATGGGAGTAAATCTAGCTTTCTCTACGACAAAATCGTTTAGTTCCTTATCCCACTTCTTCACTGACGGCGTATCATAAACGCTACGCCATGTAAGCTCTCCATCCTCATCCGCTATAAGCGTAGCTCTGCCCGCAACGATATCTAGGTCAGTTACATCTTCCCCTTGCAGATAATCAAATTGCTGCTCCCAAGTCTCTGGTTTACCTACTTTCGATGCAACCTTACTGGAAACCGTATCTACAAGATTACCAAACTCTGGAATAGTCTCTGGTGCAGCAAGTGCTTCTGGAGTTGTTACCTCCCAGAACCTATCATGTTCTTCGATAAATAGTTTGGCCTCAGCATTTAATTCTTTCCTCTCCTTAGCGTTCATTGCCGTCAGGGGTACACCAGCAGCCTCTGCGACCTTATTCGCAAGTGTAGTTGTCGCGTAGTCTAATTCGGTTTTGTATTGCTCTGGGTTTACAGGCCCTTCTTTATTCTGAAGCCAGTGTTCCGCCGCGTTGGATACACTAAACTCCTGGCTATACCACTCCTCATCAAACCCCCCATCAGTGAGAGCGTGCGCAATATCTTTTTGAGCGCTCTCTTTTACTTTTTTCTCTAAATCACTGAGATCACCAGCCGCATTGCTCATATTTTCTTGTGTGGCTCTATGTTTTTCTTTTACGGCTTCTAAATGAACTACCTTCTTTTCTGCCTCTGTGTTTATCGTATTAACGTTAACAAGCGCCTTATCGGCGGCAGCCTTATACGTATCCAACTGCGGCGAATAAGTGGTTTTATACTTATTATCAAATGCTGTTGCGGCGCTATTATACGTAGTTATCACCCCGTTTAGACTGTCCAATAAACTCGCGTTCTCCGCCTGCTGCGCAGTCAATTCGGATTTTGTCTTCTTTAACTCCGCGTCATATTCCGGCTTGGGGTTTGTCGGAAGGACCGGGGCGGCTTGCCACACACCTATATCATCATAATAACCTGTATAGTTGTATTCGTTGCCATACTCATCATATGATGTACCGGCAAAAGGACTGTAATCAACTACACCATACTCATCCCGATGTTCATTTTCCAGCTTCTCCAGTTCCCGCTTATACTTTTTACCAGCCTCGTGAGAGGCTTCCGCAGTACTATTATATTTATCTACTAGCCCTTGAGACTTCGCCCTCCCAGCATTATATGCGTTTTCAGCCGGGGTAATTTGGTCATAAAGTTCCGTAACCCGATTTTGTTCCTTATTAACCGCACTAATAACCCCATTATGACCATTTATTGCGGTATTATAATCCGCCTTCTCCTGCTCATACCGAGCGTCTATGTCCTCGAATTCAGACTGCCCATCCGCCAACTCCGAAGCGACTGCATCAAGTTCTCCATACCCACTGGATATTACATTAATAGCGCTTTTAATCTGCTCATCTAAGATTTCATTAAGTTGCCGTGTTCCATATTCGTTCATTGACGCAAGTAACGAATCGGATACATCCTTACCGGGGTCAAAAGTAGCATCGACAACATTTTGGATGGTGCTAGTAAGGAAAGAAAGGTACGAAGCATCTTCGGCAACTGTAGGATCAAATTCAAAACCTGCGCTATTGATATGTTCTCTAACAAGTTCAGTTGTAACTTGTGCCTTAGCAACAGCTCCAATTATAGTGCCCGCGGTTACCTTTTCTCCAGATAGCGCGCTACCAATAGAAGCAGCTATTACATTTTTAATTTCCGGGTATTCTTCAAAGAAAGGTATTTCGCTAATAGCACCGGGTACCCCTATAGGACCAGGAACTCCAGCCGTTCCACCACTAACAGTGGTAGTTTTTGGGAGCATTGTCGCTTCAATATACCCAAGTCCCGCGCTTACTCCTGCCTGAAGACCACCGGAAACAAACGCATCTACAGGATCTTCTCCCCTGATTACCGCACTTGTAGCTGCACCGGTAGCTCCCCCAACAATTTGGGATACTGCTGCTTTTGTTGCCGCAGATCCTCCAACAGCAGTCGCCGCATATTTTCCTGTGGCAGGGCCTACAACTTGTCCGCCCACATAGGATGCCGCTGCTGAAACGAGAATATCGCCAATATCCCCTCCTTTGGCCGCAGTCGAAGCGGCACTGATAAGAGGTATTGCCCACTGCGCACCGGGGATAACTGTAGCTGCAGCCATAGCAATGAACGTTATCGGATCATCAGCGATTCCTTCGACTACATCCCCAACTGCATCGACAACGGGCTCTAAGATATCGTCAGCAATAAAGTCAGCGACATCCTCAACTACGTCAAAGACTGATTCAAATACCGAACTCATAGACTTACCTTACGAACTCGCGGCCAAGATTGACGAACATGGCGTGGCCACCTGACTTGGTTGGCAGAATACGAACGGTAGAGTCTTCCGCCTCCAGTTTCCGCTTAATAATTTTAAACGCTCCGAGCAACGTATCGTCGCTTATTTGCGTAGCGTAATGAGTGACCCCCTTATCCTGCAAATACCGTACATACTCCAATATATTGGCTATAAAATTTTTAGCTGTGTCTACATTAAATGCTCTACCAATCATCTTAGTCGTGCTGGTTGTTCCTGTGTGCCCAAGAAACACCGTATTGCCAAATTGGGTCATATCCGCGTTTTCCAACGCCCCCTCTTTTGCAATCATCATTAAAATTTCGTGGGTGGATCTACCCCTTTTATCAGTCCCCTCAACATGCATGGCTATAATGGATGCTGGAGGAAGTTCTTCCTTACTGCTATTTACTACTCGCATCAGGTGATCTCCAAAATACTCGCTACAACATGCAGTCTATTGGCGGTAGCAGCAGTTGCTTTTAATACTTCCCCCGTCTGCACTACCAGAGGAGCGGTAAGTAGCTCTGTGGTAGCGTTTGCGGATACAGCTTTGGTCTTAAATAGACTAAACACGGCACTAGCAGAATTGGTAAGTGTCAGAGTTATTGTATCAGCGTTACCGGAATCCTCGGACACAAGAATAGAATTAACAATACTGGTAGTTAACGCAGGGGCCGTATATAGCGTTGTTATACCAGTAGTCGTTAAATCTACCTTTGCATTTGTGTATACGTTTGCCATTATTTAAAAAACCACGCTGCCGCTTCAGCTTTGTCAGCGGTATTAGCGTTCCTAACCGCGGTATCCAGTTGTTTAAAATACAGCCGCAATACGTTGTTAAACTGCTCAAAACTCTCCCGTGAGTACTCAATGGGAGGATACGGAAGCGCGGGAGCACGAAAAAATACGTTATATTTTGTGTTATCAACAGCCATTACCGTCGCCCATCTGGCCGCATATCAAGCCGCGGTGAGCCTAGTTGCCATGCAACTCCCGTAGCATCGGATTCAACACGCATGGATAGTTGCCGCCCCCGTACCCTTACATCTAATTGTTCCGTAAAAACCTCCACCGGAGAGGTCGCGGTACGGGTAACTGTTGCGTTATTCACGCCTCCCGTGGACGTGGGGGAGGTATATCCAGCACCAGGATTCGCCAAAGGGCTTAGGGTCAAAGTTGCAACAGGGTTATCAGCTGTGGAACCATCAAAAGAAATATCGGGTATCACCCGATTCACAAACATGTATTTATGCCCGTCATCAAGATCAAATTCCGAAGACACAGCATAAGCATTTATAGCTGCTGCGCTACTCCCTTGGTTGTCATCTATCCCATCCTCATGATCGACCAAATTATACGAATAAGTAGCGGCTAGGGGACTATCTCTTAACCCCGAATCAAGCCAAGCGGTGCGGGCTAACGTACCGAAATACCATATGTCTTCAAGATAATTGTAGATTACATACTTATCAATATTTGTGGCCGAAGTGGAACAATAGAACCACCATATCTCATGAAACGATTCGTTCGTACCTGCAAATACCTGTGTATACTGGGAGGTATTAAAATCATTAAACACATACTTCCTTACATCACATTGCAATGGCTGGGTACGCCCATCGTACTTATAAAACTTATCCTTACCCATCCAATACGCGACACCATTAGCGTAAGCTACCGCGCTCTGTGAAGAAATAGACACATTCTCTCCGACAAGAGACGCTGTCCATACAACCGGGGCTCCAACATACTGTAATGAGTACAAAGAAGAGTCTGTCCACACCAATACTTCTTGCCGTGCCTGAGACGCAGTAACAATTTTGGTACCTCTGGAAAGCCGTAAACTACCCGCTTGATTTGTAGCAGAAGGGGTCCAATCAACGGCGTTTTCCTGGTCAGACCATCTAAGGAGTGTGGGATCTAAAGTAGTGTCACCTACCGGGTTTGTCCCAAAACAGAACACAAACCTGTTAATATCCGATACAAGTATAATATTCTGCACTGTCGGCACATCAGAAGCACCACTTAAACTGGATAACAAGACCCCTCTGGTGCCAACCCCGTTGGTAGCGTCCCAGTAATATATACTGCCCTCGCCGTGGCCGAAAATTAAATCTTCCCCGAAATTAGACTGAGACCAAAAACGAATTTTGGTTGTAGAAGATTCGCCAACCCCCCAAGTTCCTTGCCCCCAGGAAGATGCCCCCCAACCTTCTATTGGAACCGCAAATGGGCTACCTATATTAATCTGATACGCAGCGGAAACACTACCCCCGCCGGAAGCAGTAGAAGACGCGGTGGAGGCAGCGGTTATTGTGTACGTATTGGCGGCAGAAGTAACCGTCCGGGTAAGCTCGTATTCACCGTCTATCGTGAGACCCCCAACCGCGGAAGCTCCACTAAAAGTAACATAGTCCCCAGACGTATAGCCAAGGGCAGCATCAGTAACTGTTACGGTTGCCGAACCAGAAGTAGTGGCAAAGGGGTTGGTTAGGGATACGGTAGCACGTATAGGTGTGATATCGTTATAAGCACCAACATTCTCTATGTAAAACTTTAGATGGGTACCTACCCCGATTAGGTTCTGCCCGCCCAGAGTTACCCAATTCCATAAAGACCTGCAAACTCCGCTAAAAGTGGCAGTGGATATTCTCGTCCAACCCCCTATCTTCTCCGGCGTACTTTGACGGAACCTAATTTTGTCACAATCATACCAGCCACCCTCGTTCGTATAACGAGTGCCCTCACGGTTTACCCCCGGTTTTAACTCTAATTTTGATAGTGGCATGTCTCAATCCGTACTTTCTGCTAAATCTCGCATCCGCTTCACCAAACGTTTGGCCCTATTGGGAACTTGTGTGTACCAACGAGAGTCCACCATCTCGTCTGCCGCAGCGCCCCAATCCCGCCTATTAACCGCCGCACGCATTTTTTTGAATTTAGATAGTCGTTTACGGCCCATATTAAACATCATATTCGCAATGATTAACTGACATTCTTCCGGCAGCGCATCAAAATTAGGGTACAATCGCAGGCAATCTATCCTGGTAACAGCAACGTCCAGCATGAACACATCTCGTACACGCTTTTTTGGTACTTCTGTACCAACAGGTTGATTATATTCAGGATCACTAGACCGTATCAGATGACCAATACCAAATGTTGGTAGCCCTAAATGATCTAAATAGATCGAATATCTACAACCCTCGTCCCCAGAAAGCTCTCTACACAAGATGTCCACATTCACTTAGTTAAACCTTTCATCTTCTCGTACGAACGCATCGAACCGAGACCCAACATCCCCAACATCAGTGGCATAAGAGCGCCCATATCAAGTTGCGGAAGAGGGGGAAGGGTAACACCGAATGCACCGACGGCGAAACTAATGAACGGTTGGGCAAAATATGTCCATGCGAGAGACATAGCACACACCCAACCAATCGCGGGACGCCAGCCACCCTTAAAAACAGATCCGCTGGCCGCTTCCGCCTTATTTATTTCTAGTTGGCCTTTTGCCAGCTCCTGGGCATGGTTATCTGCCATTGTCGCCAGCTCAAACGCCAGCTTGTTTTTCTGGTCTTTATCTTCAATAAATTTACCCAGTAGGTCAGATACAGGGCCAATAAGTGCTGTTAGACTAATCATATATCCGTCCTCACATTACGGCACCCACTAAAATACCTATCTATAGGGATAAGTCTTTCAGATCATCCCTTTTTCTTTCAAGATAAACCCAAGAATTCCGCCAATAATACCCACAGCAACGACGATTGGCTGGTCAAAAAGGACGCCCGGCCCCATAACCACAAGGCCAACCGCAACATAACTCGAAGGCTCACTACCTCTGTCTTTAACCCAATCTATACATCTCATAATAAAATCTCCTTATTGTGTGATCTAACATAGTACCTACTTTAATCTCGCTTTGGAAGTCGTTCCTGAGAAGACTAGGGGTTAGGTGGTGCCCAAGCCCTCACAAGATCGTTCAATAAACGGCGTTGCTCCTGCATATTTTGTTGGATGTTCAAGGTACGTTCGTCTATACGTTCCTGCCTCCGCGAAATCTCTCCCATACTTATTACGGCAGATTCAACCTTATGTATCCGAAGATCTTGACTCTCGTTCTGTTGAAGAAGTTGACCCCACGCCACGGCTGCACCAAGGGCAACGATGCCCGCCGGAAGCAAGGGGAGCCACTTCTTAGTCATTTTCGCCCTCGTCTTTAGGGGGCTTACGGTCCTCCGGTGCGACATATGGCCCGCCGCCGATGAAATCGTGGAAATTCTCCTCCAAAAATTCGTACACAGTTTCCGTTGGGATGCTCCACCCCATGTGCGTAATGGCCTGGAAATGCGCCGCAGATACTCTCGACGGAACCCCAATCATCTCGTACCGCTGTCTGTCGTCCGAATAGGCAAAAAGCGCCCCGCCGGAATTGCCGAAGATGATTGGCGGTGTCGCCAACTGGTACCTGTAGCCGTTGATGATCTGTTCTGAAAAGGCCATCTCGCCCGAGGTCATAAAGGGCGGGTAGCCCAGTCCAGCGCCCACGGCCCAGACTTTTTGCCCCAGTTTGGGAACTTCGTCCTTGGGCAGTAGACTGGCAACCTGATTGACGCCGCGCTCAAAATCACGGAGTTGCAGCAACGCCAGATCTCTCTGCTCATCATGCGCCACGATATCGGCAAGGCGGCCACGAGTACCAACAGACCGCGCACATCGAACGTAATCGAACCAGAACGCCGTGACCGGTGACCGCGTTTCACGCTT
>Ga0098061_1001371_pt1 | contig 11795 bp, 23 predicted proteins | sample 22_taG_FD_92579 | JGI IMG/M metagenome (GOLD analysis project Ga0098061, IMG submission 92579) | Marine viral communities from the Subarctic Pacific Ocean - 22_ETSP_OMZ_AT15343 metaG | ecosystem: Environmental > Aquatic > Marine > Oceanic | place: Subarctic Pacific Ocean | collected 2015-01-20 | reverse complement strand
TTTTGATCAAATCTTTATCTATTTGTTCCATTGATTCATTCCACTCTATAGCTTTTACAATTTGATTAGATTCATAAGGACGGATCAGATCGTCCGATTTAGGGACAACGTAAATACGAATAGCAATTGATGCTAATAAGCAAATGATTATTGCAACAAAAACAATATTTTTAGTTCTAGACATATGATACCTCATTTATTAATAACTTCTAGCTCTCGTTCTAGAAAAACGTAAAATTCACCGCGCATAAAACAAACTATACTGCACGTTTCTATAGGGGGTATATCATCAGACAAAGGTCGACTTACTTTTCTATTCACTAGAGTGATAACACCTATTGATCCTTTCGGGCAGTTTGGTCTGCCGGCAGGGTGAATAGGTCTTTTAAGAATAACTAAGTCTCCTTTCTGCATTTATCGCCTCAACAAAGTTATAAGGGTATATAACTATGTATAAGGCAACTAAAATTTTAAGTACACCCTGTAGGATTCGAACCTACGACCCACGGCTTAGAAGGCCGTTGCTCTGTCCATCTGAGCTAAGGGTGCATACAAAAAATAAAAACTCTCCCTCTTGGATTCGAACCAAGGGCACACGGATTAACAGTCCGTTGCTCTAACCAGCTGAGCTAAGGGAGATAATTTATTATAAACAGATTATTTTAGATTTACCATTAATATTTTGAAAGATAAACTCTCTTCCTTCATAAATCTCACAAGGAAAATTATTTGTGCTAACAATTGAAATTATGCTATCGTTGCCATTGATTTCAACACTCATATAGTCACCATCAACAGAATCAATTACGCCAAGAAAAATTAAATAAGAAGATATAAAAGTAAACAAAATTATTTCTCTTTCTTTGTAAGCGGACGGCCCATCATTGAATAAACAAATAAAATAGCGAGCCTAGACTGGCCGCCTATTGACCAAACTGTATATACATTTTTATCTATTCCATGAACACCTAGAACATTACCTGTTTTCTTTTGACTGTAAATTGTAGCTGTTTGATCGTCTGTTATTTTAATTTGCCATATCACATCGATATCTTTATCAAAGTCACGATAAACTGACGGCTTCCCAAAAGTCTTGACAATTTCAGAATAAGAAGCTTTAATGGTACCCATTTTAAAAACGTATAAAGACTTTTTAGGAGGAATCACTTCTACTTTGTTCCCAAGCTTTTTGACAATTTTTAAATAAAGCTTGTTAAGTATTTTCTTTATTTTGCGAATTATCATTGGCGTCTTCAATTGTTCGAATATGAAGAATTAATTCTTCATGAAGTTCTTCAAGTTTAGACTTGAAAATAGAGATTGTATTCATTATTCTCATCTCTAAATACTCATCATCATAAGATTCTGATAGTAATGCGCTGTATTCTTTAAGTTTTTGAGAATACCACGCAATTCGATTTTTAATCTGCTCTGCTTCTGTCATTGTCAATCTCTTTCGAAAGATCTTCTTTCAAAACTAAGGCTTTGAATGGATATCCTGCTTTCTCAATTCTTTCCTTTGCACCTTCTTGACGATCAACAACAGTAATCACTTGAATAACTTTCAGTCCAGCATTCTCAGCTTTTGATATTGCGCTGAGTGCTGATCGTCCTGACGTGCATGTATCTTCTAATATGCAGACTGCATCACCTTTTTGAAGATTATCCATTCCTTCAACATGCTGAACCGTCCCATGTTTTTTTACTTCCTTTCGAACAATAAACCCTTGCACTGGAAATTCATTTGATGATTCAGGAGACCATGACATCGATGCAACTGCACCTGCTATAGGATCCGCACCAATACTCATGCCTCCGACAGCAACAACTTTTGGATCTAAATGTTCTAAAATCATCTTAGCGATAAGATAAGAACCTTGTGCGCTTAAAGTCGTTTGTTTACCATCAATATAAATATCTGACTTTTTACCTGATGTTAATTTAAAATTGCCATGTTTTACTGACCTATCTTTGATAACTTCAATCAATTTTTGTTTGTACATTTCGATTCTCTTTAATGAATGTTACTAATTCAACAGTTAAATGACATAATATCGGAATCATTAAAACTAGAATTATTTTATCTTTCGTTTTCATAAAAAGGGTGGGCCCACTAGGATTCGAACCTAGGGCCAATCGTGTATGAGACGACTGCTCTCACCGCTGAGCTATGAGCCCGTTTCCTTTTACAGAAATAAGACGCCATTTCCAGTTCGATAACGGCCCATTGCTGATGTATCACCTACAAGCGATAAATCTTCCTGAAAAACAACCTTGCATTTTGTATGATATGAATTTTTAATTGAAGGTAAATAACCTACAATTGTTCCACCAATATAAGCGCCTTCTTTAGAAGAATTAACCATAATTACTTGCTTACCGAAAAATTCATTTTGTTTTTCTTTACCAATAACCCAGTCACCAGATACAATTAATTTTGTACCATTAACTCGATTATAATCTTGCTTTTTCGACATTAAAGCTAATGATGGATTATTATTTGTTTGCATAGCCATTCTTATTCTCCTTTGTACTTCTTGTACAACACACCATAATTCTTTATGATGAACATTACCTGATTCCTGTTAAGGTCTGAAAGCTGTGAAACTAATTTTATATCAAGCATATTAGTGATACCCGATTCCTGGACTTCACAGTACGCCTCAAACTCTTCTCGGGTTATTGCCATTGATTTCTCCTTTTTCATCTTTCACTATGTGTTTTACCAGCTTTCCAATCTAATTTTTCATTCTTATAAAATAAATTATCACCCGGGACTTTATGTATTTTTTTATCTTTGTTCGTAACAAAAACGTAATATGTTCCTTCTGCTGTCTGTTCAGTTCTTAAAAACGTACCCCACGCTAGTCGGCCTTTCTTAGTATAAAAATATGAATAATAATTCATTACACTCTCAAATTAAAGAATACTGTTTTAGATTTGAATGCAAACCGTGATGCTTAATATGATATGCTCTTTCAAATGTCATTTCTAATAATGCTGCTAATTCAGGATTTGTTTTAAATAAATTTATTAAAACCTCTTCTTCGTATGCCCATCCTACAGCATCAGGAACATCTGAAATGTGACGTGTTTTCATAGCTTCTACTAAATCTTCATCATTAATCCAAACACGATTAAATTCTTTTAAACCGGGAAGAGCAGTTCTTAGAATATTGATAATTATATCTTTCTTTTCCATTTTACCGAATCCTTTCCCAATGAGCTACAACATATCGTTTGTTCTTTCCTCGCCCTTCATAATGACCAGGAACCCAAACATAATTTTCTATTTTAGCAGCATCACTAATTTGTTTCCAGTGACCTTCAATGATTTTACCCTTAAACTTGTGAGTAGGTACCCAAATCCAAAGAGTTCCACGAAACCTATGTACCACCGGGTTTTCATCTTGATCTGCATTCACATGATAATAATCATAATTGCTAATCTCATGATCATGATTATGCGTAGATGTACAACCTAAAAATGATATAAACAGTAAGGTAATCATAGTACTCTTACAACTTCGCATATATCAACAGTTTTTTGTTTACCAGTATACAAACTTTTAATTCTAACTTTTTCATTAGAATAAATACTTGTTACCTGACAAATATCGGGTTTAGCATTTCCGTTAAAGTGCTTTATAACTTGTCCTAATTTAATCATTGAATTTATCTCCGTTATTTTTAATTTGATCCCAACGGGATTCGAACCCGTGTTGCTGGGATGAAAACCCAGTGTCCTGACCTGACTAAACGATGGGATCTATACTCCCTACAGGGCTCGAACCTGTGACTCTCGGCTTAAAAGGCCGGTGCTCTGCCAACTGAGCTAAGGAAGTAATTTCTTAATTATTATAATCTATGTTTATAATATTTACACTGACTTTATGGGTTACTTGAAGCAAGAATTTCAGTAATTTTCTTTTTACTATCTAACCAGTTCTTATGCTGTTTTGCACATGAATCGCTAAGCCTCTCAAAAAGTTCTGGTGTAATATTAATATCAGCTGCGACAATACACCATCGGCCGGCAGTATAACTTGCCTTACCCTCAGCCAAACGATCGTTTTGTGCAGCGACTGCTGCCATTTCGGCTGCCTCTGCAATTTGAATTACTTCCGACAATCGCTGTTCTTGAATAAACATAAGACCTAACATGGCTGTGATACCGATAACGGTAGTTCCTAAACTTGGAAATGCAGATTTTTTGTCACTCATTTTTTGCCTCGCTTGTTTCTTTTTTTATTTTTAGATTTATTTTGCCTGTGTCTTTCAAAAGTTTCAGGTTTCCTAGCACTGCTAGTTATCTCCTCTTTCATCCTCGCTCGTTCTTCCATTTGTTTTTTTCTTTTAGCTCTCAAGGAATCGCGATCAGCTTTGGAAATATATTCTCTAATGTTTTCATACTGAATTGTATAATACCCGCCTGAAACTGTATTCATAACTGAACATATTTGCTTATCAGGATAGTCTTTTATCAGCGTTCCTTTGCACCACTCTAAATGACGGCTAATGTAAATAATTTTTTTTCCTTTCTCAAAAACAAACATCATCAATAATCCTAATCAACACGTCTGAGACGCGAAGTCATCATGTAAATCGATTCAGATGCACCTTTGAGTTTAATCTTTACAAGATTAACAGCACTTAGTCCTACATTTTCAACTACCTTTCCAGACTTTCCAGTAAGATTATCAGTCCAAAGAATCTTTCCTGGATATAACTTACTCATCTGTTCTGTGATCTCAATAGTTTGACCTGGCCGAAATAATTTAAACATTTTATATTCCTTACTTAGTGTTCGTTACCTTATTATTATAAACTAAAAATTAAAGTGTTACACGTTTTACATTATGTTTAATGTCTCAGGAGGAATATCCCTTCCAAGCATTCCGTGAACATAAGCGACTGCTAAGCTTGATTGACCACCAATATGCCACATGGTGATATCTTCTGCAGCCTGTCCTTCATCGCCTAGATAATTTTTACCTGTCTTGTAATTGTAAATGGTGACAGTTTGCTTGGAAGTCATTGGTAACTCCCACTCAGCATCAGTTTTATAACCATCAGTTTGACAGTTAGGTTCACCAAATACAGCTACCAATTCTTGATACGTCACATGAATTTTGCCTTGCAAAGAACTCCACATTTTATAACTCCGTTAATTGAACTAATCTGTAATTACATTCGCCATCTTTAAAACCCCAATCAAAAAGAACACCTTTGGCAATAACAGTGGCCAGTGCATCATCAATTGAAGCTGGAAGAAAGAATTCTTTTCCTTTTATATCTTCACGTTGATCATGATTCCATCGCCACAAAATGCTTCCATAGATACTACGTTTGCTGGTAGCGATTAAAAGATATTTAATTGGTGGTGATACCATTATTAGCTCCTTGTTGTTGTAACGTTCCTACGTCATCTCTTGAATTTCATATGCTAGATCGTTTGCTTCACTCTGAATCATCCTAGAAACCTGATCGTGTGTATAAAACCTAGTATGGGGTTGAGCTTTGCGAACAACATGGTTATTAACACCATTTGTCACAATATAAAATTCATCATCCTCTGTTCTGCTAAGCTGGTTAAACCCTGGAACATTATAAGTAACATGTGCTGCATTCACACCCCATCCCACAACTTTAAGTGGAACATCCGCCGGTGTATCCATATCCAATGGATTTCTGCCATGCAATACAATAGCTTGCGTTGCAAGATGATCTAGCTCTTCTTCCATCATCTTGCAGATGATGGAAGAAATTGTTTCAGCATCTTCGTAAACACTCATTTTTGTATCCTAAATTAAGGTTAACTATTTTTGTATTACCTTAATATTATAGTATGCAAATTTATTTGTTACATGTTTTGCTCGCGTATATCTTCAAGAAAATGTTCTATAATAAAAGAAGCTCCATTTAATGTCCAAAACAAACTAACTAAATTAAGTTCTGTTCCCTGTATTAAATACACAGATTCACCATATTTACAGTAACTACTATCGTCTGCTAACACCTCAACAATTTTAATGTCATTTTCTTTAAATAAATCAAATATTCTTTCCTTTGTCATTGTGAGATCATAAATTGCTGTATAGAATTCAATTGTTCTAATTTCATTTGTTGGAATAATATCTTTGTTGATTATCATTTTAAATTCCTTAACTACTAACAATTCCCATTTTCTTAGCTTTCCATAGCGGAAGCCAAACAGTCGAAACTTTCCCTTTCACTAAATCTTTCGGCCATTTAGCAGCACTACTTTTTGTCAATGTGAATCCTTTTCCATTCAAAAGCTTAAAATAAGCTCCGTGAAGTTCTTCTTCATTGTGCTGTGTTCTAGTCAAATCAATGCATCTTGCAACAACTGGTATAGAATTTTTCTCGTCCCACTTACTTTTTAATTTTTGCCACTTTTCATTTAAATTTTCTGTTATCAATTCAACACATTTAATTGTTGTAGCATATTCTTCACCGTCTTCATTAATTAAAGCTAACTTTTCTGTTCCTGTCCACGGTGACCACCATGTTGAAACAACAAGATATACAAATCCTCGCAGAGCGGGTTTTTTATTATCAGGAAACCTAGCTCTTGTCTTCCTACTAACAAAAACTAATTTGCCTCTAAGCTGCCAAAGTTTCATTTCTTTTTCCACTGTAAGTACTCGCTTAATTAATTAAATTATTTCTCGCAGCTTCAACAATTATTCCAAATAATATCCAGATAGGTATATGCGCAAAGCTAATTATGCCATTCCAATGCATCTTCTTAGGTAAGTATCGATAATCCCATATTCTAATATCTTTTTTAAGAGCATTATGTCCTATAATAATTTCAATTGCCCATATCCATAGCGGATAAGTCATCCATCGTATTATTGTAAACGGAATTAAAAGTTCTATTAAGTCAAATCCTAATGTCAGACCTAATCCGTATATTGGAAACATAAATATAGAAACATGTCCTATCATTGCACGATCATTTTCTTTAATATATTTTCTGAATGCAACAAATAAGACCTCCAAAGACATTCCAAACATTCCAAAAAATAATATCCGAATTAAAAGTTCATACATTTTTACCCTCCTTAAAGACTAAGCTTAGGCACATTAATAATAAATAGTGTAAAAATTAACTTCTGTAACAGAATTTTAAAATATATTTAGTAGAATCAGCGACAAGACGGGTATGTAGCCCACAACATATCATCTTTGTTTTCTGGTGTCCAATTGGACATTTCTTTGTATTTTTTACATGCCTCTTCTTTTGTTTTTGCTATAACAAAACACATAGGCGTGTTAATATAATGCTTTGATTTTTTATTGTAAGTAATAATTAAAAATTCAGTAAGCTCAGTTTTCATTTTATAATCCATAAAATTTAGAAAGTTTTTTAAATTCTTTCATTAAATATTTAACTTTTTTATAATAAGCCTTCTTGTCACTCCATCCCAATTCAGGAATTAACATATCATTAGGAAACATATCTGTACAAGGCACAGTTAACCCTGTGGGCTTGTGGAGTATCGTTGGTACATCTTTCAAAGTTCCATTTAATATACTGTTAATGATCTTTCGTGTTACACTGATGGGTATTCTGTGGCCCTCTCCATATGGTCCTGACGTCCATCCTGTATTAACTAACCAACAATTAACTTTATGATCCTTGATTTTTTGTTTAAGTATATTAGCATAAATTGTTGGCGGACAAGGCATAAAAGGCGCGCCGAAACAATAAGAAAAAGTAGCAACAGGTTCAGTGATGCCTACTTCTGTTCCTGCTACTTTAGAAGTATAGCCTAAAATAAATTGCTTTACAGCCTCGCTGGTAGTTAATTTTGAAACTGCAGGTAAAACACCAAATGCATCGCAAGTAAGCATAATAATATTTTTTGGATGGCCGCATGTATCGCTTTTACTATGATTCTTGATGAATTCAATTGGATAAGATGCTCTAGAATTCTCTGCAATTAAATTATCATTAAAATCTGGATGGCCATTTTTAACAACAACATTTTCAAGAATAGTTCCAAACCTGTGACAGGCATCGTATATTTGAGGCTCATCTTCCTTGTTCAATCTTATCGTTTTTGCGTAACATCCTCCTTCAAAATTACAAAGACCGTTTGATGTCCAGCCGTGTTCATCATCACCAATAAGCAATCGACGCGAATCAGATGAAAGAGTAGTTTTCCCAGTCCCAGACAATCCAAAAAAGACTGCTGGATTTTCTCCTTTAAGATCAGTATTAACAGAACAATGCATTGGTAAAAAATTACGCTCAGGATAGAGAAAATTCAAAACAGTGAATACACTCTTTTTTGTTTCACCCGCATACTGTGTACCGCTAATTAAGATAATTTTTTTCTCTAAAGAAATAATAACTTTAGGTGTTCTAGACATGCTTGGAAAATTGTAAACCGTGTAATCAGGGATAAATTTAGGATCATCAACAGTCTTAAACATATTCCTTGCAAACAAACTATGCCAAGCAAACTCAGTAATAATTCTTACTTTAACTGATCCTTCACCTCCACCGGCAATTACATCTTGACTGTAGTAATCCCCTGTAAGCCTTTTTAAATAATGCTTACAGTATAAATTAAAATTAGCTTCTGTAATCATGGAATTATTTTTCCAATCTACTTTGTGTTCACTAATTTTATCAAATACAATTGCCTTACCTTTTGGAGATCTTCCAGTATGTTTACCAGATTTAGTAACTAATGCACCAGCTTCTGTAAAATCACACTCTTCATTTTTGATAGCTTCTTTAATTAATTCAGACCTGCAAAGATTTAGTTTAAGCATATAATTCCTATAAATTATTAATACCCTCTCTCGGATTCGAACCGAGGACATTAGGTTTATCAATCCTTTACTCTACCGCTGAGTTAAGAGGGCTTTATCTAAAATTGTTCTTCTTCTGTAGAGCCGACTAAGGCTAATGTAGAAACTTCACCAGATGTAATTGTCTGTGAAACTAAATCAAAATATCCAGTCCCTACTTCACGCTGATGTTTTGTTGCAGTATAACCTTGAGATTCCATTTCAAATTCACAGTCTTGAAGATCTGCATATGCTGACATGTCACGCCTTTGATAATCTCTTGCCAGTTCAAACATATGATAATTTAAATTATGAAAGCCGGCTAATGTAATAAACTGAAACTTGTATCCCATTTTGCCAAGTTCTCGTTGAAATTTCGCGATGACATCGTCAGATAAATTCGCGCGCCAATTAAAACTTGGAGAACAATTATATGCTAATAGTTTACCAGGGTACTTTTCATGGATTGCATCAGCAAATCGTCGAGCTTCTTTTAAGTCTGGTTTTCCTGTTTCACACCAAATTAAATCTGCATAAGGCGCATAACGCAAACCCCGTGAAATTGCAAGATCTAGGCCCCCAGTAATTCTATAAAATCCCTCAGCTGTTCTTTCACGAGTTGTGATAAAAGGATGATCTTCTTCATCAATATCTGTAGTTAAAAGTTTTGCACTATTGGCATCGGTTCTTGCAATAATAATAGTGCTAGTACCCATCACGTCAGCTGCTAGCCTAGCTGCAATTAACTTTTTAACAAATTCAGAACCGGGTACTAATACCTTCCCGCCCAAATGGCCACATTTTTTTGCAGAACTCAGCTGATCCTCAAAATGTACACCTGCAGCACCAGACTTAATCATAGACTTCATTAATTCAAATGCATTTAGTGAACCACCAAACCCGGCTTCAGCATCGGCAATAATAGGTGCAAACCAATCTGTAGATCCAACAGAGCATTGATTTTCTGCCCATTCAATTTGATCTGATCGCCTTAGTGTGTTATTAATCTTATTGACTAGCATTGGAACACTATGAACAGCATAAAGACTTTGATCCGGATACATGTTATGTGAATCATTTGCATCAGCAGCAACTTGCCAACCAGAACAATAAATTGCTGGCACACCTGCTTTTACCATCTGCATAGCTTGATTTCCCGTGACAGCGCCCATAGCATGCACATAATCTTCTGAATTTAACATGTCCCATAATTTATTTGAAACATACTCAGACAGCGTATGCGATTCATGTAGTGAGCCACGAAGTCGATTAACATCATCATCTGTATAGGGCCTTTCAATTCCTTCCCATCTTTCCATTATATAATTTCCTCATAAGCTTTAAGTGTTAAAAAATCTGTAAGTGTTTCCTCTAAGCAAAGATCTAAAAGAATATCAAATGCTTTTGTTTCTTTATGATTACCTAAAACATTATAAATTAATTCTTTTAAATAACCTTTAGATACTACATCGCCATTAGTTAGTTTTACCTTATTTTGTTGCCATTGCCAAATTTGTACTCGTGAAATTTCTGCAGTCGCAGCATCTTCCATAAGATTATTAATTGGAACACAACCATTACCACCCAACCAAGAATCTAAGTATTTATAAAATACTGTTATGTTCTTTACTAAACCCTCATAAGTACATGTTCCAACTGGGACTGACAGTAAATCGGATGCAAGGACCTCTCTATTTAAAATAATCTCTTTGTCAATTTGATTGGCTTCGGGCATATGGTCATCAAATATATTTTTTGCAACATGAATTAACCCAGGGTGAGCAACCCAAGTACCATCATGACCATCCAGCACCTCTCTCAGCTTATCACTTTTAACCTTGTTCATCGCGTCGGCGTTAGCTTCATAATAATGCTTAATGGGAATTTGTGCTGCCATTCCTCCCATAGCATGAACTCCGCGACGGTGACATGTCTTGACCAAAAGTTGCGTATATGATCTCATAAAATGTTGTGTCATTCCAACTTGGTCACGATCAGGAAAGATATTATATTTGTCATTCCGAAAGAATTTAATAAAGCTAAATATGTAATCCCATCTTCCGCAATTTAATCCTGCACTATGCGTTTTTAAAGCATAGATTATTTCATTCATCTGAAATGCAGCAGGTAATGTTTCAATTAGAACTGTTGCTTTAATTGTTCCTCTTTCAAGTTTAAAATAATCTTCTGTTTCACAGAAGATATCATCCCAGAGCATTGCTTCGTCAAAATGCTCTATTTTGGGAAGATAAAAATAAGGCCTAGAACCATTCATTTGTAACTGTTTATGATTTGTACTAACATATATACCGAAATCAAACAAGCTAGCACTCATATCTTGACTTTTGTATAAGACATGAGACTCAGACATATGAAGACCTCGCGGTCTTACAAATAAAACTGCAGGATTGCTATTTAGTTTATAATGTTTACCTTTATCATTTGTAAATTCAATTGTCCTGTTAACTGCGTCTCTTAAGTTAATTTGACCGTCTAGGCAATTTTCCCATGTAGGTGCATTTGAATCTTCAAAATCAGCCATAAAAACATTTGCACCTGAATTTAAAGCATTTATCACCATTTTTCTAACAGGAGGCCCGGTAATTTCAACACGCCTGTCTTTAATTTCATCCGGGATTGGCGCGGCCTCCCAATTATCGTATCTTATTTTATTTGTTTTTGCATTAAATAAAAATTTTGGTGATAGCAGTTGTTTATTCTTTCTTGATCTTCTTCCTGATAAAAGTTTTTCAATTCTCTCATGAAAATCATCAGATAGTTTTTCTAGAAAAATTAAAGTTTTATCTGACAAAATCTTACGATATTCATCAGACATATGTCCTGTAATCTTTACCATACACACCTCATAGTTAATCTTTAAGACATAAAACTATACAATTATATGTTGTTATTTACAACGTTAAACGAAAGAAAGTTCCTTAACAAAAGGTAGACGACTTATT
>Ga0098061_1001370_pt1 | contig 11797 bp, 17 predicted proteins | sample 22_taG_FD_92579 | JGI IMG/M metagenome (GOLD analysis project Ga0098061, IMG submission 92579) | Marine viral communities from the Subarctic Pacific Ocean - 22_ETSP_OMZ_AT15343 metaG | ecosystem: Environmental > Aquatic > Marine > Oceanic | place: Subarctic Pacific Ocean | collected 2015-01-20 | reverse complement strand
TATTAAATCCACAAACTAAAAATAAGATAAATATGAATAAAAATTTTCTCATATTTGTCCTATCTATTTTTTTGTATTTCATATAAACGCTCATCGATTTTATCTAATTTATCTTTAATCTCATCAACATCATCTTGAGTGTCCATAATGGTCTGGCGAATCAACTCATCCTTCATATCAAATTCCATCCTTTCAATAACAGGTACTGGTAATTCTTTCGCCTCTTGAATGTCAGCTTGTAAAGTGAACCACATACCAATTAATGTAGCTAACCCCACAACTACCATTCCTATTGTTTTTAAACTTATCGAGAAGTCAGATTTTCCATCTCCATCAATATCGATTCCCATTGATGTATCTTCACCTAACTCCCTTGTGCCTTTTCTTGCCATAATCTTCTTTCTTTTAGTCTATTATCTAAATGTATAATTTATTCCAAATGTTGAATTAAAGAATTTAGTATCCCACATTTTATTCATCTCTCCTTCAGCAAATACACCTAAATTTTTTCCAATTTTCCAACCAAAGTTAATACCAAATTGGTAATCTTCCCATTGCTCTCCTTCGGCTCCTTCTACTAATCCACCTTTACCCCAGTTGTTTCTGTTTAAGTATGAAAAATCTTCATCTCCAGTAATATATTTGTGATATCCTGGTAGATAGTTTGCGTATCCATGCAACCAAAAATTGTTTTTATAATGATAGAAGTCTGCTCCGAATATAGGCGATATAACACCAAATGGGTCTATATCATCCCAAATATCATTATTATATCTGTTAATAAGGTCTCTAAATACTGTATTCCTAAAATCTAAATCTGAATAAGCTACTATATTTCCAGCTTCATCTTTCCAAATCCAGTCAGTTGTAGTTTCACCTGTTACATTATCTGTATAAGTTGTATAATGGTCTGTATATCCATATTCAAATCCTAATGTGTACCAAGGATTTGCAGGATATTCTTGTGGATTACCATTAGAATCTGTATAAGTATTAGTTTCGTTTAACCAAATTTCAATTGGATTATATCCGTATGCTCTAGCGTGTGTTCTATAAATTGCACCAGCTGATATACTAAACTTCTTACCTATTGGTAATCTAGCTCTTACTTCTGCTGATTTATATTCAAAGTCAAATGCTCCTTGACTTCTTGATTCTAATTTAACTATATGGTATTTACCAGTATGTCTAATAAAGTATCTAAAGTTATTCCACTCTTCTCCTCTTAATCTTTCTTTTTCAAAATGGAATAAATACTCAAATCCCTCTACTGCTGATGTTGGGGCTGATAAAGCTTGTTGACTTTCTTTGTATTGATTACCTGTCCAGAAGTTACCTGGCTTTCTCTCGTAATTAAATCTACCCAGTTTTCTGATACCTATTCCGTATCTGTAATCAAATGGATAGTATTCTGTTACCTCTATAACATTTGGTATAGCGTACAAATCTCCATCTGCTGGTCTTTCTACAAAGAAATCTTTTCTTGAGTTTTCGTATGCATTTCTTATATCACCGGCTGCATAAAGTGTACCGTACTTTAGGAAATCATTATAGAATTCCTTAAATATATTCTTTTTTACTTTCTCTTTTTTTACCTCTTGGCCTACAATGTTAAACGAAAGTAGTAATGTTAACATTATTAATAGTAATTTTTTCATTTTTTCTCCCTTATTTTATGGGGTTATATTTGTATATAAGTATTAAAAAATAACCAAAATCGTATCAGATTTTATTTTCTATATCACTTTTTATGTATTGAAATAACTTTTTACCTATCTTTTCACCGAAATCTCTATCTGATGGATAATGTGCTCTAGCTATAAGTCTACTTTTTGCTATATCTTTACCAGCATTGATAAATTCAGTTCTTAATTTAGCTCTATCATACTTCTCTGTTAAGTATAATCCAACTAATGTACCTTGGACTGCATGTCCAGAGGGATATGATGGGGTTTTCATTGATGATAATATCACTTCTGCTAACTTCATATTATAATGTTTTGCTAATATACCTGGTCTTGGTCTATTAAAGTGATACTTTAAGTCTAATATTATTCCAGATGAATCATCTAATATTTTTTTAACCTCTTCTTCAGGCCACTCTACTCCATTCTTTTTACAGATTTTTTCGAATACATCTTCTATCGTATCCATTTCTTTTACAAAATTAACATCTTCTGGTAATCTCTGTAAATTGGTCAACTCTTGATGTGTTTTTAATGATTCATTCTTTGGTGGGGTATCAAGCTTTAACTCAGAATAGTCAAAATCAGCAAACATTCCACCCTTAACACTATCTATTCTCTTTTTGTGTTTAGGTTTGATGGAATCTGAATGCTTCAAATTCTTAATTATTCCTATGTTTTCGAAAGTATATACAAACATATCTATAAATATTACTTTTTAAAGTAATTCCATAAATCTATAGCTTTAGAAGTGATTTGTTCAGTAGCTTTACCAACTTTTGAAGATATCTGTTTTGCAAGTGGAGCGGGTAATATTTTTTCTAAATTCTTTTTAGTTTTACCCTTTGCAATCAGACCAGCACCCTTTTCGATTATTTTTTCTTTAAGTTTTCCCACAGATATAAATATACTAAGTGTATTATTTCCATAATCCCATTTCGGAATTACATCCTGCTTCTGCTATTTTTTTGAATTCTTCTCTCCTATCTATTCCAGCTACTAAATCTGTAAGATGTTTGTTATTTCTGTATTTGTAGTTTTCACAAACTACTAAGTTTTTTATTTTGAATTGAATTCCTTCTTTGTGATGTTCACACCACCACATTATATATGTATCCTCTAATCCATAATGTCCAAATGAATCAGGTACAGTTACTTTATCTAATAGTTCTTTGGATAAACAAGTAAACCAGCCACCTGAGAATTTCATTCTTGGTTGACCTATTACATTATTGTTTACTGTTTCTATACCGATGTCCCCTTTAATACCACAATCATCATATGGATTATTTGTTTTCTCATAGCCAGTTGGTTTATCTATATAATTTTCATTTACTAAACAATCCCAAGTACCATCCCATATACGAACTATTTCAGGGGTAACTACTGATAATGGATACTTATCCTTTAATGATTTAATAGAACTATCAATATAAGCTAGAGTTCTTTCATCAAATATAATATCAGTATCTAACCAAATATGATAATCTACATCTTTATGCGTTTTCCAAGTCTTTCTTCTTTTAGATACACAACCTAAAACTTCTGATTTATCTTCTATTCTAAAATATTTGTTAGTAACCCAATCAGATTGTTTTCGTAATTTATCAAACTTACCAAAAAAGTAATCCATAGGAATTCTACTTTTTTCCCAAGATGTTAATTCACTGGTTAATGCTAATGTTATATCTATAATAAAATTCTTTTCATCGATATAACGAAATGCTTTTTGTAGTTGATTTAGTGTTAATTCTAAATCATCAATTTCATGCGGTAAACAAAATATGGATATACAATATTTCATTTCTTTTTATTTTCTAGATTTATCCAAAATCTTTCAAATCCAAAATATCCTAAAGTTTTAAGTACAGTATCAATTCCACCTATAGCTAAACCAAATTTCCAATTACCACTAATAAACCAACCAGATAATATAGTGATTGAGGTTGCTATACATCTCCAAATAATTGTTTTTTTTAAGGTTCTTCTATAACTTATCTCTTCTTTCATTTATATTTGTTATAAAAGAATTTCTTTAATACTGGTAATCTATCATACTGATGTACTAAACAAAATGGTTCACCTTTTTGATTTCTTATTGTAAAGTTGTCATCTACTATTGGAGTTGGTTCTAATAGTTTATCACCAAATACATCTTTTTTAACTAACACAGTTCCTAACTGAGTTACGAATCCCTCTTCTTGTGTTACAAATTGTACAACATCATTAAACTGATTTAAGTTAATCAATATATTATATGCAGCTTGGTCTGAAAGTTGGTCTGGGTTAGATGTTGTCATACTCCATCTGTAGATATCAATAAATAAATCTTTTAGATAATCAGCCTCTCCTACAATTGTTCCTGCACAATAAGATGGTTTATGTTGTAACCATTCCCATTCCATAGGGAACGATGTACCAGCATTTACACAAGCCCATTCATCATCTTTGAATATTACACACTCTGAAAATGACATTATCTCACCATCCATATTTTCTTCAATCCATTTTGTTGGGTCTGTTTGAAATATTACATCTTTTACATCAGTCCAAATAATAATTTCATCTCCAAATGATTGTAAAAGTTTATAGATATCTCTGAATCTTTGTAGTATAATATGTTGTTGTAATTCATTCTGATATAAATCCCATCCCTTCGATTTAAGGTAGTCAATAGTTTCTTGGGGTATATCATATACCATCATTACCTTTCTTCCCTTAAAACCACTCTGATGGATTGATTCAACATAAGGTTTTATATCTTCTGGTTTATATTTTGTTATACATCCTAATATTGTCATAATTTACCATTTAATAGTTCTATATCTAATTTTGCTACTCCAAATCCCTTTTTGCCTTTATAAACCCAAACTGTATCCTTATCCCAACTCCATTTTAATATTGAATAACCACGTCTTTCTATATCTGCTTCGGTTTGATTAAGTAATCTTTTAATATCTTTAATTAATGTTTTATATTCTTTCTTATCTAATATTAATTTACCATATGATTTAATCTCGTTACCATTTGCATCCCAACTATAATCTAACCATTTATCTTCGAAATCAATAATATAAGCATTTTGTACTTTTTCTACAGAATATCTTTCTTGTGCTGATAAGTTAAAACAAAACAATAATATTAATAGTATAGTGTATCTCATAATTTAATTAAGTTATGGTCTTTACATGCGGTTAATATTTCTATTCCCAATTCTTCATAATTTGGTACTTCCCAATGTTCACATAATTTAGTATTCTGGATTATCTCATATCCAGCTAACATCATAACATATTGGAATAAGAAATCTTGCCAACCATATATTTTATTTATTTTAGTAAAATCATCAAAAGGTTTTAAATATAAATCTAATGCCCTCTCATATGAATCCATATATTGAACCCTGTTAAAAATAGTTCCTCCTCCACTTGCATAACCAGGACAATTATCCACTCCACCTACATGCTTTGAATAATCAAAGTACTGACCTGGAATATAATTTGCTCTCATTCTTCCTGTTGGTGATGGTGTAGTTGGATGTATTGCCATAGAAAATTCTTCATTTAGAATACTAATTGGTTTAAGTACAAAATCATCTTCTTCAAATAACATTATATATTTTGAATCAGTTTTCTTACAAGCATCATAAATTCCTTTTAACCATTCTACTGCTTTTTCTTTTGTCCAATGTTCGTATCCTATATCCCTATCACCAAAGTTACCAGGATATCCTATTTGAAATTTATTTCTAGTAACAGTTGCTCCTATCTCTTTACCAACTTTGGTATAGTTCTCAATATCCCCATCATAATCTACATTTATAAAAAGGTCTGCATCGGGATAAAACTTTTTTAAAGTCTGCATAGATTTCTTTCCTGCTTCCCATTCAGTCCATGCCCACAAATATCCACTTATTAATTTACTCATTATTCTTCTAATTTATCTAATAAGATATGAACCACTTCTTCGGATATCATATTCTCATTATAAAGTTTATATATTAATTTTCTCATTAATTATTTTTTTAACATAACTCACATTCTGGCATAAACCACCATATTAGCAATATAAGAATTATAGCAGCTATTGTTATCAATACTTTAATTGGTTTTGATTGTTGTTCTTTCCAAAGTTTTGCTTTCAATCCCCAATGTTGTCCGATTCCTGCTGCCCAATCAAGTGCTCTACCTACCCAATCAAATGGTGGTACTTTTAAAAGTGTTACGAATCCTATAAGGAATCCAGTAAATCCTTCTCCTCCTATCATTAATAAAATTGATGCTCCTAATAAGTACCAACCTAGATATCTTTGTAAATGTTGTTTTATTTTCATAATTGTTCGAAGTATCCTCCAATTTTAAATTTAACATTAGCAGTAACACTACCTTTATCTGATGTTTTGAAGTTGTTAGGATGTACTATCCTAAAATCAATTGAACATCTTGTATCCTTTTCTTCATTAGTTTGATTTCCATGCATAAGATTTGCTCCACTAAATACTAAAATTTCACCATAAGATACATCGTAACCTTTGAAATCTTCCTTTCCTTCCTCTGATTCCATCCATATGGTGTTCGTTCCATAGGCATCAGTAAATGGTAACAATAAGTTAATCTCATCTACTCCGTGATTGTAATCTCTATCTCTATGCCATTGGCCAACTCCTAAGTTATCAACTTGATGAACCCTAAATGTAGGAATCTTTTGATAAATAATTTCATCATATTCAAAATGTGGTTTTACAAACTCTTCAATAAATTGTTTATATAATGGATAGAACTCTTCTTTGAATTTATCATAGTAAGTTTTGTGCCACATCGTAGCTTGGTCTGTTGGTTCAGTATATCTTTCATACTTTTTAACCTCATGTAAATTTTCTAAACTCTTTTCACCTAAGATTTTTTTTATCAAAGGTCTGAATTGATACTTTGATGTATCGTACTTAATTTTGTGTGTTTTAATCATTTCTTTCTAATTTATATAATGTATTATCTGTTGTTGATTTAAATTCCTCATCCATCCATACAACATTATCTTCACCCACTTGATTTACCATTGGTAAGTATAAGTTATGCATTCCAGAGTTAACACCCTTTGGTGGTTCTATCTCCATTTCTAAAACTGCTTTTCTGAAACTATGTAACATATTGTGTGGAAATACTATAAATGTATCATTTACTATAGGTAAATCCATAAACTCTGGTTCTCTCCATAAAAAACTACATTTTGTAAAGTCATAATTGTATTCACTAAATGGGCTTCTGAAAAAGTTAATATCATATCTCGTTGAAATAACTAAATCTAAATCCTCATCTTCTAATTGCTCTAAACTATTAAGGTACGAAACAGTCATAATCTTCATACCATTACTCATTCTATCACCACCACCAAATTTATTAAAATCAGGTTCAACAAATGTATGCTTTATACACGGTGAATAAGATTCTATTATTTTATTTTGTTTCTCATTACTATAACTGAATAGATAAAATTTAACTTCATGTCCTTCATCTTTCAATGGATTAACTACATTCTTAAAAAAATTATCTATTGAATCCTCAAAATTCCTAAGTCTACCGCCTTCTTTTGCGTTATTATAAGAAACTCCAACTAAATTAATTCCTACTTTCATATGTTATATATTTTATTTACTGTTGGTATAAATTTTTCATAAGTATCTAAATCACTATCATCTATATTACCTCTCTTATATATCTTTGGTTCATACTCATAACAATCATTAATTGAAGGAATAGATTCTAATAATTTTAAAGAACCTAAAACAAACGCTGGTGCTATCTGTATTAACCTTTTATATAATTCTACCATTGTATCTCCTTTAAATACAGGATATGTCATCTTACTAATAATAGGTCCTTTATCAAATACTTCTGTCATTTTATGAAAAGTTAAACCTTGCTCTATAGAATTCTCCTTTAATGTATGATATAGTATATCAGTTCCACCCCACTCAGGTAATAATCCCGTATGTACATTAAATGCATTTTCTAAGTTTAATAATCTTCTATTATATTGTAGTGATAGTTTTATATCGTGCTCTATATTTTCATCAACAACTGGTAAAGTCATTTCAGAACCAATCACTGGATTCTTAGAAGGAATATGTCCAACTAATTCATAATGATTTTCTAACAAATCACAAGTTACTTTTGTTAGATGAGTTGAACCATAAATTAGAATTTTGTTTATTTCCATTGTTTAATATTATCTACAATATATTGTCTTTGTTTTTTAGTTACCCACCAACCAACTGGTATTGAAACAATATTACCAATAGTTTTATCTAAATTAGGTAGTTCAGTTTTAAACTCAGCCATACAACTATGTTTATCGTTTCTTTCGTGTACTTGAGAAACTGTAATATTACGTTGTTTCATAAACTCATAAAAAGAAGCTCTATCATCTACCAACAATGTGTAAATCCAAAATGCTGATTCAAATCCCTCTTCTCTTTTTAGTAAAGTAACTCCTTTTGTATCTTTTAAATGTTTATCATAATAAGCTGCATTGTCTTTATGTACACTAACCAACTTATCCATATGCTTAAAGTTTTCCATACCAACTACCGCACATACATCATTCATATGAAACTTAAATCCCCACTCAGGAATATCTGCTTCACATCTAAAATCTGTTCTACCTTTTGGACTTCTATCAATACCATACCATCTCAGTAATTTTGCTCTTTCGTATAACTCATCGTGTGGACAATATAATAATCCACCATCTACTGAAGTAACGTGTTTGATTGCCTGTAATGAATTCATAACAAAATTATTATGATTTCCTAAATATTTTCCTTTATACTTTGTACCAAAAGCATGAGCTGCATCTTCTATTAATGCTGGTGCCCAATTATGTTTTTTTCTAAAGTTAACTCTTATATCTCTAATCTTATCTAAATCCATTGGATATCCTCCCCAATGAACTCCCATTATTGCTTTTGTTTTTGGAGTCATTTTTCTTTCTAAATCTTCCAAATCCATATTAAGAGTTGTTGGGTCTATATCTACCCATTTAATTTTTAATCCATTTGCCACAATAGGCCAGTTAGATGCAGTACAAGTTAAAGCAGTTGCTAATACTTCATCACCTTCTTGAATACCAGGCCAATTATGTTCAACCCAAGCTACTCCTTCAAATACATCTTCCATCCAGTTTTCTTTGGGTTTCTTTAAAAGTTGTAATGCTAAATGTAATGCCGATGTTCCAGCGTTTGTAGTTACTACCTTTTCATTACCAAAGTATTCACCTAGTTGTTTTTCAAACTCATCTACTTTAGGTCCTTGTCCAATATAACCACTATCTAATACTTCTCCAACCTTTTCTTTGGCAGTTGGCGCCATAAAAACTTTAAATAAAGGGATTGTCTCTTTCATTAGTACCATAGTTTATTATCTCTTAGTAAATCAAATGGTAAATCATTAGATTTATTAACCAATTGATATAGATTTTTTCTTTTTAATATATTCATAAAATTCTTCTCTGCGAATTCTATATATCCAATGTCTTTGGAATGGTCTACATATTCTGTAAAGATGTCTCTGAAAAGTATATCTGCGTTTTTTTGATTTAAAATACAAAGATTATCATCTGTAATTTCACTACCAGGCCAATGTTGATTTGATATGTTTATTTTATCCATATCTAATTTATTTAAATCAATATCAATATTAGCTCCCAAATCATATCTACTTCTAATAACACAATCATATTTGTGTCTACTAACTCTTAATGGTCTGTAGGTTTCTTCCCAACTATAAAACATTGGGAATGTTCTAAAGTTTCCCCATACATCATATTCTGGTAAAGGTCTACTTTTATCATCATTAAATGATAATATACCTTCTCTGTATTTTGTAAATTTAAATGGTTTCTGAATGTGTATGTATTTTGGATTAGGATATACCTCTTCTACCTTTTCCCATTCTTCATCTTCCCAACAATGTAAATATAAATCTACATCGTTATTATCAATTATATGTTTCCAATATTGTTTATAACCTTCCTCAATCTTTCGGGCTAAGCCCGTTAACATTAATGCTACTTTCATTTAAATAATACTTGTGTTTCTTTTTTTAAACCCATCCTTTATATACTTCTCTATATTATCTGAACATATACCCCAACACTCAGTAACATCATCATCATACCACTCAGGTTGAACTGCTACACTATGTTTTAGTGGTTGTTTACCTGGATAAGCCCATAGATTACCTTGAGATGTTATAGTTACATCATCTTTCTGATGGAAGAAGTAATTCAATTTCACTAATCCTAACTCTTCTTCTAAATTTTTAAGCTCTTCAATAGTTTCTAAATTTTTACAATGAATCCACAATACCATATGTCTCGAAGTTAACCATTTAAGACTGATTTCGTACTGAGGTTCATCATGTCCTAAAAAAAAGAACCCATCCTTATACCATAAATCTATTTCTACATTGTATCCTTCGTATATAGCTGATTGAACATAGCTTGGTTGATTTTCTAATTCTGGCTTTCTACCATTAATATTTCCTCTATGTGATATTAATCTCATTTATTTTCTTTGAGTTGAGATAATTCAAAATCCCCTATCTCTTCTATTCGTTTTGCTTTATCATCAATCACTAAATCAAAATGTGGTTTTGTTGGTTGAAAGGGTTTATCTTCTCTGTATCCTACAATTAAATCATCAAATTTACAACCCCAAGATTGTAATTGTTCTCTTGTAAATTCATATAAATCTCTTTGAGATGTTCCACCTCTACCAGTCCAATATGTTATATGCCAACCTGCATCTTTAAATTTATTGATTTTAGCAATATTATCTTCATTAGGTATTGCATTTTCATAAATTCTTTTTTCATTATAGAAACAAATTGTTTCATCTATATCTACAAATAATCTCTTTTGCCCTACTGAGAACCTATTACTTTCTATTGGTTCTGATATTTCTTTTGGTGTTTGATTGTTTGGTACGAATAATTTCATCCTTTATAATTTTCTAAGTAATATTTTAAATCTTCTGGTGTACCTAATCCCCACATCTTATCAATGTTAAAGGTACGAATTTCTTTACAATCTTCTATTGCTTGATTGAAAACAGGACAAACATAGAACTCATTGTTCACTCTGATATCCTTCTCAATCATATCTTCTGCATACTTTACAAAGTCAGAACCTTTCTTCCAATAATAAAATCCAACTGTTGCTATATCTGATATAGGATTCTTTTCTGCAACCTCAGTTACTAATCCTTGTTCATCTATTTTAGCGAAACTCCATTTAGGGTGTGTTGCTTTGAAAGATACGATACCACCATCAGCTTCAGTTTCATTCATTTTATATAAAAACTCATTTGAATCCCATTCTACGAATTGGTCTGAGTTAGCAAAGAATAATGGATTTTCAGAATTGATGTATTCTTTAGCTAATAGTGCAGTACAAGCTGCTCCTTCTGTAATACTAGCAACCTCTACTATCTTACATCCTGGTGTTATTAGATTTAATAAAGTATCTAAATTATATTTTTCTCTATGTTCTTTTTGTACAACATAAACATAATTTGCTTTAATATTTAGATTTTCAACTACCAACTGAATCATAGGTTTTCCTTTTACATCGATTAGAGGTTTTGGAAATGTATATCCAGCTTGTTGAAATCTACTTCCTGCACCAGCCATTGGGATTAAAACTGTTAAGTTTTCATCTCTCCATGCAGGTGTTGATTGTATCTCTCCCATATTGATTTGATTTAATTTATTTTTAATATTTTGTAATGTAACTTCTTTTGTATTTTTAACTCTTAGTATATGTGATTTAGAACGAGCTGCTGCAAGTAATCCATATGGTGAATCTTCTACGATTAATGTCTCTTCAGGTAAATAACTCATCATTGATATTGATTTCCAATACATCTCTGGGTGTGGTTTTGAATTCTTTACATCCTCATTGGATATTATCAAATCCATATACTCCATTATACCTAACTTAGATAATACAGTTAAACAAGTTTTTCTAATTGAGTTTGAACAAACTGCAATCTTATATCCACAATCTACCAAATCACTCATCAACTCTATTAAAACATTATTTTCTTCTAAAGT
>Ga0098061_1001368_pt1 | contig 11806 bp, 3 predicted proteins | sample 22_taG_FD_92579 | JGI IMG/M metagenome (GOLD analysis project Ga0098061, IMG submission 92579) | Marine viral communities from the Subarctic Pacific Ocean - 22_ETSP_OMZ_AT15343 metaG | ecosystem: Environmental > Aquatic > Marine > Oceanic | place: Subarctic Pacific Ocean | collected 2015-01-20 | reverse complement strand
TTTCTCAAGATACTGATGGAGATTATGATATTACTTTAGCAAAAACTGAAGTTGAACTCTATCAAGGTGCTACTGAAGTAACAACTGCAGGGGCTATTGATTTTACTGTAAATGCAGGAAATTTTGCATATTCTTATGATAATGTGAGCTACACTGGGTTCACAGGGTCTGGCGTATTTACAAGTGGAGTTTGGATAAAACTTCTTAATGCTGATACCTTACCTGCTTCAGTTACATTAGCACATTCATCTGGAGTATCACAGACTTTTACAGTTAATGGTTCTTTCTTTTCTTTAGGTACAAATGCAAGGACTATTAAATTGACTCCAGATACTAATATTTTTAGATATGATGAAGGCGATTCAAAAGTTGCTGGTCAGGATATAGATTTTACAGTTACAACAACTGGGGTTACTGGTACTCCAACATATAGATTTGAATCTACTCCGTCTACTGGTGGTGCAGGGTATCAGGCATATAGTGCTACTGATACTTTTACTTTAATTGCGTCACAAGAGCCACCTCTAGATGGATATACTAGAGTAAAGGTACTTTTAAAAGAAGATGGTACTTATGTAGCAAATGATACAGTAACTATATATGCAGTACAAGATGGGAGTGGTGCTTATAGTGGATTTCTTTCAAATGAGGCTCATGTTGTTAGTTCTGTTAGTGATGGTAGTGGAGTAACTACTGCTTCTCTTAATACTGCTGGAGGAACATTTCAGACTTTCTATGAAGATAGTGAACAATCTGGTACATATTCTGTTGATGTTACTAATTATGCAGCCACTCAAGAAGGATTAACACTGGCTATTAATCCTAGTACTGGAGTTTATAGTATAACTGGTACTTGGGATAATGCAGGTGATACATTAGTATGGGAACTAAAGGCAATTATGTCTTCACCATTACCAGACCCAATAGCTATAAATAGAACATATACTCTTACAAAATCTGTAGGTTTATCTGATTATGCAGCTCAGTGCATAGTAAGTTCACAAGGTATCCAATTTGAGAATAGTAGTGGTGATGTACTTTCAATATGGGATAATGCTGGGCTTAGACTAGGAAGGCAAGTAGAAGGGTTTTCTCATATAGACCTTTCTACTTCTGCGCTGACAATGTGGGATGAGGATAATAATGAAGTTTTTAAAGCTGATGGTGGTGTTGTAACTATAGGTCATCACGCAAGTACAAATATTGGACTTGATGGAGAAGCGGGTAGTATAACTATGGGTAATTTTTCAGTTGATGCTTCAGGTGATGTATCTGTGGATGATATAAATCTAAGTGGATATATAACATATGCTACTGGTACAGATAATAATATTACTCTTGGGCAAGGGAACTCTCATTTAGGTACGAATAATATTTTAATAGGCAAAAATGCTGGGGCTGATTTAGAGGAAAATGCAGACCATTGTGTTTATATAGGGACTAGTTCTGGTAAACATCAGACAGGAGGTGTTGGATATACTGATTACACTACAGCTGTAGGCACAAGTTCTATAAGAAATTCAACTTTCTCATATGCAAATTCAGCTTTTGGTTATGGAGCTATGCATAATGCAACTTGCAGCGAATGTACAGCTGTTGGGTTTTATGCTATGGGTGGGGAAGGCTCTAATGAGGTTGGAAGTGTTACACAAAGCGTAGCTGTTGGTATGTATGCTATGGCTAATGTGAATCATACTGCTGACGCAGTGTATAATGATACAGCAGTTGGATATAAGGCCCTTTATAGTGTAACAGGCAATGCCGTAGACGCAGCTCAACAAAATAGTGGGTTTGGTTGGAAGGCTGGTGATTCTCTTACAACAGGAAGATATAATACTATGGTTGGGGGTTCCACAGATAGTGGAGTGGCTGCTGGGTCAAATATGGGGTCTTTTGGTTACGGTGCATATTGTACTGCTTCTAACACGATTACATTAGGGAATAATAGTATTACACATTTAAGGTGTGCAGTAACAGGAATCACAGCTATATCTGATATGAGAGATAAAAAAGATATAGAAGATTTACCCTATGGACTAGATTTTATTAATTCTTTACAACCAAGAAAATTTGTATGGAATAATAGAGATGATAGTGATAATAAAGGTAGTAAAGATATAGGGTTTATTGCACAAGAATTTCAAACAGTAGACAATGATTGGATTAACTTAGTTTATGATGCAGACCCTGATAAATTAGAAACTACTAATGAAAAATTAATACCAGTGCTTGTTAAGGCTATACAAGAGCTCTCAGCAAAGGTAGAAATATTGGAACAAACATAATTTGGAAAATATGTATAATATTTCTAAATTATGACAGTCATAGGAGAATAAAAAATGGCAGGTGACAGAAAAAAGAGCAATGCTGAAAGGCAATTCCGCTTTGTATTAAAATCTAAAAAAGATGTTGAAGAATACAATAGAAGGATAGCTGAGGAAAAGAAAAAATCAAGGAATAGAGGTATTTGGGGTTCAATAGGTTCTATTGTTGGAGCTATTGTGGGAGTTGCTCTCGCTCCTGTTACTGGTGGAATGTCATTAGTAGCTACAAGTGCTATCGTTGGTGGCTCTGCAATGGCTGGTTCATATTTAGGTGGGCATGGGTTGAGGCAGGCTTCAGAAACATATTTTGACCAAGGCCGTGAAGATATTACAACCGCTGACGACCCTACTGCTTTAACTGAAAATATTTCTGCTCAAGCTACTGAAGATTTTAAACAGATTGAACAAGATGAAGAGGATACCTTAAATACACAGGCAATTATAAGTGGTGTAACGGCTGGCGTGATGCATGGTGTTGGTGGAGGTGTAACTGGTGACCAGAATCTTTTAATCAGCGACAAAGGGTTCACAAAAGCAGGGGGAAGGTTTGACTATAGTAAAACTATTTATGGTAAAGGGGCAGATTCTTTATCATTTGGGCAATCCTTATCACAAAATATAGGTACAAAATGGATGGGAGGAATTAAAGAAGGAGCCGCTGCCACTAAAGATGTAGTCGTAAGCGAAGGGATTAAAGAAGGTGTTAAATCAAGTGCTGCGAAAAATTTATTGTCTAGTGTTGGCAAAGGATTAGGTCAGTCGGCTGCATTAATGGGAGGAAAGGCTTTATGGTTTAGTAATCCTCCTGACGAGCAAATCCAAGAGAAACAGGACTATCCACGAATGAACTTAGCCTAAGGCAAGAATTATGGGGTTCACAGGATTCGGCACAGGAGGAGCAGATTGGACTGGTGCTAATATAGCATACAACCCAAGAGATGAAGATTCTTATAGTGATATAAAGATGAGTGACATAGTCAACATGGGTGAAACAGAAATTATGTACGAATATGGGTTTAAAGAGGCAGACCATGAAAAAATAGGGGCCTTTCTTCCAATGTATGATTCTTTTAAGGAAGAAAATATAAACACTAAATATGATTCTATGAGGGGTCAAGAAGGATTACGGAGAGCAGGGTATGCTAACCAAGGAGAATTGATTAGTAAACAATTAGGGTATGGTCAGAGTAAACTATCAATGCAAAGTGAATCAGCTTTGGGACAATCAGAACAAAATATGTATGGTGTAGTCCAACAAGGTAGGATGCTTGCTAGTCAAGGATTAGGAGGAAGAACTGGAGCAACTAAAAGGGCAGCTAGGGGTGTAGGTAATCAATATGGCTCACAGGCTGGACAGCTTGCTTTGCAGGGAGCTGAGATGCAAGATACTACTGAATCAAAATTAAGAGATTTAAGTGGTAAAATACAGGGGTCTAATTTGGAATCTCAAATGTTAGATGCTAAAGAGAATATAGACATTGCTGGAGAAAGAGGTAAGTATGAAAAAGACCTATTTAACTATTTTATGACTCTAGCGCAACATTTTGATATTAAGCCAGAGGGCTGGTAGAGATGGCATACGGGTACCAAGTACCAAATATAGATGAAGTAGACTCTACTTCTGGGGCAGATGTTGCTAATAAAATGATGGCTAACTTAGCTATGATGATTATACCAACTTTCTTAAAACAGTCATGGGCGGATGCTAGAGAATCAAGAAGGGATGAAACAAAGATAGTCAGAGATGGAGCTGAGAAAGCTACTGTATTAGCTCTTAATTCTAATGATTCAGAATATTTGAACAATGAACTAAGAGCAGTTGAGCAACAAATGACAGAATTAGACCCAGGGTCATATGAATGGAAAGAACTAGATAATCATAGAAAACGATTTGTAACACAAATAGGTATTGTCGAGGATGCTGAGCGTAAAGATGAGATGCTATCTAATGCGGCGAGTTATCAATCAGAGTATGATGTCGCAAAAACTGATATTTCGACTCAGAATGTTATAGATGTCCAAAGTGATATTCAGATGGGTTTAGACCGAATGAAAGTACAGGTTGTCTCTGACCAAATAGATGACCTTATTCAGTCTAATCCAGAAGCTGCTCAGAAACTGATGGGAGAAGCGGACGGAAAAGCCGAATTACATAAAAAATATATGGGAGAGCTTAATAAAGCAATAAAAACTGGGGATTTAAATTCTATATTGAGTATTGACCCTGATATTACTGAGGATGATATAAATCTAAAGGCGTATGAAATTAAATCTCTTGGTACTTTATCCTCATATATTAAAGCTTTAGAAGTGAGAAAGAATACTAATAGCGTTAAAGATGATATTGCTAAGTCGCTACTATCTTTTGGAATCTCAGTAAAGGATAAGATAGGTACTTATGTTGATTTTGATTCTAATAAGGATGGTGTTATAGACGACAAAGATGAGAAGATACCATGGGTAGAGAGCGAAGGTGCTCAAACTCTAGAAAAGGACTTGCAAGAGAAACTAATGGGATTTGGACATGCTGTTACCGAAAGAGATAGGGCGGAGATAGGGGAGACTCTTATATTGATGCAAAATGCAAGGTCTGGATTTGATGCTATTGATAGAATTAATTTTGCACTTGAGGGAGGACACTTATTATCTGCAGAGTCTGTAAAGAAGGCAAAAGATGCTAAATTCTTCCTATATCAAGGTGTTGGTAATGATGACCCGAGATTCTTGAGACAAGGACTTAAACAGTATGATGAAATATGGGATATAGAAGTTGGATTTAGAAATGAAAGAATATCAAGAATAGATACTTTTAGAAGTGAGAAAGCTTCATTCTTACATAGAATGGCTTCCGAACTAGAAGATGAATTTGGAATGGGCCAGTCTAAAATGGCTGAATTTGATAAAGCATATACCGATGGTGGGAAATACTCACTTAGAATGGATATAAATAGGTTATTTGCTAAAGATAAGAGAGAAATGACTCCAGAGAATATTGCTGAAAGTAAAATTGTTATGGCTACAGAAATGAGTAAATTATTTGAGCCTTCAAATAAAGAGAAACTAAAACATACTGACAGAGTATATCTAAAGAATAGAGCTAGTAAACTTGTTCGCTCTGAAGGTTCTCAAGCAGAATTAGAGACTATAGCGAGAGAATTTGTTGAGAAGTTATCTGAAGTTCAACTGTCTACTGGTGGGTTTAATTTTGATTATGAAGGAACTGGGCAATCAGATAGAAATGCACAGAGTATGTTTAAGAAGTATTTTGATATTTATGGAGAAATTAAAAATGCTGATGTTCAGCTTAGAAGTTATATCCAAGCAGGGTTCCCACTTGACCAGGGGTTAATTGGTGCTAATACCCAAAATACTCTTTTCCCACCAAAAATAATTCAAGATATGAATACTTTTAATGTTGATGATTTCCTAATGGGACAATAGGAGGGACTATAAGGAAGTATATCATACAATGTATATATCCTTTCTAGGATAGAGTATGACTGAACCAAGATATTACACACTAGACGAGTTTGCACATATGTTTGAAACACATCCCAGCGATGAGTATCGACAAATGTGGGAAGATGCAGCTTATTGGGACATACGGCATTCTGCTAACGTATATGACCCTGCCCAGAGCAGGTTTGTAACTAAATATAGTAAACCATGGTCTGAAGAAGGTGTTGAGCATATGTCTAACCCTACAAACAGGGCTCGATACCTGATTGAGAATACAAAAGCAAGAGAATTACAAAAAGTTTCAGTACTTCATGCTCCACCTTCATTCTCTGAAAAATATAAATATCTTGTATCTGATGTATTTGATGAGTCAGGAGATGTAGGATTAAAATCTATGATTGCTTCTGGTACGAGACTGTGGCTAGAAGACGAGGAAAAGTGGAGTGGTGTTGAAAGTGGACTAAAGGGTATGTTTGGTAGGATGAGGGATTATGTTGAAAATTCTGAGTCTGATGAAGACATAGGTGAGATGGAAAGGTTGTTTAATTACATACATGATGAATATAGAATCTCATTTTCACCTGAAGGTATAGCAAGACAATTAGCTGGTGAAATAGTTGGAGATGAGGGTACGGAAAGAAAACTTGAATCTCTAAGGAAAATTAATAAGGCAGCAGAGGATGCGGCTATTGAGCAAATTCATAAATGGCAAGAGAGAAAAGAGAAAGACCCAAGATGGCATGCTTTTCAGCATTATATGGAGAATAAGCCAGTTGGATGGGGGACTACATTTGATATAGAAGATAGCGGTGGAGAATATTTTGTAGATACAATGCTTGGTCTTGTTCCCTCTATTGCAATAGGGGCTATATCAACAACTGCTGCTGTAGGAGTAGGGGCATTAGCTACAAGAGCAGGACAACCTCAGTTAGCTGGTAAATTAGCACAAATAGTTGCTGGTGGGGTAAGTGTAGGGGGATTTTTGCCATTAGAGGCTACATCTTCATACCCTGAGGCTTATCTATGGACAATGGAGAAATATGGAGATGAGGAATTAGCAAGAAACAATGCTGCTGTTGCTACTGCACAGAATTTACTTATCGTAGGTATCACTGAAGGATGGGGTGGTGGTAAACTTGCTAAGATATTTATGCCTGGGGAATGGTATAAAGCTGGTAAAAAAGGTCTTGCTGCTAAACTTTTTAAAAGAAATGTAGCTGACGAGGCTAGACAGCAAAATATTAAAAATCTATCTGCACTTGCTCAAGGTGGGACAGCAGCTGAATGGCTTAGGTTTAAAGAGTTATTAAAATCTCCATTTAGAGAAGCCACTCAAGAATATATACAGTTAATGGGTGATTATGGTACTCAGATGGGATATAAGGATGAAACTTTTGATGAGATTTACAATCCTGCTGAAGTACATGAATCAGTAGTTGGTGGTGGATTGATGGGATTCTTGTTTGGTTTAGGCTCTGGCTTTCAAGGAAGAAGCAAGAAATTTAAAGAGCAAGCTGTCAAAGATTTAAAAGATTTATATGGTATAGACTTAGGGGATGACTTTAATTCAGATGATTTAGGAGGGCCCCCACCTCCTCCAGGTTCAGCTCCTCAAGTAGTACGGTCAGAAGCAACATCAGAATCATATATGGCTGAGCTTTTAAACTCAAAGAGAGATATTTCTGTTGTTGTCGACAGAGACGACCCTAATACACCACCTAAGTTAAGAGCATTGATTAATAAGCATGAGGGTTATAGTGGTGGTAGAGTAATAGAAAAGGTAGCAGACCTTATTAAAATGGGTGGAAATGACTTTGTTTCCACTTTACCTCCTGCTATAATGCAACCACTAAATGAATTTCTTAAAGGTTCTATTCAAAATATAAATCCTAAAATCCTTGAAATTGTTACTGACCCTGAGAACTTAGTAAAAGACTTTGTTGACAGGAAGATTAATGTAGCCTCTAGAAAGAAAGGTGGGAAATTTGTAGAGGGTAGAGGTAAAAGAAAGGTGCAGATTCTTGATGAGGGATATATAGATAGTATTGTTGGAATGTATTCTGATGACATTGCTGAGAAACTAGGTGAGGATGCTACATCTAATAAAGTAATAAATATGTTAGCAAGAGATTATGATATACAAATCTCAAAGACTTTGAAAGAAAATGTTCAATCATCAATGTCTACTCATATTGAAGAATCAATTAAAGAAGAAGCATCTTCTCAGGCTGCAGCTGATGTAGAGAAATCTTTAACAGATGAAGCTTTGTCTGCTTTAGGTGATATGCCAGGTTTTGTTAATGCTGCTAAAAGTGAAGGTAAAGACCCAGAGATTATAGGAAAGAAAGCTGCCATTCTTGCTGAAAAAGGAAAAGCATCTAAGTTTAAGAATCAAGTAGGGAAAATAGTAGCTTGGGATAAAAAGAATAATAAAGTTAAGATGGAAGATAGTGAAGGTAAACCTTATCCCATGCTTTTTAAGCCTGAAGACCTGGGGATAATGGATGAAGAGTTAGGGGCGGAAAAAAAAGTTAAGGGTGAAGTTAAGGAGGTTAAGGATAAGGTTAATCCTCCAATGGAAGATTTCCAAGAGAGGATTACTAAAGGTATTGCTGAAGCTCAGAAAGGGAGACCAGCTGAGAAGTGGGCAGCTAAAGAACAGGTTAAGAGTAGGATAGCTACTCAGTTTATTGGACAAGGCAAGAAAGGTTCATCCACTGATGTTTATAGGGATTTATATGCTAAAGAAGGGTTAGCTAATACTGGTGAGTATACTAAAGAAGATGTTGTTTTTGTAGCATCTAATGGGAAAAGAGCTGGAGGAGTTCAGCCTGTAAATAAGGAAGGAGAGCTTCAAGGAGTTTATAAAGAGATGATTACAAAGGCTATGGATGCTGGTGCTTCTATAATTATGGATACATCTGCTCATCTTAAAGCTACGGGAGGATATAATACAGGAGAGGTTGCATTATCTGAGTATATGAAGAAACATGGGTATGCGAGAGAGGATGGTACAGGTCTATGGAGGCCTGTCGACCAGAAAATGTCTGATATACTTAAACCTATTGTTAAAGGTCTTATTGATGATGACGAGAGAGCTGTTGTTACTCCAAAAAAGAGAAGGCCTCTTCCATTAGGAAAGAAGATAGATAAGATTATAGGTTGGAAGGACGAACTTAAGAATTTAATGAAAGCTGCTTCATTACAGCAGAAGATGGGGCAACTGCCTAACCAAGAAAATATGGCAAGAGCAAAATCTTTACAAGATGCTCTATCAGAAGTAATGAAAGATGGGAAGGTTGTTGATGCTCTTGGGACGAGAGGACTTCTGAATGAGTTTAAAGCATTTCAAAAGAAAGAGAGAAAACTTCATAAGCCAATCATGGAAGAAGCTACTGCATTTTGGGATGAGACCCCTATAGCTGATAAGAAATTTATACTTGATGCGGTAAAAGATGTTATGGGTAGACATGCTCCTGATAAACAAAAGATGTTTGTAGATGAGATTAAAGGAGAACCAGAGGCAGCAGGTGAGTATGTAGAGGGAATGGTTAATTTTGTTCAAGGAAAGGCTACTGAGCATACTGCATATCACGAACCTGTACATTGGTTTATGAATAGGGTGTTAGATGATAGTGATTATGACTTTCTGCATGGACACTTTGGTGATGATGAATCAATGACTATAGCTGCTGCTGAATATAGAAGAAATCAACTTACAGAAACATTACCAGAAAAAGTTAAAAGAATATTAAAGAAATTTTGGAGAAAGATTAAAGAGTTATTTGAGACTCCTTTAACTGACGACCAAAGAATAACTGATATTTTTGATAGGATAGGCGCAGACAGGAAGATTAGGAACTGGGAAGATAGACATTCTGAAGTTGGTCTAGACCCAGGATTACCTCAACATATAGAAAAATTTGATGGTAAGCAGAGGTTTAAAATTGATTTGTCATACTCTACTGGATTGCCAGTTGATGTTATTCTTGACGAGGAAGACCCAACTGTATTTGATTTTATTGATAAGTTTTATAAATATCCACAAATACCATATATAGCAAAACAAGGAACTCTTGATGCTCTGCCTGAGTTAGCACACCCAGTTCTGGCTGAGGCGAGTATTAGTAATATTGCAGCTACAGAGGCTCCCATAAGCGCTATGTTTAAGGAACCTGCTATTACTTATGGGTTCTCGAAGATTATAGAAAAATTCTCTGGTGGATGGGCTCAGTTAAATTTAAATCCTGACCAGATTTCAAAAGGAAAGAAGCACCCGTGGAGTGATAAGGGATTAACTAAATATGAAAAGGTTGTTTTAAGACACTTTTATGAATATCTACAAAATAAAACAAATAACATTGATGATGATGTTTGGTATAATAAGAGTAGGATTGAAAAAGATATATTTCAGCAAGAATATGAGAACTTTATACAAACCTATTTCCCATTAAATGTTTTTGCTATGAGGCACCAGTCAAGCCATGTCAATGAAGAAGGGAATATAATGCCACATTTGTTTAGTAATATACTTTCTTCTGGCAGTGGTGTTAGCCATAAAGTTCTTTCTGCAAGGATACATATTACTAATGATAAGTTGTATAAAGTTGGTAGACATAGTATGACATTTGACCCTCAGTCAGTAGGTGCTTTGGAGGGTGTAGAGGGTGATGATTTAGCTGATATGAGGTGGATGGTACAAAATCAAGATGAAGTCAGAACTGATATTAATAGCTTTCAAGGGATGGGATGGTTTAACTATGTAGAAATGGAAAATCTCTTACCAGGTGTTGCTATTACTATGGAGTTTCAAAGAGATATTGATAAGGCGATTAACTTAACTAATAAAGAAGCTGGTATAAATTATGGAGCTTTGTTTTATGGTGAAGAAATAGATAAAGCTGATATTGAAACAGCAGAGAGATATGTTGAGAAATATCTCAATAATCAAATCAATGAGATGGTTATGAAGAGATACAAAGGCGTTTCTCAGAAAAGAGCTGGAGATGCATTAATATTTTCTTATTTTGTTAGATGGGGATATGAGGAGAGAGGAGGTGTAAGTAATTTCAAGGTAGTTATGCCTTTTCATGAAGTTAATAGCTTAAATATGGGATTACTTAGGACAAAAAGAGATAAAAAAATTAAAGAGATGGATATTACTGAGAAAGTCTATAGAAGACATTCTATTATGAGAAGGATTCAAGCAAAAATTGCTGATGGAATAGACCGAGCATTTAAAGATAACTTCTATTTTCTTGCAGAAGAATTAGTACCTGAGGGTTATAAAGGGAGTAAAAAGAAGTCGACACATAAGTTTAGTGGAGCCCACCTAGATATTATCACAGAAAATATCCCAATGGATAGCCCGTTTGGGGAAAGTTCGGATATAGAGATAACTAAAGAGTTCAAGAGAAGGCCTGGTGTTCCAGAAAACAGAAAAGATTATAATGATTTCCTAAAAGCAAGAAATAAGTTATTAGGTTTTTATAAAAATATTATAAAGCTTACAAAATCTTTACAAGAGTGGGATAGATTTTATATAAAACAGGGGAAGACAAAAGATGGTACATTCAAAACTGCTTCTGAAATAGATGGTAAGAGTGTATATGAAATCGGTTTAAATAATAAGTATTGGGATGATATTACAGAAAAATCTAAAAAGCATTTATTTAAAATGTTAGATGCTATTGGATTGGATGAATCTTATATATCAGATGTTAAATACTTACTTGATAAATATGGTGATTATGGCAGAAAGGAAATAAATGAATATATAAATAGTAATGATATTAAAGGGAATGTTCCTCCTGATTGGGAAAGTTATGCAGATTTAATTTATGATACAGAAGTATCACAAGGTGAAGAAGGACAAGAACTTAATCTTATTGGTGGTAGGCTTAATTCTTTAGAGTATGACCTCCATAGAGATTTAGTTTACAAAATTAAAGAGTGGATTACTCAGACAAGGACTATTCAACCAATCGGTAGAGGCTCTAGGACTAATAAACCATATAAGGATA
>Ga0098061_1001367_pt1 | contig 11810 bp, 4 predicted proteins | sample 22_taG_FD_92579 | JGI IMG/M metagenome (GOLD analysis project Ga0098061, IMG submission 92579) | Marine viral communities from the Subarctic Pacific Ocean - 22_ETSP_OMZ_AT15343 metaG | ecosystem: Environmental > Aquatic > Marine > Oceanic | place: Subarctic Pacific Ocean | collected 2015-01-20 | reverse complement strand
GAACGGTATTAATATGGCCCTTATGACACATACTCATCAATCTCCTTTCTACGGCCTCAATACGAGCCCGTCCATGAACGCATTATCCGACATGGCCCAGAATATTATTAAATTGTTGGGACAGACCCAAACATCAATCATTTCCCATATGACTAATTTATCTATGTGGGAGAATAATTATTTAAGCGTAGTTTCAACCAAATACATCAATAGTGGATATAATACAACGAATTAATCTGGAATAATATACTGTGACTGTAGAACATAAACGAGATGCTATTTTAGGTTTGCCGCGCCGCTGGTGGGCCCGTGAAATCAATAAGCCTTGGATCGAAGACGATAAGGTTAAAATTTCTATGCGCGCCGAGACCACCGAGGTCGACCAGCCCACGAATACCTACTTTCCACCATCCCTGCTGAATTCTGCGTTAGAGAAAATATATGACTATTATGGAAGGACTGTGGACGCAGCGCAGGTGTCGAATGGAAATATAATTCACGATGAGGTTCATTTTTATTCGCGACCATTAGTAAGACCAGTTGTACTCATGTCCATAGAGAAGTCGACAGTAGAATCTGCGTTGCGTCGGTCAACTGCGGAGATGGAACATACGAATCCGCCATCTCAACTAGGAGAATATTCTACGATTTCTTTGTTGAGAAAAATTAAAGCGCTTAAGCCCAAGTTTGTCAAGTATCAGAAACAGTACCAATTCTTTGATGGTAAAACAAAGCCACAAATCAATTTTATTCAAGAATATAATCGCCTGGAACAGGCTTATGCGCGCATAGTAGAGTTGGTGGAGTTTAACGGATACCAATTTCGAACCGATGAGGACGACACCCTAAGAATAAATTTTGATGAGAACTACGACATTTTAGATATTGTGTTGGTGCAAGATGGGATGTGTCGTCGGCTAATAAAAGGAAATATCTTCTTTCTTGACGATACGCTGGGTCTCAAGGACCGTGAGACAAATCAAATCCTTTTCAACTTAAATTATCTATATTCAAATCGTAACAATTTGCGAGATGATATTTGGTCGGCCTTTGTTGAAAACTTTCTAGATCAAGTGGAAATCGACTTCTTCGGGCGCCCCTGCACCAATAAAGCCTCGGAGATACTTAAAAATGAGATTGAAGAGACGAATCGCCTGTTTCAGTCCAAAGAGAAGCTGGACGAAGAGGAATTTAGGCTCGCATCTCCCGCAGTCCAACAAGATCTTATAAACAGCGCGCTCCAGGAAAAGACCGAAGACCTTAGCAAGAAATTAAGCAAGGTCGCCGAAAAGATTCGTGAAGCAAACGATCGAATCAATATTGTAAAAAACTTTATTAACAAGTATGGCATCAATCACTTGATAGAGGCGGCTTTAGAGTGTCTCGCTTTGAAGACTGGAGCAGACCTTAGTGGCCTCCCCCAGAATATTCCTAATTTGCCGCCTCTCCCCGGAATGAACCCATATGATTTAGCCAAGCCTGGGATCGTTATCAAAATTCCCCCCATGAGCTTTAAACTGCCCACGGTGGACATTTTTAAAGGGATTACAGAGGAAATTAAAGAGGGCTTGAAGGCCGCGGCCCTAGAGGCGATTGTAGCTATGATGCAATCGCTAGCGGAAACGATTATGGAATTGTGTCAAGGCTCCGAAGAAGAGCCGGGTCAAGGCCTGTCTATTCCAAGCATACTAAATCAGTTCCCCAATGCTGTTAAAGCGGGCGAAGGAGAAACCCCCGCACAGGGAATGGAGGGGTGTTATGAAGAATATGATATTTCGCCAATGCTTGGAAATGCCTTCTTAACTGCAGTCTCGGCTCATCTTACGCCCCGCGAAACCTGTGACTTGCTAAACGGAGCCCCAGCGCAATATGTGCTGGAAATTATTCGTAATCTGATAGAGCTTCCGGGCGGCGGCCTGACTTCGCTGCAGGCGACATTCGAAACGGACACAGAGATAGTTAGTTTCTTTGTGTGTTTGGCGGGGCTTATGTCTCCTGAGTATTGTGCGCGCGTATACGACACACCCAGAATCAATGTTAATGATTTAGACCCGTGCACGATAGAAGACTTGCTTTTAGAGCAAGATAATGACTTGTTTGAAGACTTGATTGATGCATATAATGGCCTCGCCGACAAAATAGATGATTTGGTCAACCAAAGACCAGACATGTCTTGCGGCGGCGGAATAGTTCCGGCATTGTCGGAGATCCCGGCATTTGCTCATTCTATTAAGGGCGTCATGAATAACCTATTTGAGGTACCGAAGACTACATTTACGAGCGACATTGAAGGACTCAAGGCGATAATGCTTAAGCCAACTCCTGGCGCCCATAATGAAAGACAAGCAGCTCTTTTAGAGGAAATACAGAAGTCTCAAGAGCGCTTCGACGGCAATGGCAATCCAGTAACGCCTCCGGAGATCGACGATCGAGGTGCTCAATTCTTACAGAATATATTCCCATCATCTATCATGAACAATCCTGTGGTGCAGAACGTTCAAAGTGTGGTGAACACGGTTGCTGAAAATGAGATCAGCCGACTCCAGGGGTCCGTGAGTTATGATGTTTCGCCGGCCTACAAAAACGCCATGGCTACATTAGATCGTTCTGTTCAGACACCCTTTCCGGGCGCCGGCGCCTACGTAAGCCCCGAGACAGTCGATTTGACCGATTTGTCGGATATGTATTTCACTTTAACCGACAGTACATCGACCCCCAGCCAGACAATTTATTTTGCGCCCGGAGCGTTACCAGATGGCTCGACGCTTCTTACTTCAAGCGCGGGGACACTTACATCATTGGTGGCCGGCCATCAAGAGGCGCGTGAAGGTTTAGAAGACGCATTCGCCCCAGTGCTGTTGGCCAATTATGTTCATCAACTGACTCAATATATGAATCCGGATTATAGTTCTTATGGGTTCGTGTCCGACGCAGTAAAAAAGCAATTGTATGTTCCCGGTTATCTTTCGCTTATAAACTCGCTAGCCTATAACATTAGAAATTCTGAACTTTTTGACGTCACCAAATTTAAAAATCTAATCTTAACTCCCGTTTCGTGTGGAGAGGTGCCCGGTGGAATGGTGGGGAAAGATTTATTCGATATACAAAACATTATTGACGAGGCCTTGAGAGAGTTCGCCGAAAATTCATGCTCTGAGAGAACGTGTATTATTGGACCCGTAGAAGATGCAATAATGTTCGCAGCGACAAACGCATACATTCAGGTCCTTTTGTTGGAGCAGCTGCTAAAAAATATTTTTGTAATGGATGCATATGGAGTGAGCGATTTTATGGCCACCCCCTTGGTTATGGATCGTATCATTAATGAGATTTACGAGAGCATTGGAACTTCGCAAGCTGCCGGCCAAGCAATTCTTACTTTCGATATGCTAAAAGATGTCTCAGTATTTTATGTTGAAAAACAGCGAACTAGAATCGATCAAGAATCTCCCCTTCTCGATCCCTCCGAAGGGCCGTCTCGCCGAGTACCCGATCCGCTAGATCCCTCGGGGGACTATATTGAAATTCCCGCGGATATCGCGATCCCAACACCCCAGGAAATTCATGACGCAGCAACTGGCGATCCCGGGATACAGGCGACTGGAGGCCTTATAGCCGACTATAGAAAGTATGCACTGGAGTATATGATTAAGCGGCGCCTAATTAACACCGCGGAGACAGTTAAGAGCGTATTTACCAACACAGAACCCAATTTCAACATGTCGCTCATTCATAATGGCTTTCCTGTGTCGGATGCGATCGTGGGGGGCAAGTTCGGGGGAGACACCTCTACCGGCAACTGGAAGGCGGATTTACGAGGTTATGCTCTACCCGGGTTTGAAAATGTCAGAGTTTACCAGCACAGAACTTGGGAACCGGCGCCAGATTCATCTCCCCTGCGTTATGATTATGGGTGGGGCACCGGCACGGCTTCGTTTCAGGCGCCATCTAATGACGAGGCTCTTTTTGCTCTCAATCACGGGCTTTTTTCTCGCGAAAGGTATGTTAAGTTTACACTAGATTGGAATGCACTAGCAGGACTACAAGAGGGAGATACAGCACAACAGGCCGCCTATGATCTGATTCGGCCACCGCTAAGGAACATTCTTCCCCGCAATGCTCATGATACAGGCCCCGCCGAAGCGGTTGGTTATGAATATAAACCGTATCCGGTGACCTTAACGACCTCCCCCGCACAGTTCAATAATTTTATTAATGACTTGAGAAACGCCGATGCCGCGGCATTGCATGCCGAACTGTTTCGACTAGTCGGCCTCCGCGACTTGACTGGCGACGTGGACGATTTAGGGATTGAGGTTACCTATATTATTAATAGAGCACCAGCGGGGGTTGATACGACTGAGGGGGGGATTGCCGTCAAGGGGCCCCTTACGTCTAGAAACTATGATGCTATAAGGTTTTGGATCAATGAGTGCCAAAACGCGTGGATAAATGAAGAGGATGATTACGCTAATTGGCCAGAATCAGTAACGAGTACATACTCTTCTGAAGAAAAAACGTGGTCATGGCCCGGGGGCCGTTTCGAAGCAGGAAGGTCGTATGCGTATACTATTGGGCATTTATCCCCCCGGTCGCCAACTGTTGGATGGTATTTTGGTAACTCCCCCGACCACACCACATGGTTGGGTGACAATTATCCAAACACATTCTATCCGGAGCTTAACGGTCGCTACGATGACTTGAGAGATCGGATTGCAATAAAACAATTCCACGGTAACATCGACACGACCGTCGGCCCGAATGGCGCGATTCTCTATAGACTTCGACGGAGCGATTTGTTTAAGAACTCTTGGAATATGTCTTGGTGGTGGGGAGTCCCCTTGAGCCACATCGAGGGGGACTATTATCGATATCCCCCCACTGAGGAACAAGCGGCCGCAGGCGAACAGGGTTCTTTGATGTCGGATTACGACGCCGACCAAAAGCGAAGAGCAGCAGATTTAGATTACTCAACTGAAACCACCGGCCTCGATGGACTTTTCGACGGCAAAGCTGGGGTTAAGGCCATATTTCTTTCTTTGCCTGACTTTGCAGAGCGCACCAAGGAAATACCACTATCTGAGTTTAGCGAAACGTCGACAACCTTTCAAGATGTTATGGAGTCGCTTGGACCTGATGCTGACCTACAAGATCTCGCTGAGTCTGGAATGGTTCAGTACGAGCCTGCATCTAATTTAGATTGGTACCCCCATCCTCCGGAGCCCACCCTAGACGACGGTGAAGCAGCCTATTCGATAGAGACAAGAACTCTATTGGCTACAGGGTTGGAATATGGCGACCTTGTGCTTAATAATGTCATCTCCAATATTAGAATAGGGAATAGGATAGTTTATCAATCCCCCGAAATGGAAACAGTTAATTCTTATGTGCCGCAAATGCTAGGTACCTCGGGGCTCCCTTCCTGGCTTAACGGAGGCACCCTTCAAGAACAAGATAATCAATTTTTTGAAAATAGGGCAAACTTTTTAATTGAAAACGATGGCAAGTATATTCTTCACGTGGATACCGGGATTAAGGCTGAGACCAAGGTGGGAGAAAAGGTGGGAGATTTCATTTTCAATAGAACTTTAGCAGTTGGTGGCCACCAAAGCCTTGGTAACCATGCTTTGTTAGACCCCAACCGGTACGATGTCCTGACCAAATTATTCGCACTCATTGAAAATCCGGCCCTAGATCCTAGCGCCACAAACCTTGCGACAGGGGATATTTATTCTAGAGGCGCCGGAACGCGCTTAGCGATAAACGATGAGAGCCTCACAACACAAATTTCACAAAAACCCGAGTTTGTTACTCTGTTCAATGATATTTATGATACTAAAAGTATAGTTGCATTCTTATTCCTTTACGGGCTCATGGTGAATGAGGGCAGTTCTAGACAGTTAAACAGCTTGTTTAGTGATACCAAGGCGGCTGTTCGGATTATTTTAAGAGCAGCCCTGGCGGGAGCCGACTATACTTTTAAAGATTCGGAAGCTAAGAGTCCTTCCGATATGGCCCGCGACAGTCTTTTAAGTTTAGCTGAAGCCGGTCTTACGCCATTTGCAGAGATGGGCGCGTCTTTTATCTTGAAGATGCTTATTGAAACCCCAATTAGAATTCTTAAAGGGTTGGCTGAAATGGTTGATCCGCATGTTGCGATAGGCAAGACCATCAGGGATGTGAGTGGCCAAGTCATTGATCAGGTGGGCCCAATATGGGATATGGCTACAGATGCTGCATCTACGGGAACTGGCCTCGCCGAGCAAGCCGGCGCCGAGGTGCCTCCTGAGGTCGGAGAGATACTAGACATGTCATTAGATGAGTTTATTGATGCGGGTTGTCGAGAGGCTTTTGGGGATCTGCCGGAGCTTCTCCAACCCAGCTGTGATCCGAAGGGTCTTAATCTAATCGGTAAGGTTCCGTGGCTATTTTTACCTCCAGGGCCCTTGGGGATAGCTTATATTCTGTTTAACCTTTTGGAAGAGGGCTTCGGCCTCGCTACGCCCGAACAAGAACAGCAGCTTAAAGACCAGTGTGCCGCTCTTCTACTAGAGGTACAGGCTCAGCAACAATCAGCAGAGGCGGAAACTGAGGCTGAACGACCTTCTTCTACGATCGATTGCCAACCCCCACCCGAGGAAAGTGGTTGTTTAGACGAATAAAAGAAAGTTGATCTTTTGTCCTTTAACTAATTAATTTTGTAAACCAGGAAACAATTAATGAAAAGCATCTCTCCTAAATTTCCCGTAAGATTTGATAGTAGCTTCGGCGACTATGCGCCAAATGTGACGTCCCCCGAAGTTATTAAGCAAAATTTTAAGAATTTGATGCTTACGTGTCCGGGCGAACGGGTGATGGATGTAAACTTTGGAGTGGGCATGAGAAACTATTTTTTCGAACCTATGACTCAAGCCACGTATACCAAAATATCTGATCGAGTAAGAGCGCAGACAAAACAATATATGCCCTTTGTGTCGATCAAAGAGGTTCACTTTCAAGGGGGAAAGGGCGGAGAGGATAATTTATTGGGGGTTTCAATTACCTATATTATTGGATCTCTGCAATTAGAACAGAGAGTTCAAATACAAAGTACTCCACAAAACTACTTATAATTGAGGAATTTACATGGCATCTAATTCAAAAAAGAAATCGAGAGCAATTAATTACACGAGTCGCGACTTTGATTCTATCAAAGAATCGCTAGTCAGCTATGCCAAGAGGTATTACTCGGACAGTTTCCGAGACTTCAACGAAGCCGGCTTCGGAGCCCTTGTGTTAGATTCGGTGTCCTATGTGGGAGACATCCTCTCTTTCTACCTTGACTATCAGGTTAATGAGTCTTTTTTAGATACAGCACTCGAATACGATAACGTAGTGAGGCTAGCCCGCCAGCTGGGTTATAAATATTCTGAGTCGTCGACGTCTACCGGGATGGCACAGTTCTATGTTAAAATTCCAGCGGACGCCTTTGGCGCTCCGGACAGTACCTATTATCCAACGTTACGCGCATCCAGTCAATTCACGGCCGTCAATGGCAACTTGTTTACTTTAGTGGAGGATGTATATTTTGGCAAATCGGGCAACGAGGTTATCATTTCTGCGATGAACCCTGCAACGAACGTTCCGTCTGAGTTTGTTGTAAAGGCCGAGGGGCGAGTGATTTCGGGGAGATATGAGACGCAAACCAAAGTGCTGGGAGAATTTCAAAAGTTTTTGAAAGTACAAATTAGAGACCCAGCTGTGACAGAAATTATTTCGGTGATTGATTCAGAAGGACATGTGTATTATCAAGTAGACCACTTGGCTCAAGAAATTATCTACAAAGCTCTTCGCAATACAGATTCGAATAAGGCTAGCGTCCCGGCTATTTTAAAGGCAGTTCCCGCTACACGTAGATTTGTTCTAGAGAAGACGCGCTCAAGCGCTTGGTTACAATTTGGATACGGCTCCGATTCGGAACTAACCAACCAGTCGGTTATAGACCCCAGCAAGATTACACTTAAGCTTCACGGCCGCGATTATTCTAGTGACGAAGAATTTGACCCTACGAATCTGACCAACACTGATAAGTTTGGGGTTGCACCAGCTAACACCACATTGACTATTGTTTATCGGGTTAATGACGCGTCCGACGTTAATATCGGATCCAATACTTTGACGGGAATCACAGACGCCCGCGTTGAGTTCGACAGCTCTAACGCTCTTAACACTGTTACACGGTCTTCTATTAAGGGGACCCTAGAAGTAAATAATGCTGATCCTATTTTGGGAGATGTGACCCTTCCTTCTGCCGAAGAAGTCAAGCAGCGCGTTTTTAGCTTTTACGCATCACAGAACCGCGCGGTCACCATTGAGGACTATCAAGCTATTACTTATGCGATGCCAGCCCAATACGGAGCCGTTAAGCGCTGTGCGATGCTTAGAGATTTTGATTCGTTTAAGAGAAACTTAAATTTGTATGTCATATCTGAAAATTCTAATGGTCTGCTTACCGCCACCAACAATACGATCAAACAGAACTTAAAAACATGGCTCTCTCGTTATAAAATGATTAACGACACCATTGACATTTTAGATGCCAAGGTGGTGAATTTTGGAATTGAATTTAGTATTGTGACGGATTATTCTGAAAATAGATATAATGCCCTAGCTGAGGCCACGGCGCGCCTTAGAAACTACTTCTCTAACAATCAGTTTGATATCGGAGAGTCTTTATATATCACCGACATCTACAAAGAGCTGCAGAGAGTCCCGAACGTTATTGACGTCTTAGATGTAAAAATAGTACCAAAGGTCGGTGGGGCCTATTCTGAGGCCAATTTTAGTTTCGAAAACCACTTGTCCAACGACGGGCGCTATATAACTAGTGAAAAAGACACGGCATTTGAGTTAAAATACCCTAATATCGATATTCAAGGGGCGATCGTCTAATGGCCATTAAAAGATACGTTGCTTCTAAGGACAACACAATAACCAACGCGTATAATTCTACACTGCTAAACACTCAGCGTGGTACAGGCTCTAATATGGGTGCTGCAGATGTGCTGGAAATTTTTTCTATTTACGGAGAGGCTTCTAGCTCTAATGGGCTTTCGGCCGAATTGTCCCGTGCAATTTTAGAATTCCCTATAGACTCTATTTCGAGTGACCGCGACGCCGGACTCATTCCAGCCAGCGGAAGCGTGAGCTTTTATTTAAAATTGTACAATGCGCGTCATGCATTCACATTGCCCAAGAACTTTAATTTAGTCATACAGTCGATCTCCACACCTCATAGTCCCGCCTCAGCTAGCTGGGAAGAGGGCTCTGGTTTGGATATGGAAGAGTATGTGGATAAAACCTATAATAACAGCGGATCTAACTGGATCCAAGCCAGGATGTCTTCCTCTAATGGGCTAGATAATGGTCGATGGCTTACTCCGGGCGGTGATTATAATCAGACAATATCTCATCACCAGTATAACGTATCATTCCCTAATGGCTACGAGGACCTTTCGGTAGACATATCCGGGCTTGTTGAGGATTGGATATCCGAGACTATCAGTAATCGAGGCCTGGGCATTCGTTTGACAGCTAGCCAAGAAGCTTATTTTAATCCCGCTGCAGAAGAAAATGTTGGAAGCCAAGGGAGCTTGTTATATAATCCTTCGGGGTCCACTGAATCTTATTATACCAAAAAGTTTTTTGCAAGATCATCTGAATTCTTTTTTAAGCGTCCGGTGATCGAGGCACAGTGGGACTCCCGGCTGAAGGATGATCGCGGCAGTTTTTATCTAAGCAGCGCGCTTGCTCCCGCGGCCGATAATCTGAACACCCTCTACCTTTATAACTACGTCCGTGGAAAGCTCACGGATCTTCCAAACCTTCCAAACCAACATGCTGGATATCCCGTCTGGGTGAGTATTTATTCTGGCTCCTCGGCCCCCACTGGGTCCAAGCTTCTGCTTCCCGCGGGCGGCGGAGTTTTGATCGCGGATCATACTGAAGTTACTGGCGGGTGGGTCTCAACCGGGATCTATAGTGCATCCTTGGGATTGACAGGAAGCTTGTCAAAGGCATTCGATGTTTGGCACCTGAGCGGTACAGTTTTTGCCACTAGTTCTTTTGCGCCGCTTTCCCTAAACATGTACAACAACGCACCCACCCCCCAGTATGTAACAAATATCACTAATTTGAAGGCCGCATATACGCGTCAAGAAACAGCTCGATTCCGCTTCTTTGTACGTGAGAAAAACTGGAGCCCGAATATATATACTGTCGCGACCTCACAGGTCCCTAACGAAACAATTCAGAGCGCCTCATATATGCTTTATAGGGTTGTGGACGATCTCCAGGTTGTACCATATGGAACGGGAAGCACCAAAGCTACGTACCTTTCATATGATGTTTCTGGAAATTATTTTGATTTGAGTATGTCTACGTTACAAAAGGACTATGCGTACGCAATTAAGGTCTCCTACTATAATGGTTCTAGCGCAGATTGGGTGGAACAACCCGAGGTATTTAAGTTTAGGGTCGAAGAAGATTAATCATGAGTTTAAAAGATTTATTTGATAAGGTTACGGTAAAAAAATCTTTAGCTAAAAAATCTGAGCAGGAAGTTGCGAACGAAGTTGAATCCGTTAACTATCACGAAGCTGATATTATTAACGAAGACCGCTTCATCCCTCCTGTAAATTATGCCGACGCTGCAGCCTTTGCGCGCTACGGGTCCGCAAAGTCATATTATACCGACGCCATGTCGAATATTTATGCCAACTATCCCTATGATGGTTCTCTATATGAGAGACTAGACTGGGAAAATAGTTCATCGTACGTCGACCTTTACATCTTTAAAGAGAGATACCCTCGTACCAACGGATATATTAAGACCTCTGTTAGTGGGTGGGGTACTCAAGCATCGATCACCGAGGGCTACGGCCTACCTATAAGCGCAGATTATGAATATATAAGCCTATGGGGCGGGCCCAATACGGGCTCCTCATCTCCCCAGGCCCGGGTGCCAAACGTATGGGATCCCGGGGCCGGCCAAGCATCTAACTTAGCCTTAAATTTGGTAAGTGGGTCCACTGTTGAGTTCTGGATGAAAAAGGACAACTTCACGAACAAGACTGATCGAGAGGTTATATTTGACCTTTGGAACCAGCAATCGGACACCAGCAATCAGTATGGGCGCCTGCGCATCGAGCTTGAGAGGGCCGGGAATGGCACGAGTCCATTCTTGGTTACAATCTTGTCTGGAGCCACAGACCTTGCCGATTGGGGCGAATACGCCGTGGGCTTTCAGACAGCCTCCTTGGGATCGTCAGTAACGATTGCTGATAATAGCTGGCACCATTATGCGTTTACATTCAAATCAGCCAGCGCCGGTGTGCGTACTAGACTTTATGTAGATGGGGCTTTTAACGAAGAGCAGATTTTTGATGCGGCTGGATCATCTGGTTCGGCGCCCAGCGGCCTACCTCTCCTCCGCGGCGTGGGAAATATTTCTGGCTCCATGACGGCCTATGTGGGGGCCCTCAGAACCCCCCCGTCGGGCTCCTCCGCGGCACAATATGCTGGTAAGCTCTCCGCTTCGTTAGACGAATTTAGGTACTGGAAGACTGAACGAACCGGAAAAGATATTAGTAGATATTGGTTCACGCAAGTTGGCGGCGGTAGTAACACTGACACTGCCAATGTTGATCTAGGCGTATATTACAAGTTTAATGAGGGAATCACTCAAACAAGTTCGGTTGATCGAATTGTACTGGACTATTCAGGCCGCGTTACGAACGGCACGTGGATAGGGTACAGTGAAGCAGCGCGCT
>Ga0098061_1001365_pt1 | contig 11814 bp, 13 predicted proteins | sample 22_taG_FD_92579 | JGI IMG/M metagenome (GOLD analysis project Ga0098061, IMG submission 92579) | Marine viral communities from the Subarctic Pacific Ocean - 22_ETSP_OMZ_AT15343 metaG | ecosystem: Environmental > Aquatic > Marine > Oceanic | place: Subarctic Pacific Ocean | collected 2015-01-20 | reverse complement strand
ATGAAGCACTTCCAGCTTTGCCCCAAAATCTTTCTAACAGAATAACGGAGACAGAATATCACACAATGCTGATAGCAGCTAATGGTGGTTTGACCTTTGAAGATATGGGAATGGAGGGAACAATGGCTAATCAGACTGACGCAAACCTTGCCCAGATAAACCGAAATATTTATGAAGAAATTAGAAAGAAGATAGAGGGCAAGGAGTATTCCAAGCCGAATGATCGCTACCAAAAGAAATACATTGGTGGTTCAGCCGCTTACATGGGTCGGGTTGGTGAACTTGGTGCTCCTGTTGCTTTGCAAGTCATTGTTGATGACAGAATGAAACCTGGGTTTTGGGCTGATTTAATTCCTTGGGCAGGTGATCCAACTACCAAAAGATTAGCATCTATTTTGGAAAGAATTGGTTCTCGCAATACTGCAGAGCAAGTGATTAACGAGCCAGCTTCACAAAACTAATGCCCTTTACTACCGTCAACCTAAAGTCTGGTCAGTCTGTTCGGGTTGAGCATTCGGAAGATGCTACCAGAGATGAAATTGTTCAACTAGCTAGGGAAGATGCCGCAGCTCAAGCTGCTGCTCCCCGAAGTGGTGGTTCCCTTGCTAGAACCGGCCTTGGCATTGCCGGTGAAATAGCCGTTGGCGAAAGTGCCAAGCTAGGAGGAGCCGCCGCAGGAGCCACCATAGGGGCCGCAGGTGGCCCGTTGGGAATGGCCGTAGGAGGAGGCATAGGGTATTTGGTGGGAGCCATTTCTGGGGGTCTTGGAGGCTCTTATTTCAGGCAGAAGATGTCACGCCCTGGGGAAGATTTGTCCCAAGGAGAAATGGTTGCCGACACTCTGATTAATCTTATTCCTTTTGGAGCAATTGGAAAGGGTGCTAGCCTAGCTACGAGAACAGCCCAACACGCAGCTTTGGGTGGAGCCATTGGAACCGGAGCAACTGCTGTTGAATCCGTCATAGAACAGGGAACCTTGCCCACTTTGTCTGAACTTGCCAAAGCAGGAATAACATCTTCTGTTCTTGGTGCTGGCTTTGGTATGACAGCAGAAAGATTTGCTAAAAGCTACGAGAAGTTTGCTGGACGCAGACCCGAACGCATGATGGATGCGTTACGCAAAAAAGACCCAGATGCTGTAGACCTAGCCAATGCTGCTGAATCTTCTGCACTCCGCAACGCTAAACAAACAAATCAAAAGATGCAGCAGGAAATACTGAATCGACGCGAGCAGTTTGACGACGATTTGATCAGGCTTTTGCAAGAACAAGACCAATCTGGCGGTGGAATATACGCTGGAACAGGAAGGCTTAAGGTTGAGCCAGATGTGTTTGTTACGAAAAAAGGAAAAAACAAAGGAGAAATAATAGAAGAGGGAACGGATGCTTACAGAGCTTTGCGTTTATCTAGGCCAATAGCTGAAAGAAGGATGAATAAACTGGATTCCGAGTTCCAAGGATATACGGATTCTATAAGACAGGCATCCAGCAAAGCTAACCTAAATCCTATGCAGCTTAGTAATAGGATAGATGAGTATTTACACGCTAAATACGCTCCAACATATAACAAGAAGGTTAAGTTTGATGGTGGTGCTGGTGTTAGTGTTCTTGGTAACGAGATGACAACTGCGAACGCCAAGAAAATAGTAAAGAAATTTGATGCTGATGTCCTTCCGTTTGCATCTAGTGCTGTAAAACAAGCTCAAAAACTTTCATCTGACATAGCTGAAACTTTGTATGAAGGTAAAATAATAAACCAAACTACATACAATCAGTTTAAAGAGAATCCAGACTATGTTCCTTTGCAAAGATTGCTTGATGATTCTTTAGATCCAGATCAAGCAGGAAATTTTTTCTTTAGTAGGGCTGTATTTAAACCAAGCACACTCAAAGAAGTTAAAGGAAGTGCGGAGCTTGAGGCTTCTATTACGAAAAATCTGGTTACGGCCAACATAGAGGCAATAAAGCTAGCCGAAGCCAACAAGGCTAATTTGGTCTTTAAGAGACTTTTGGAAGATCCAGCCAATAAGGAAAGAGCTGGTGACATTGTTAAGGTTCGGAAAGAAACAGCTTCTGGCAGAAATTTCACAAAAGATACTCCTGTCATAACCGTCTTTGATCCATCAAAACCTTATACAGTTACAAAAACAATTGGTGGCGAAAAGGTGAAGCAACCATCGATTAAGTATTATTTAGATTTTAGCGAGGGAGTGGCTCCAGAACTTGGGTCTGCTGTTAGGGGAGTGAATAAAAACGATATGGGTAGCTTAATGAAGGGCTCTTATGCCATAAATAAATATCTTGGTGCTATATATACCGGATATAACCCATCATTCATGCTTCCCAATCTTATGCGTGACCGTGTTGTTAGTGCTTTGAATACATATAGAAATTTGGATTCATCAGCTTTGACATCTGTTTTAAATCCAAAAGGCACATATCAAGAAATAAACGTAATAAGGAAAAAACTTTTTGGTCAACCTCTTCAGGGTCAAGAAAAACGATTAGGTGCTTTATATGAAAGATTTGTTGCTGACGGTGGATCGGCTGGAGGTATAGCTACAGACACTCTTAGACAGATACAAAAAGACGTTAAGGATTTTGATTTTTCTAATAAAAGCACCACCAAGAAACGAGTTGCTGCTTTTAACAATTTTGTAAGGAAGGCTAATGAAATGGTTGAAGATTCAACCAGATTTAGCGTTTACCGAGCAAGTATTCAAGGAGGAAAAAGTGGAAAGGATGCGGCTATGGCGGCTCGCAATGCCAGTTTTGATCCAAAACAAAAGGGAACTCGCGGCGAGCAGCTTAGAGCTTTATATTTGTTTTCAAATCCTAGTATTCAATCGACCAAGAACTTTTGGAGAAGTTTGAAAGACCCCAAGGTTTTTAAACCAGTGTTGGCCGCAACACTTGGAACTGCTGTGTTGATTGAGACATACAACTCCATTATCGATCCAGACTGGAGAAACAAAGTAAAGGGTGGACCGGATAAGAGCGAGTGGAGACTGAACAAGAATCTGGTAGTGCTTAATCCATTCAAGAGTGAGGATGGAAGCTTGTCTTACTCTCAGTTCCCTTTGGCCCATGAAATTTCCCCAATATGGACTGCTTCAAATGGCATTGCCCGAATGATGCACAATCAAAGCTATAAGGCTGGTGCAGCAGCAGGGTTGCTAGACGCAGAGGAACTGGCAGCGATGCCTGGAAGGTTGGATTCAACCGATCAGATAATCAAGGGTATAGGTCAAAGCATCCTAGATGGATACAATCCGACTGGGGGCAGCTTGATACCAACTGTACCAAGGAGAATCTTAGAACTCACATCATTGAACAAGGATGGTTTGGGTAGAGAGATTGTTCCTGAGTATTTGATGGATCAGAACATGGCGGCATATGCTAAGGTAAATCCTTGGACTGCAAAAACTGTGGGTGGTGAAATTGCCATTGAGCTTTCCAAGGAACTAGAAAATCTTGGTGCTCCTGTATCCCCAGAAAAACTTCTCTATATGTTTCAGACTGGCTTTGGTGGTGCGGGAACTGAAACATTAAGGTTGTTTGATGTTACAAGTAAGCTGTTTAATCGGGAAGAAATTAAAGCTAACGACGTTCCAATCTTCCGAAGATTCTTTGGTTCAACTTATGCAGATGGGTTTGAGCAACGCACCGGTATAGAGCCCGATCTAAAATTGTTTGAGTATGAGCAAAACACTCAGAACTCTTTAAACAGCCAAGAAGCCTTTGATGTAATCACTAGATTGCAAAGCATAGACGATCCACTTGAGAAGCAAATGGCTTTGCAGACTGAACTGTCGGCTTCTAACAAGTCGGTTCAACGCAGAGTTAGAAAAATGCTTCAAGACAAGCAGCGTGGAATAACTAGGGGCGACAAGGATATTAGGAGGCTAGGAGTTGAGAACGGAAACAGAGCTAGATTTTACCAGTCTCAAATTGAACGCATCCCACCTGCATACGTAAGTCAATTTATCCAAGAGCAAAAAGATAAAGGGATTTTGACTGAGAGCGTGGAAAATCAATTAAGGATTAGGAACGCATTGGAATCAATTGCACCTGCTTCAGTGATAAATGAAAACTAAGACTATATATATGCTAGGTGGTAAAAATTACAAAGGCCACAAGCACTTCAAAAACGGACGTTGGTTCACTGGGAAAACTCCAAACTCTTCTAGCAAGCCACTTTCCGTTCAGGATAGGGTGATTGCTGGTTCTAGGAAACGCATCTCCTACTAAAAAAATAAGGGCCGAGAATGACCTCGGCCCCGACGGGTTTAATGAAAGGTGAAAAAGATAAAACACCTTTTCCAAAGATTACTCTTCTGGATTACCGTCTAAATTTTCTTCTTCCTTTGGTGGATTGAGTTGGTTGTCTAACTCTTCACACTGCTCATCGCTCATTTCGTCGATAGTTTTGGAAGCTTTTGCCTTTAGAACATTGGCACATCCCACAACAGTCAACGACGAAGTTAATAAATCTTTCACATGATCTATTGTTGCTGTGTTTATCAGGTAGTTAGCGTAGTCTTGTTTTAATTTATCTAGGTCCATTATATAGCTTTCTTGTTTTTGTTTTTGTCTCGGTGGATGGATGCTAACAGCAGTGCTGCGTAGCCGATGATGTCCATTAAAGTATCTTCAACTCCCTCGTCTTTAACAATAAGGGTTCCGCTTTTGTAATATGTTTTTAGTCTTCCAAACTTGTCCCCCATTCTTACGGCCAGCCCCCTCTTTGCATCCACACCAAAGTCATTGGCTGCATCAAAATTTGCAAGGGCATTGTCTGAGTCTGAGGTGTAATCATGGTTCTTTTCTAATAAAACTTTAAGCATCTGCTCAAATAGTTTCACTACAAATTTTCTAAGTTCATCTTTGTTCATAGCTCTATAAATTTAACCAAGTGCATGGGAGACATATAGAATGATTGCACCATATCTTCATAACGTGAGTCTTTTTTAGTTTCGCAATACCAGCTCTTATGTGAGCTTCCCTTTACAATTGCTGCATGGGTTTCTCTTTTGTTTAAATAGTAATATCTATATGGCCTTGGCTTTGCTCTGTCAAATGAATGTTTAGCACACACAATAAATTTAGAACCGAAGGGCCAGTCGGATTTTCCGGTAAAATCAACGCCTAGCTTTTTCACTTCAACCCTTTGACCAACATACAGGTCTCCGTCATCGGCAAACTCCTCCCACTCCTCATGTGATGGAGCGACAAAGGTTGGTGGTATGTTCACCGGATAACCCATCGAGCTGATGTGGTTTGCAATTTTCCAAACTGGCCCGTGACTTTTGGCTAGGTGCTTTTTGAATCTTTCATTGTCGTTCATTTCTTTTTTCTCTTTGCATTCTCTTCCTTTGTCTTGGCCTTGTGTGCTTCCTTGCTAACTGCCTGCAAGTTTTCTTTACCGCAGAACAATCTAGGAAGAAGCTCGTTCCAATTGTACCCAAGATATTTAGTTTTGCGTCCCCACTTTTCGGGGATTACTGGCTCGATGTGATCAACCTGCATCTCCTTTGCCGGAAAAAGTTTGTTGGTAATGGCACAGCGGTACATCTTCCGCATCCTTCCGGTCTTAGGGTTCTTCTGGCTTTCAACAAACGACTCATTGAGTGTTTGATATTTGGGAGCCCACCTCCTAGTCCCCGATCTAACACAGGACATCATAAAAGATCTTAGTCTAGCCTCAGTCCAAACCTTCATTTAAAATGTTCCATGCTGTTGCTGCCACTGCTGATACCTGTCCGTTTCCAATGGCTTTAAGTCTGTCCACCCTACGGGCCACCCCATTAGCCACTCTACCCACGGCGGGTTCAATCTGCCAGATCCCTCGCTCTTCAACATTGTTTTCGGTAATGTTTGATAGGCACTTTTGGTTTGGTTCACGTTCTTTGCATCCTGTGCCTGAGGCGTGGGCCACATCTGGCCTGGATTCCAGTTGTTCTGAGCAACCTCCAACAAATTCTTCGGGCCGTTTGTGTTTGCATTTTTGTTCGGAGCTTCTGGCATGGTTGTTGGAGTGGGAATCATGTACTGATGAGTGGTTTGCAAGTACCCACATCCTGTTTCTCTTATGGGGCGCGCCGACGTGCCAAGCTCCCAACACGCACCATTTTGCATCATACCCCAATTCGGACAAGTCTCCGAGGACAACGTCAAGCCCACGCTTCCGCAATAACGGGGAGTTTTCCGCGAAGACAAACTTAGGCCGTACCTCGTCAATGATTCGTGCATATTCTTTCCATAGTCCCGAACGCTTTCCTGCAATTCCGGCTCCCTTTCCTGCTGAACTGATGTCTTGGCAGGGGAATCCTCCGCAAATAACATCAACTGTTCCTCGCCAGGGCTTCCCATCAAAGGTGCAGACATCGTCCCAGATGGGGAACTTGGGCAGCACCCCGTCTCGCTGTCGTTGCAGCAAGACCTGTCTTGGATACTCTTCAATTTCAACAGCACATACTGTGGTATGTCCGAGAAGCTGTCCACCGAGGATACCTCCCCCTGCTCCTGCAAAAAGGTGTAGCTCATTCATCTTCTGCGTAATTTTTAAGCTCTCGCTCTACCATTTCCTCTAAAATTTCAGTGCTCAGGTGGCACGTGCTGCCCTTCGCGTTAGCAGCTCCGAGAATCTCGATGCGTCCCTCAAAGCCGGGGTGATCAATTGTGCGAGGCTCGGAAGCCTCAATTGCATATGTGATGTAGAAGGTCTGCCCTTCTCCATTAGTAATCTCTATTTTTCTTTCCATACTATCTATTTTTCATTGGTTTTAGTCTCTGTCAGGGCTTGTTTTGCCCAATCCCTCATGCTCTCGCGAAGGGTCTGCATTGCCTCGCGTTGTTTCTCTCTTCTCTTGTCGATCCAAGCTTCTTCCAGTTCTGATTCTTCTTCTTTTGTCATAGTGTTTATGTGGTTAAGTTGCACTCGCCAGGATTAACCTGATCTTCAACAGATCTGTATATCGAGTGCTATGTGTGTGTGTGTGTGTGTTTTTCATACTTTATTATTGTTAGCTTTTATTTATTGTGCATCTTATTAACCAAGTCATAGAACATGAAGCAACTGATGGCATCATCCAGTGCCTTGGCCTGTGCCTGCTCAGTCCATGTTTTAACATGGGTGTCTCCGTTGTTAGTGTTGATGATCACAGTGTGGATTGGCGGGTCATAGTCTAGGTAGCTGGCAAGCCTCACCATCCTAGATTCTGCTGCTAGTTGCATAGCGTCCTTGTGATATGCCTTGCGGGTAATGTCCTGATGCTCTGCCACCTCCCTTGTTTTGTAGTCAAAGAGGGCAAGCTTGCCATTGTGTACGGCCAGTAGATCAATTGTTCCTGCTGTGTTAAATTCTTGGTCACTGTTGGAAACAACTCCCTCAACTTCCACAACTTCTAGGTCTTGGTCATCTGCCCATTCAATGAAAGGCATTACAAATGGTTCCCAGGATTGGGGACACTGACCCCCGCAAATGGTAGTTTCCAAATGCTTGTGGCATTCGGTTCCCCAAGAAGATGATGTAACCTCCTCACCCGTCTTCGGGTGAACCCTCATTCCCCACATCATCTCAATGATTTTATCTTCATCGAGGTGTGGGTGTTCCTTGGTAAGCTCGATGGCTTTCTTAGTCCTCCAAGTTTCAAAGAAGAAATCTGGATACACTTTCAGCTTCTCAGTAACACTAGCAACGATGGCCTTGCCACTGTTCTGGGATTCCCTCCTTGCTTGGAAGGGAGTGGACAGGTCATCCCGAAGGAAGCCTGAGTCTTTTTTGATTTCATAAAAATGTGCCATAATATAAAGCGGGGGCCGGAGCCCCCGCAGTTTAATTAGAATGGTGCTCCTTCTTCCTGAACCAAATCTCGGCCCTCTTGGATAGCTTCCCTCACTTCTAGCAAGTCCTTTGCAATGGAGAATACAATGTATTTAAATTGCTCACTGTATCCATTGCTCTTGAACGTGCTATCTTGTACTGCCGCTTGGCAAGCTTGGTTTATGCAAGCTTGAATGGCAATCTCTCTTCCCTTGTCTACTCCGCTATTATTGGAGTAGTTCGGTCGTTTGTAGAACGTCTCGGTTCCATCCTTGGACTGATGTCCGGTGTACCCTTGACTGTCCTGTGGAATATCTCTTGGTATTGAGATTTTCCATTTGGTGTGACCCTTCGGGGTCTTGTATGTTGAGTCGGTAGCCTCTACTGTGGCTCCCACCTCTGCCCAACGAGGGGCTTTGCTTTTGCCGTTGGCAACTCCTTTTGTGCCATCGTCAAATTCTAACCAGAATCCCCAGAGATCCCCGTTAGGTGTGTTTCTTGGTTCGTCTCCCATGAGACGCACTGTTTTTATGGTTTTTATTTGTGACATATTATTTAGTCTACGTTGTACCAATACTCATCCTCTGGTGAGAGGGTGGACATTGGGCTTGTTTGGAATAGTCGGGTTTTGGTATCAAACCAAAGGTCGCGACTAAAGTTGACCCCGCTGTTGCGTTGCTTGAAGCAGGTGAAGGTGCTGTCTCCTTGCTTCTTATATTTGTCCTGCTCTTCAGCACTTCCGTTGGACATGACCAGTTCCTTAGCAGTGTTGCGGTGCATACTGCATATGGTGTGGCTAGCCTGAGACAGTTCTTGACTGCCAAGGATAGATCCAGGGCTGGTAGGGGCATACTTAGTACCCCCATTCTCTTTACTTTTTGCATCGGCGTGAGCTATTAGGACAATTGAAAGCTGATGCTTCACGGCTGTCCTAGCTAAGTCTTTAGCTATAAGACCCTGTTGTTCAAAGTCAAGCTTCGGTGCAAGATAGCTGAAGCTGTCTATCATAATGGTATTTATTCCATACTTCTGCTTGGCTAAAATTATCTCGGACTTGAGACCGTCCCAATTGTTTCCACGGTTTTGGAAGTTGGTGTCATCAATGAAGTATATGTTCTCTCCAAGTTCATCAGCAACTTGAGAACACTGCTCATGTTTGGGTTCCTCTCCAAGGAGCTGTGTTCCTAGTTGAAGCATCATGTTCTCAATGGGAACTTCAAAGGATACGGCCATGCACTTCGTTCCTGTGCTGGCTAGGTGTAGCAGTAGCTGATATGCTATCTGGCTCTTGCCTGATCCTGGAATACCAATAATGGTAAACAGTTCACTCTCCCTGAGACTGAGAGGCATATCTTGGAAGCACCAGTTCTTCCACTCCCTCTCCCTCTCTTGTTGGGTGACACAATCCTGCATCTGCAACACAAAATCATTGGGCCTCACCAAAGCCTCCGGCTCGTTGCCCTTGGCACTATCCATGAGATTCTTTAGATCGTCCTCAGTGGGGTGATCCTTGACCAGCCAATCGTTTACATCATTGTGTGGCTCCGGTATCTCAATACGGTAGCAGCGGTCTGCTGAGAGCCTCTGAGAGAGTTTGATAAACATCTGCTGACCTGCGTCATCCATGTCGCTGGCAACGTAGATGCGTTCCATCCTAGTCAGCATCTCAAAGCAGTTCTCAATCCACCCGTGGTTACTGGCTGATGGTACAGCAATGACTGGAATGTTACTCTCCTTCTGCATTTGGTGCAGGGACATACAATCAATCTCACCCTCGCAGATTATTAGTTCCCGGTCATCCTCCCCGACTAGGTGCAGTCCAAACGGTGTGTTGAATACAGGTTGGGTGGAATAGATTTGTTTCTTGTTCCCGATGCGGGTGATGCACGTGTATTTGAGCATCCGGCAACGACCCTCGGTGTCATAGAGCGGGGCTCCCCACCAGTGAGAGCCATTCTTCTCCTCGGCAAAGATGTTGTACTTACCAAGGGTGCGTTCGTTGATCCCCCGCTTCTCAACCATATACTTGTGAACCTCGGAGCCTCTTAGCGCAGTGTCTGGAATCTCCTTAATCTCCACCCTGTCCTCCTTCTTGATTGTTCTAATCTGCTCAAATCCACAAAATTTGAGAGCCCATCTCATCGTCTCGGAGAACGATCCACCCAGCTTGCGGTGGCACAGCTCTAAGATGTTACAACTCTCCCCAGTCTGGTGATCCTTGGCAACATAAACACTACTGTTCTTGGCCTTGAACACATTACAAGACCGTCCCTCAACATCACCTCTCAAGTCGGCCATGACATACCGACCTCCGGCTTCCCGCTTTGCGGCAGGAAACATATCGGCCATTAGCCTATCAATTTTGGTGCTCAGTTCCCTCTTAATCTCGTCGGGTGTCTTCATATTTTAATGTGCAAGGGTTCGTTTTGTTCTCTTGGTTCAGGTTTTAGCATCCGGTCTATGATAACTCCGGTGCAACAGTGCTGCTCATACGCCAGACGGTGCAAGAGATCATGGGTTTCGGGGCTGATAGTAGTCTGCAACCTCACCCTGTCTCCAGGCATCCACTTGCGTGGTCTGCCTCGCCGTTCTTTTCTGTTTTTATATCTGACAAGAGCAAGATCCCTGATTGATGGATCGTTTTTTGTCAACTGCTGTGTGGTTTTTTTATTTTCGGCCATACTTTTTTTGTTTTATTGGTTGTTTTTTAATTAAAGGACTGCGGACACTGCTTGCGCCGCTGTTTCCAACTTCTGCTTAAACTTCTTATCCGTATCTCTCCAAGCCATCACCTTGTCATCGGCATAGACACAGGATGAGTGATCCCGATTGGCGTACCAGCCAACCAATGGCCATGAAACCTGTCGGCCAGTCATCTTGGCTAGGTGTATTGCCACAAAGCGTGGCTCTACAATGTGGTGCTGCCTTCTTTTCCCCCGCATATCCTGAACAGATACACCATAGAGGTCTGAAACGGTTTTGAATACCGTCTCAAAATTGTCGATCATTGATTTTGGTGGTTTATATTTCATGTCTTTTAAAAATAACCCTAAATTCTTTGGTTCCTTTGTTCTCGTGCAGCCTCGCCCCACCAAAGGCAATTGATTCAGTTTCATCGGCCAATTCATGGAGCTGGTGGGCCATCTTAGTTATCTCTGCTAGGATATGTTTCTTAAACTGCTTCTCAAACATTACCGTTTGCCTCTCCTGCTTCTCCCTTAATATATTCCTTTCTATCTCCCGTATCATTTCGGCCTTTCTCCTGGCTTCCCTTTGAGCAGCTAATTTTTTCCTCTTGTTAGCCTCAATCCATGCCTGCCTCTTCCTCTCTTTTCTAGCTTCCTCCTCTTCTTTCTCTCTCCTTTCCCGATTCTTAATCCGAGATTCTTCAAAAACCTTCCCATTGTATGCGTTTAAATACCTGAGCCAAAGTGGTACTGTTCTACGTTCGGCCTCCCTCTTTCTCTCCAAGTCTCCGCGCAGAAACATTGTCTTGTTTAATAGGCTGTGATCTGGGACAGGGTTGCCCGACCGTTGGCAAAAAGATTTCATGCACTCCAAGAAATAATAGATGTTTCTATGAGATTTAGCACGCTGTAAAGCCTTCTGATAAACTGTGCTAGCACAAGTGCTAGAAACACCCATCTCTTTTCCCATATCAAGGAAGGTTAAGCCTTGAGACCTTAGAACAAGAGCCTTCTTTTCTCGGTCAGATAAACTACCAAGAAGAACGTTCAGACGTTCTCGGATTGAGGATAGGTTGGCCGCTTCAAACGGCGTTGGTTCCTCGGCTACCACCTCGGGATAGCTGGGAACATATTCAATTTCAATTTTCATTATTGGTAAATTCTTGGTTAGAAAGTAACCTAGGGTTACACTAATAGATCATAAACTTTCTTTAGAATAGTAATTACTAGGATAGGGTAACGCAGGGTTACCGAGTCGGAACTAAGCGCCCTCATATTTTTAGCAGGACGATGCTGCTGTTGT
>Ga0098061_1001364_pt1 | contig 11817 bp, 14 predicted proteins | sample 22_taG_FD_92579 | JGI IMG/M metagenome (GOLD analysis project Ga0098061, IMG submission 92579) | Marine viral communities from the Subarctic Pacific Ocean - 22_ETSP_OMZ_AT15343 metaG | ecosystem: Environmental > Aquatic > Marine > Oceanic | place: Subarctic Pacific Ocean | collected 2015-01-20 | reverse complement strand
TACTACAATTAAATCTGAAGTAGTGCTTCCTGTTGCATTAGACATATCATATCTTAATGCAGTGTTTTTATTCATATTACGAATATCAATAATTGTTGGTGTAACTTGATGGCCGGAAGTTCCAGCCGCAGTAGCAGAACCAGCCCAAGTATTAGTACCAGAATAATCTGATTGAGAAATATTTGTGCCTTTAAGCAATTCTACTAGATAAGTTACTTCATCCAAATATATCACCTAAATCTTTATTTAATTTTTGAGCCAATTCTTCTGAAACTCGTCTTTCTGCTTCTTCGGCAATATAATCTTCTGAAAGAGCCAAACTAGGATTAATTAACCCTATTAAATATTCTTGCTCTTTAATTATAGCAAATAATTCTTTATATCTTTTTCTAATCCATTGAGCATAATTAATAGTAGAGCCAAAAACCATACTATCACTCTATTAAAAATATAGTTGCTTTCATATTATCAAGTATTTCTTTAGATTCGGCTTTAAGTAAATCATATTTACTTTTAATATCTATTTGTGCGCCGGTATCTGCAATTAATACTGTTGAATCATCATGTCTTAGTATTTCACACGCAGTAAGTTTAGTAGCCGCATCTGTAATAATTCCCGGAACTCTATAATTACCTGCCATATAAGTGACTCTAACTGATTGTCTTTCTAAATAAGGGAAATTTTTTCTAAAGAAAACTTTACCATCACCCTCTATCATCCAAAAATCACCAAGTCGCCTCATTTCCTCTCTATCGGTAAATGCAACTACATCTAATCCTGATGCAGAAGTAGTTGATGAACTACCATTTAAATAAATAGAACAATTAGCCCCATCATCACTAGGTAATAAAGAGGAAATAACTACTTTAGCAGAATTATCTTCGTAATCAATAGTAGCATAAAAATAATCAGAAACTTGTTTAGCACCCGTAGAATCCGTTTGGGATTTTGCAGAAGTCGCACCCGTTAAATTTGCAGTTTTAGCCGGATAAGTTTCATTAATTAATGCAACTAATTCTTCAGCCGCAGTTTTATTTCCATAAGTAGAATCAAATCTTGAAGAAGTAGTACCGGCTAATAAATTAAATACCAATCCATTATTAGGTAATCTAAGATTAAGTTGGGTTGTTCCATTAATTATAGAAGTATAATCACTAATAGTAATAGAAGCAGTAGCCGATGCTAAATCAGTCCAAGAATTACCATGCCAAACTTCTAATCTAATCATTTTTCTAATATATGCAGAATGTAATTGAATAAATCCAACATAATCATTCCAATATAAAGGATAATTTAATAATATTCCACTAAAATTAAAATTATGTACTTCATTTGTATAAAGGATTGGTCGCCAAGAATTATCAGTAATTTCATCAATATAATCTTCTGTTCTTTTAATAAATTGTCCTACTTGAGCATGAGTTGGATTTGTGCTTGCGCCAAAAGCAGGTATTTGTAATAAATCAGCCACTAATGTTGAATTAGTATAATATCCTTGCCCAGTAGTATAACTAGGCGCAATTGCAGTATAATCAGATGGTGATGAATATTTCATGTTAATGACCCTATTGCCCTTCCTAATTCTCTTAAATTACCTTGAATTTCCTCAATTAAATCTACTCTTTCTGTAATAATTATATTTCTTGATGCTTGTCCTCTTGGCGTACTAGGTTGGTTTGTATGTGTAGGAGTTGTAGTGAAGGCTCTAGGAATTAAAGTTTCTGATACATTTAATTCATGTGTAGTTTCTCCTTCTCCACTATAAGATAAAAATGTTTGTGTTTTAGGTACTTTGCCTCCAGAAGTTAAAGTTTTAGCATTATATGTACCATTAATTTTAAAACTAGTAATATATCTAGGGCTTAATATAGCCTCTTTTAATTTATTTTTAGTTTTAAAATTATTATAAATTTTTTCTATTATTTCATCTCTTAATTCGTTTCGCCCTTTCCGAGATAATTTACCAGTTTTAGTTGCTTTACTAGTTACTTCAAACACATTAAGTTGTATTTTATCTTCAATTGACCAAGGAATGTAGGTGATTTTATCTTCATACATTATATTTTCCCAATCATAATGTCCAAATTCTAATTCATCTAATTCTTCTTCATTATCTTCAGGAACTTCTTTATAATCCAATTCAAAATCAAAATTCACTACTTGTGCCGTACCTTCTAGTTCCACATTAAAATTTGTTATTTTAAATGCATTTCTTTTAAGTGCTGGTTTTTTAAATTCTTTTAAACTTTGTTCATATTTTTGAGTCATAATTTTTTCTTTTTCTGTACCTTCAGATGCAGGTTGCATTTTAAATGCTGATAATCCTGCTCCTTTTTCATTTAAAGTAATGTCAGCATATGTACCTAAATCTTCCTGATATTCCATTTCTTTTAATGCTTCTTTAAGGCTAGTCTTTTTCACCAAATCTAAAATTTCTCCAAAAACTTTTTTTGCCTCTTTAGTATTAACTTTCCAATTACCTTCTTTTTCAGAAAAACTTTCAATTATACTATCTAATTTAATTACATCACCTAATGGTTTTTTACCAATTTGAGTTTGTTTATTGCCCCATACACTTGCTACTGCAAAACGCATCATATCATCATATATAGCATCCTGTTCTTCTGGTAGGTCAATATTAATTGACCCATCTTTAGTGGGAAACCAAATATACTGTGTCATGCAAGCCACTTAGCCCAAGCCGCTACTTTACCTATATTCTGCGCTAAATGTAATCCACCAGTAGGAGCATTATAAGTCATTTGGCCGGTATTTGAATCAATCCAATATGGATTATTCATTTGGTCATATCCAGCCGGTTGAACAGGATAGCCGGATTGATTCGCAAATGCACCCGCAGGTTGCCCTTGTGGAGAGGCATAGGAAGCCTGTGGAGTCGCCATTTGAGGCTGACCCTGTGGAGTCATATTTACTCCGCCTGTGGGCGTTTGTGGCGCAAATCCTTGTGACTCTAAATACTGCTGTTTAGCCATTTTCCTTTGTAAAACAACCTCTTCATTTAGAGCCGCATTTAATATTTTTTGTATGTCTAAATCAATATTTTCTTGAGTAACAGTTTCATATTCTCTAAGTGCATTATCAACTAGTTTAATGTGACCCGATGTAGTTTCAGTTCTAAATTCTAACTTAACCAACATTTGACTAACTACTCTTTCAATAACATCTTCCATTAGTTGTTCTAATGCTGCTAAAAAGGCTTCTCCATGATATTGTAAAAACTCTTCAACATGATTATCCTGTAAAGTTAATAAGTTATTTACCGTTTTAAAATTCTGTTGCTGTGTGTCTTGCACCGCTCTAAATACTGTTTTATTACTTGTTCCTAATAATGCCATAATTATTCCTCTATTTTTATTACTCCAACTATATTTTCAATTTGCTTTAGTTTGCCATTTATTTCAGCCATTAACCTAACATATTGTTCTGTTGGATTTTCTTTTGTTCCTTGTGGTGGTTCAATATGCCAACCTGCGGCAATTAATGAACCCATATCTACTTGATTTAAATTTGTCAATGGCCCTCTTTTTAACATTGGCATTTTTGGTTTAGGCAAATAGGCTCTAAACTCAAGACCATGTTCTTCTGCTAATATCTGTTGTTGTAACATTTCCATCTGTTTAAATATACCTGCGTGTTTAGGACAATATGTTCCCATTAATGGCCTACCTTTATTTACATTAGATAATGGTAAAGGTGGCCTCATTGGGTCAGACATTTCCCATTGTTGCTGTGAACCACAAACAACACACCTATGTTGTAAATTAAATTTATAACCATATTTAAATATAAATCTCTTTTTCTCAGGTAAAAGTATTTTACGAATTTCTTTCAATTGTTTCTTTGGTTTAATTTCTCTAAACTCATAAGGGATAATTGGCCCTGCACTTCTCGCCATATCCTTATGTGAACCAAACTGCTGTGTTTGGGCAGTAGTAATCATATTTGGATTAAAGCCTAACATTAATAATCACCTTAATAATCATCCACCATTGTTAATATTCCACGATATACCATTTCAGGGTCTGATTTTGCACTTACTATGTATTTGAAGGTTGGGATTCCCCTTTCTTGTAATTTTTGCATTCCATACCGGAATGGTTCAAAGATTGGATGCTTGTCGATAGATTCATATTCATATTTATCTCCCCATAAATCAAATTTATTTGCCCATAATCCTATTGCTATTGGATAATCATTTCCTTTTTTCTTTTTTAATTTTCTTCCATCACGCCAATAATCATCACAAATTAAATCCACTAAATATTGCCATGCTAATTGATTTTGTAAATTTGCCGAATTTGTTAAATGTCTTTCATCAATCATAAATAAAATATATTTAACTTTTCTTCTCCTCATATCTTGTTTCCAAAGATTCCAATATTGTGATTCTCCTCCAATATCTGCTGTTTTTACTGTATGTGCATTTCCATCAATTTTAACAAATTTTCTTAAAGGTTTATGTAATCCAACTGTTCTTTGTTTAATTTCTGGTACTTCCCCTCTAGTTCTTAATTGTTGATGTAAGGTAGTTTTTCCAACTTTACTTGCTCCATATACTCCAAAATTAATTGCATGAAATTTTTTCCATAAAGAACCTGCCGCCTCAACTAAAACAATTGCGAACCCTGCAAAAACTGACACATACCATCACCTAAAATATTTCAAATATTGTACCTAATACTTCAAAGAAAGAACCAAAAAAATTAACTCCAAATACACCGCAAATATTACCAATAAGTAATCCTGCGGTTGTGGCTGTAATAGCCCAAAACCATGCTCTAGCCTTTATAAACCATACATCGGCTGAATGCGCTCTTTGCAAATCATACGCCATAGCAGTTTCATCAAAACCAAATACCATATATTATCACTACTGCTCAATAGAGGCTAAAAACTCATTAGATACTTCTTGTTCTTCATAAGGCTGTTGAAATTGTTGGGGATATGGGCTATATTGAGTCATAGATTGTCTAATTTTTTCACGCTGTTGTTCTTCTCTTTGCTTTCTTTGCCAATAAACATCAATTTTTCTATCAAGTAACCATAATTCCATTCTATCATTCATTACCAAATCAAATGCGGCTTTAATACCCATAATTGAACCAACAGTAATTAAACCAAATAATACTGCATGACTTAATGCGCTCCAAGGTAATTGATAACCATAATTAGAGTAAAAATAAACATTTGCCCCGCTAACTGTGCCAACAAATAAAATTGTCATAATTAATCTAGTGTCTTTTTCTAATGAAGCCATTTTAATCACCTATACATATTCAACAGTACAAATAGGAGTTCCAGCATTTCCACCCGGCCCATTTCCAAAAGCGGCATATAATCCCGTACTACATATAACACCATGCATATCACATTCAATGCTCTTTTTTGGCTCTAAAACCAAAGAAAGAACAACAGTACCGGATGCGGCAGTATTATCATAAATAACTAATGTTGCATCTTGTGTTGTATGCATATTAGTAGCATGAACACTCATTAATTTAGTTCTTCCACTATAAACTAAACTACTAGCCGCTTTTAATCCACTTGACCTACAACCTGCTGACATTAAATCACCTTATTCATGCCACAATGACGATACCATATAAGGTTAGCGGTCATTCTTCATCTTTTTTAGGTTTTTTAGGCTTAGATTTAGGCAAAGTAACTTTCTTCTTAGGTTTATATAAATTAATTATATCCTTAGCAGATAAATTTTCATCTAAATTTAAAGTGCGTTTTAAACTTAAAAGTCTTAATTCAGAAATATTGCTAAAATCATCATCGGATGTAAATACTACTTCTAATTGATTGTTACCTAAATAACATAAAGCGTGTTGAGCAGTTATTTCTAATGACTCATCCGGTAATAAACAAAAGCCACCATTGGCCTTTGAATTAAAGCGAGTTAAGCCAACATTGGTTAATGTTGCCAATTAATCACCTCAAATATTGCCCCAAATACGGAGTCTAAATGTCATATCATCCATATTAGTTGCATTACTTAATAGACCACAAGCACCATCATTATCATATAATACTATTTTAATACTACTTGTACTTGTATAAAGTCCGGTAGCAACATTAGCGGTAGGAACTTGAATATAAGCACCCGTAGCCATACTACCGTCAGAAACACCGCCAGTTGTTCCGGTAATAGAAGCGGCTGTAATTGAACTTAATCCTACATCAGAAGCATTAATAACATCTGCATCGTGATATACAGTCATTTTAACAAAGCAATCCACGACATATTCATCTCCAACTGCCTTCGGCCTAGCATTACCTTTATGGTCTGCAATTATTGTTATAAATTGTTGTGTCATTTTTAATCACCTCACTTTATGTTAGTAATTTTGCCTTGACCCTTAAAGAATGAACAACCGACTTCACCCATTGTTCGGAACATACCCTTATTCCCAAGAGTACCCACACCAAATGGATTTCCATGATTAATACCATCCTCAAAGTATTGAGTAGGCTTTAGCGTTGCAAACCATAAATGGTCAGTATCTAAGAATAACATATCAGAAACACCTGTTGTTAATGTATCGTGAGTAGTAGTTGGCATATCCTTACAAGGAATCATTGGAATATCCATGTAGGTAGCAACTCTAAACCCAACTTCTTGACCCTTAACACCCTTAACTCCAGCATGAGTAGGAATAATCTCTTTTCCATCAATAAATCTCTCTTGAGCCTGTAATAAGTCAGCAATTGCTTGAATAGTGTCAAACCCTGTTAGAATTACTTTAGGAGTACCACCTGCAAGTCTTAACTGCTGAATTAAAGCATTTAGAACACTTAAAGTTAATGTTCTTTGTTCAGTAGCCGCATATCCATCACCAATATTAATTGTTGCATCCATAAATCCAACACTTGAACCCATAGCAGTAGAGGCTGTTCTATCAGTATTACCGTATAATGAACCAATATCTGTTGAAGCCGCCGCACCATTAGCAGAAGCAATAATGTTCTGTGTTGCTAATTCATGGATTTCAGAACTAGTGGAAATAATCTTATGTAATGAAGTATAATTACGCTCCATATCTGCATAAGTCTGTGCGCTACTTGGAGAACCGGAACCACCGCTATCTAAATCATAATTCTCTAATGGCATTACTAGCATTTTTGATTGTACTTCTGCGTGTAATTTACCCATATCCTCACGAACAATAGCCCTTAAATCACCGATTCCATCATCAATTTTTGCCATTTCAGCCGCTAACTCGCTGTATGCGAATTGATGAGCAACAGTCTTTGGTGACATAAATAATGTATCATATTCCGGTGCTACTGATTGAAGTCCTGTTGAATCTAAAGCATGGTTTTCTTGAACACCACCAATTTCATCTGCATGAGGGGTATTTAATGCTGAACCTGCTGAATAAGTAGTAGTACCAATACCAAAAGCCGGATTTGCACCGCCTAATGGCCTACGAGTCATAATTCTCCAACCACTTTGAGTGTACTGCCTCTTTGGTAAAACACTTAATGGGTTAATTTCTTGATTAATCATTGACCAAACTTTCTGCCCATAAATCTTATTATAGAGAGCAGATAGATTTGGCCCTGCTGTTCCATTTAATCCAATTGCTGAATCGTGACCTGTTACCAAACCACCAACAATCCCTGCGCCCTTAAGCAATTGATTACCACCAACAGGGCTTAACCCATAGGTTCTTGCTTCCAAATCTTTTATTGTATTAATATATTGTGTCATATTTATTCACCTGCCAATCTCTTTATTTCTGCATCCAATTCGCCCCAAGACATTTTAGCAATATCTTCGGATGATGGAACCTGTAATTCATCAACAATCTTTTGTTGCTTGATGATTGTATTCTCTTTATTATCTTGCAAATAAGTTAATAACTCACTAAATTGTTTCTTTAATTCAGTAACTTCTGAATGAGCATCATAACTATTCTTTACTATTTCTGCTTTCTTAACTGCGACTTCTTTATTGAAACGAGTTGCAAAAGAATCATTTAAATTATCAAATGCCATCTTCTCAAGTTTTTCAGCCTTAAATTGCTTATATGCCTTCTCTAAATTATCTTCTGATAGATTTAGAGAATCAACATTAAAGCCCTTTACTACTGATATTTGAGTATGCTTATTTCGGGGATTACCACCTTCAACAATTACTTGACCGGCTTCACCCGCTTCAACTTGACCTGTTGGTAAATCAGTAAATGCTTTACCTTCTGTATCACTCCATTCTTCCTCATCAGTAGGTTCTTCGATTGATTCATCTAAACCAAGTTCGCTATCATTAAGTTCAATATCATCCCCTTTATCTTCAGGAATAGGCACTGCACTTTCATCTATTTCTTCATATTCTTCTGTCATATTCTCACCACATTTTATTAATTCATTTAGTTCTGCTATTGCATTTTCTAATTTATTCATATTTTCTCCATCCATTTTTAATATATCAAATCGTGCTTCTGGGTTAATTCCTTTTTCACAAATTGTTATTTCGTGGAGTTCTAATTTTGATATTTCGTTATAATCACCGTGTTCAGCATGAGATTTCTTTTTCTTTTCTAATGCTTGTCCACCAATACTAAATGACCTTAATGTTCCTTTTCTAATATCCCTTGAAACCTCTTTGGCTTTTTCAATATCATCTCTTAATTTAATTACTACAAAGAATCCTACATCATCAACTTCTGTTTTCCATAGTTTTCCTTTTGAATCTCTATATTCTTTAACTACTTCACCAACTTGAACATTTGAATGATTTGTCATTACATTTCTATATTTTGGGTTTTTAATGAACTTCTTTGTTGCTTCATCTAATGCTTTCAAAGTAATTAAATCATTTTGCTTATCTACTATTTCTAATGATGCGTAACCGGCTATATGTAAATCATCTGATTTGAGTATTACAAACTCATGTTGGTTATTGTCTGCTACTTCTGACACTCTCCACCACCTTGCCTATACTATATTAATGACCCGCTACTCAAGTGCTGAAAATGATAAACTTTTATACTTATCATTAGATATATCCCAAACCCCATCATCTGATTTTTCATCAACAGGTTTAATTTGCGTTCCGGTAAATGCTAACCAATATTCAGCACCTTTAACCGGCAATACTCTAAAATGTAACTTAGAAGAAAATTTATTACCTTCTAATATATATTCGTGATAACCATGTCGTTGAACTCCTAATTCAACCTCCCCTTGGTCTATTAATTTATCCTTAGATATATTATCCTCTATTTGAGCAGGGAATTTTTTAGATTTACCAAATAAATTAAACACATCATCAACATTATTAATTTTAATTGTCCATGCTAGTAATTTATTTGTTCGTATCAAAAATTGTAAATTACCATCTTCACGCATATATAATTTAAATTTACTGTGTCTAATATCATCTGGAGTTTTATATTTAGCAATTACATTTAGTTCTGCTTTAAATTTATGATTGTTTGTTGGTTTAAAGAAATGTTCGGTTTCATCTTTAGTACCTGCTTGATTAGTCATATAATTTTCTAACTGTTTAATATCAGAATTAAATAAATTATCATAAAATTTAGTGAACTTTTTATCCTTTAAAATATATTTTTCAATATCCTTAATATGTTTTTCACCTTCATCTTTTAAATAATTTAAAATATGACTTCTTAATTCTCCTTTATCTCTTTTAGACACTTCATCAAATTGTTCTTTCCAAAGGTCAATATCTAATAATGCATTCTTTGACATAAGATTATTAGTTTGGAATCTAATAAACCCATCTAAATCAGACTTAATAATTGCCTCACCATGAATATAATCTGTAACTACTATGCCTTTCTTAAGTCCTTCTACTTTATACGAAATAGACTTTTTAGTATCAGCCGATAATAGTTGAAGAGTAACTAATTTATCGGGATATTCCACTTCCGGTAATTCAATTACCTTTGCATTAAATATCTTAAAACCATCCTTAGATTGTTTAACTTCATCAACCTTTACTCTAAGAATTGTGCCAACTTCTTCTTCAATTTTAGTATTTACAGAACGACCAACAGGTATATATGATTTATCATTATATTTAACAGATGCTACTGTTTTTGCCTCATCAGAAGTAAGTGGCCCAGCACCCAATAAATAATTAAACATATCTGATTTAGTTTCTTTAATGTCTAAAGCAATTAAATCTAAGTCCACAAACTTTTTCCACTTAATCCACTTAGGATTCTTTTTTGTACCGACAAAATAAGTAGAAGTAATATCCTTAATAATAACTCCCTCGGCTGTGGGTATTTTCATAATTTCCTTAGCATATTTTTCCACATCTTTTAAGTTATCAGCAGTTCTAGTATCTTTTTTAGATGGAAATGCTAATTTTTCGTGAGAATGTTGCGAATAGTTATTAAATAGAATTTTAATCCTATCTTCTAAAGTATTATCAGTAATATCATCGTCATTATGACGCATAATATCAAAAACATGACACCTTAATTCAGTATCACTTTCTTTACCTTTAAATATTTTAGCCACTACTTCGGCTCTATGTAAAGGTTCATTACCGTCAAAAAGCATTAATTCTGCATCAAGAATACAATCCCCAAAATGAGCCTTTCGCATTAAATCCACTTGGTCTGAACATTTTGCAGTAATATCCTTTTCATTAAATGAATAGATTTTTATATTATTATCTATTTTATGTATCTGAATACGCATTCCATCGTATTTTTCTTGAACTATCCACTCTCCAGTAAATCCCTTTAATTCTTCAATATCATCAATATCAAATATTCTATACATCGGTTTATTAGGCACTAAAAAATGCACATCACTTTTTTCTGCCTTCTGTATTTCTAAAACTTCCTTTAGTTCTTCTTCACCCATAACCTTGTTTAAAAGTTTCATAGCACCATTAAATTTGCTTTTAAGCCTAGAAGTATCGTCATCATCCCCATAGTGGGTAGAAATAAAGGCCACTAAGTCGCTTGATTGTAGGTCTAATCCCGACTGACCCTCACTTATTTCATCCGGCTGAAGGTTATTAGCCGCCCATTTTTCTTTTTTTACTGCGAATTTAGTGTTACGGGTAGCCCAATGTATAAATTGAGCAAACAAAGTTGAATCCTTCATTAATTCATTAAATAAATCTTTTCCATACCTTTTAATAAATGGGTCATTTGATACAAATGAATATCGCATACGCTTTATAGACTCATAAATGCGTTCTGCCTGTACTGATTCTGGATTTTTAGCCTCTTTGTGAAATAATGTTTCTTCCTCTAAATATTTCTTAAAGGTTCTTGCTAATTCATCAGTATCATCCCATTGGCCTTTAATATCATCAACGGCTTTTGCCCATTTAGTCTTAAATTCTCTAGGATTATCTCTCGCTGATAAATAGGCAACTCTAACTCGTTCAAAATAAGAACGAATTTTTTTTGATAGGCTAGTTTGCTCTTTAGAAGCAATACCTGTCTGAACCATTTAAATCACCTTATAAAGTTGTATCTACATCAGTAGGTTTACCTCGCTTAAGATTTACAATTAAGCCTTTATTATTTGATTCAACCAACCAATTTTTTCCATCTAATGCTTCCTCAACTAATCCTTTTAACTTTGTAGCATTAGCATTAAATTCTCTTGTCATAGCATGAAATTCAGCCTGTGGTATCAAATAAGTTTCTTCCATTCTATTTCTCGCTTGTAATACTTTAGGTTCAATATCTTCATCATAATATGCGTTAATATTTTCTGCCAATGGTTCTTGTCTTGGTTCATCATAAGTTATATCGGGATTTTTCATTGGGTCATCTAAATCGCCAAAC
>Ga0098061_1001363_pt1 | contig 11818 bp, 15 predicted proteins | sample 22_taG_FD_92579 | JGI IMG/M metagenome (GOLD analysis project Ga0098061, IMG submission 92579) | Marine viral communities from the Subarctic Pacific Ocean - 22_ETSP_OMZ_AT15343 metaG | ecosystem: Environmental > Aquatic > Marine > Oceanic | place: Subarctic Pacific Ocean | collected 2015-01-20 | reverse complement strand
TACTGGTAACCATCGCGCCTAAAACATCTTGAACTTGTTCATTGGTGAGGGGCGTGGCTGAGACAGTTCCGTCCCCTGCAATAGTAATATTAGACCCAGCAGTAAGTGCAGCTACAACATTTGTCGTATCAGTTACATCAGCGGAAGCCTCAATAGCATTGAGCTTGGAATGGTCTGCATCTGTAAATACATTTGAGTCAGACGCGGATTCTACAAGGGCGCGAATCTCAGCGGCAGTTTGGTCAGCAGTAGCTGAAGCTTCAATACCATCCAGTTTAGAATGATCCGCAGTTGTGAAGTTCTCGTCTGTCTGTGAGGCAACGACAAAATCTAAGGTTCCATCCCCATCTTCATAAGTAACAGCAATACCAGTCTCGGTATTGCCAGTAACCATGCCCCCTACGACATCCTGAATGTTCTCGTTTGTGGGAGCTTCAGCCGCCTCAGGGGTTGTTGATGAGATGGTAACGGCGTTATCCGCCTGAGTAATCTCGACGGAGTTTGTGTTCTGCGTTACCGATACGCTTTCGTTAGCCATTATGCTGTGATTTCGGGTAAGATATCGAATGTGAGTCGGACATGGTGAACAACCTCGCTAGAGGAATTTAGCGTGATCTTCAAATCACCATAGACCGTTATTGCTTCGTTAGGTAATAGAGTAGCTTGATCTGTGTCCCACAGAAGTTGAATGTTGGGACCAGCAGATGCATAGGTAAAAGTAATGCGACTGTCCGCTTCTGCTACCGCTGTGCCACTTGTTGCCCCATGACGTAGTGTGTCAATGACATGCCCCATAAAACTATCCCCACGCTTACGGCGAATAACTAGCTCTGCATCATAGCCCGAGCTAAGATCCAAGGCATCGGAAGCCCCCGCGAGTTTGTAGGTCACATCTACTGTTTGTTGTTGTCCTCGTTGTAATTGTATATTCGCCATATTTATGCTTCAGTTAAAGTGAACCGATAATCAACTGCGGCATTCAGTGTTACCACCGTATCCCCCGCATATAAACCCGTTAGATCCTTTGCGGTGGTTCCATCCAACTCATAGGCTGTCCCAACAGTGGCCCCGTCGGTAGTTGTCTTCATTATGAAATGAGGCCCAACGTCCTCGTGGTCAACGCCAGTAGACCCTCCACCATTCGCAGTAGCAAACATCAGATAAGTCCCCGCTGTTGTAACCGCAGAATCAAATGTAATTGCACCAGCCGTTGTGAATGACGCTACCCCGTGGCTGGTTAGGTTGGCTTCCTTTGTTCGGGCATAAACTGGGTGGTCTCCCCCCACAGAAATTAGATTCACTAAACCTGCGGGGATGCTTACATCCCAATTTGATCCCCCATCCATGCTTAATTCAAGCACACCTACTGAGTTAGTGTTCGCGATAAGGAGTAAGCCTTCATTTGCCGTCCCTAATAGGGTAGCATCTAAAGCACCTCCGGCTCTATCCGCTCGCCCTCCCCCAGCAGAATAATTATGTGAGGGATTTTCGAAGTCTAAAGTATCAGCGTTGGTGCTGAATGTTTCGCTATGCGTATGGGTTCCATACGTCAAACGAACATTACCGGAGATTAAAGTTGCCATGCGTAATTATACTGTGAAGTCAACCAAATTACAAGCCCCTGTAACGGACGGGGATAATGGTTGACTTGAAGAAAATGCGTTGGATACTCCCCCATGCCATCAACCAACAAGGAGCACAGAATATTTATAGCAACTCCAGCCTTTGGACACCAAGCATACGTCAACTACGTCAACAGTGTAGTAGGTTTTATAAGTGCACCCCCTCCTAGTGACCTGTCTTATTCTACATCATTACACCTACTTGCTGGAAATGCATTGATAAGTGCAGCCAGAAATGACTGCGTTCATAAGTTCCTTGCTTCAAGGTGCGATAAACTACTCTTCATTGACGCAGATATAGGTTTTGAACCAGAAAACATATGGCGTTTGCTCAGAAGGGATGCAGATATCGCACTGGCCCCTTACATTACCAAGAACCTAAAAGACCCGGCAAAATCAAGGTTCATATTAAATTTCAAGGACGACAAAAAAGTCGAGGTAGATGGGGAAGGGTTCACGAAAGTGACCTCTGGCCCCACTGGGTTTATGATGATAGACCGCAGCGTGTTCGCAAAACTAGCGGAAGTTTACCCAGAAAAGAAAACATTCATAGCCCAAATGCAAAACGGGAAGGTGGACGTAACACAAGAATTCTACACTTTCTTTGACTGCATATCAGACACAGAAGAAGGCTCCCTCGGAGAGGATATGTCCTTTTGTAAGCTGTGGAGAGACGCGGGGGGAGAAATAGACTGCGATGCATACGCAGCACTAACGCACTTCGGTACGTTCAGTTTCCAAGGGCAGTTAGCCCAAAGTCTTCAAAAAGATCAATGAGGGCTACGCTTTCGATGCACGCCCATACATAAAAAGGGCAAACTTCTCAGGCTCCTCTTTTGCCATCTTCAGGATGCGGGGATCATTTTTCATAGCCTCCTCCATGTCACGCATCCTCTGTGCGCTCTTAGCAGAGTTAGCATCATATGCCTCGCTATAAACGATCTCATAAAGAGAATCCATGTCGGGCATACTCGCTTCCTCTGGGGCGGCTTCGCCCTCCACAACCGCATCAACCAGAGGGGTTGTTTCTTCGGCGGCTACTTCTTCCGCAGGAGACATTCGGGCTTCTACTTGATCGTTGAATGAGGCTTCCCCACCCGCCTCACCGGCAGCATCAACAGCCGCTTCTTGTCCTCCAACATCTTGGCCCGTGTCTGGCGCATCTGCTGGGAAGTCATCGGATTGTGCAGCGTCGAGCTGGGACTCCAAGTCCTTGAGAAGACTCTCCGCTTCCTCGATCTGCGCTTTAAGTTCATCTGTGTTTGCCATCTGCTTATAAGTTATGCGGGGGTAGAGATCCTAAGACCGCTACCCCCGCTTTGAATAACTATATACTATAATTAAACAATAGAAGCGGCTTCGCCTCTCTTGTAAACGATAGCATAACCAAACTCAGTTTTGATCGGCTTGGATGCAGAGGCGAGAATGCCACGGAAGAAACCAATAGTTCCATCGGGATTCGTTGCTTCGCTAAGGATGTTAGTCCATTTGAAGTCGCCTTTGTAATTAACGGGGTCGAAGGTAACTCCGTTAGACCCACCAAACGGTGCCGGAATCTGGGACTCCAGAACGTGGGGGTGGATAACGTAAGCTACCTCATACTCTGCCGAATCGTAGGTAGTGTTAACAGTGGTGAGACCGTTAGTAACTGTGTAGGGCTCAACACGAGTGAGCGCACCTTCAGAACCGTCAGTATAGCGAGGTGCAAGATCATCAATCAAGTGGTAGAAACCACGGAATGATTTTTCTACACCAAGAGGAGCAATAAGCTCACTAACCCTAGCACTGTTGTAACGAATATCGTCACGGAATAGCTCGGATTCTGTCATCAGTCCATGAGATGCCTCGGAAGAACAAACAAGACCAAACACTGGACGACCATTCTCACGACCGTAGGCATCTTGCGATGCGCCTTTACGGATCAACTGAAAATAGATCTTATCCATAACTGCGTTGGAAAGGTCATCCTTAACTTTGGTAGTTGAACCACCGTCAAGGTCTCCTCCTGCTAGAGCCAATGTGTCAGTAGAGTCACCTTCATTCCCAGAAAGGAACTCGGATGCTTGGTCCTGACGACAAATGACAGTGTTGTCGCAAAGTCTATCGAACTCATCGCGGTAACGCTCTTCCCAAGTATGACGCGTGGCGTCTGAAAGGGCATCAAGGACAGCACGGAGCTGCTCTTGGCGATGTGCAGCATAACGCAAGTCATCAACATTCACGCGTGGCGATTCAATGATCGAACGCTCAATGTTGTATTTCTTGAGTTGCTTGCCAAAGTTGATGTAATTGCGCTGTTCAGCTCCGCCAGTGCCGTTCGGCCCTTGGACGCTGTTTGCAGTGTCATCAAGTGGTTGGTCGAGAAGTGCAGTATTAAATACATTCCCGCCACTATCGGTAGTTCCCACGGCATTCCAGTTTGCTCCCACTGCATCTCCACCAACATCAGTAGTTGGAAGCGCACGGTCGTAAACTAGCGTGGTAAGTTGATATCCCATCCCATCAGGGAAGGATGATTGTTTTACAAGATCGATCCACGGTGAAGTGTGCATAACCCGCCTATGGACATCAGATCCAATGCGGTTAGCCTCTTCAGCAAGGATCGTATTGATCGACGCGGTGCTACCTTGGAGGAAGTCCGCTGAAGCTGGTACTCTAGCCATAATATTATAAGTGGTTTAAAATGAGAATTGTGCGAACCCTTACTTAAAGGTTCACGAGTAGTTTCTTAGGTGATCCGCTCCTAGAACTAAATAAAGGCTAGAGCAACCAAAACGGGTCGTTAGCGGCGGATCACAGTCCACTCGGGTCAGCTATTGAAGTAGAACTATTTGAAGGCTAGAGCAACCAAGCTGATGTTATACCAACAGATTAAGCTTAATGCGGGAGATGTCAATACAAGATTTAACCTGTAGCTCCAAGGAAGGCTGACTCCACACGCTCCTCAAAGGTGCGCTTATCATCAACAATCTCGTTCGATTTGGGGGAACCTCCCGACATCGTGGGCTCTGCCCCCTCATATTCCGCCAATCTGTCTGTGAGAACTTCGTTTTCCTTACGCATGTTTACATACTCCCTGATAACAGAAGGTAAAATCTGGGCGCTGACAGAATTGTAGGTGTAATCAACAGGGTGAATAACAGAGGGATCTACTTCCGCCGCCTTAACTTGAACGGCTTCCATGTCCAATCCTTCGATACCACTAAGAAACGGTAGCTTCTTTTTTACTCGGGATACCACATTCTTAGCCGCATTCGTCCTATCCCTAGCTCTTTCCGCAGCTAATGCCTCCTCATGCTTCTCCGCAGCAAGGTTGGCTTCTCCCAAAGCCTCCTTTGCGTTCTCCATCATTTCTGCCCGCTTCTCCATGAGGGGTTCTAGATCCTCAATAATCCTATAAACCTTAGCGCGATCTCGGTCAGAAGCATCAACTAGCAATTCCGAAAGCTGCTCGTCTTGCTTCTGCTGGTCCGATGCAGTAATAGCCTCAACCAAATCATCGTTCGACACGCTGTATTTTTCCGCAATCTCCTTAGTGGTATCAATTAATTTATCCAGCGGCTTCGTTATCGCCTCCTTGTAAGCCTCAGTAGACTCAAGATCTGCAAACATCTTGTCCTTCTCATATGAAGCAACCTTCTCCTGTAGAGCTTTTACATCTACCAATTCAGCCTCACCAGATTCCTCTTTCCGTTTGCTATCAACCTCCGCCGCTTGCTGCCGTAACGCAGCCAATTCTTCCGTGCTGGTCTTTAATTCCGCCTTCAGTTGTTTAAATCTCGCGGCAGCTTTGGGGGTCCAGTCATCCCCGACCTCTTCGTCCAAGGCATCCGTAGGATCAAACGATTCCAACTCATCGCCTGACTCCTCTTTCTCCCCTGCATCGTCCGTAGCTTTTTCCTCAGTGACCTCCTCACTCTTCTTCTCCTTAACTTCTTCCTTAACCTCTTCAGGCTCCGTCTCTTCAGGAGATTCCAAATTAGCAAACGCCGCATCAAGGGCGCTACCAAAATCCATCTCCCCCTGCCCCTGCCCCTCATCAGGTAGGTTTTCTACAGGATCTTTTACTTCAGGTTCAGCAACAGCAGTTTCTTCACTCATTTTATTCTATATGTGTCCACTCAGTTAAAGTCGTGGATTTACTTTTGGTATCTTCAGGCAATTTTGTTAATTTTTCAAGATCATTAAACGCATCTCTGTATCCTGCATACCAAGCAAGGCGCTTTCCGTCCGCTTCAGAACTCTGCAAGGAACCAAAAGATGGCCCAGCTACTTCCTTTAAAATAGCTACAGCCTGCTGAAAACTAGGGTTATTAAGCACAGCACGTAGTTCCTCTACAGATTTTACATCTCGGAACCATCGCGCCACAGGAATGGGCGGAGTTGGGTGGTTTGGCATTATTTAACAGTCTCGCGAAACTCTATCGCAGCTTTCGCGTCCCGTATAGCCATTTCTTGTTCATGTTTTTCCTGCTTAATAGCCATGTCCAATTCCGCTTTCTCTTGAGCAATCTTCATCTTAATCTCATGCTCTTGAATTTTTGTGTCCTGATCACCGCTCCCCTCTTCCGGTTCACCTTCCTCCTGCTGCCCTTGATCACGCTGGATCTTCTGGGCGGCTTTCATAGTGTTGTTAATCGCTTCCTCAGCATACTGAAGAACCTGCTTCGTCTGAGAAACCAATCCTTCAAGGGCTGGATCACCAGCAGCATATTGAGCTGTCTCACTTATGTGCTGATAGAAACTCTGCAGTAATGGCAAAACTTGCATCGGGTCAGCCTCACCAGTATTAAGTGCCTCGATAATCTGATGAAGCACTGGAACGTGGATCTCCAAGTGGGTGCCGTGTAACTCGTTGGCAATAACAGGAACTTTGTTGCCCTCTTGTAATTGCTGGTTCTCAAAGAACGCAATCTTCACATCCACCGTGGGTCGCTTCTCAACTTCTGCCGGAACATAGCGATCAGCTAGATCATGCCCGACACGGGTTGATACAATGTCTCTAGTTAAATTACGCCTGCCCACATCATCAAATTGGCCGCTTATTCCCTGAAGCTCGCGGAGAGCCAACATGCGGTTAGCATATGAACCATTGCCAATGGATCTCACTGCCTTGGTCCTGTTGACATCAAGAGTGTCAATGAACGCCGGTGCAACTCCGCGCCTCATGCACCTCTGATAAAAATCTCTCACCGAAGGGTCTTTCTTCTTAGTGGTTACAACACGACGAACCACTTCCCTAAGAAGCCTAGTCCATGATGCATAAAACAGGTTCAAGGATGCACCAGACAATCTGGTCGTTACATCAATGTCCGCTGATACCTGCATCGTGTTCCGGTATGGGGAACTCTGATTAGGCCCGTAGGTGCTAACCGTATCGGTATTTAATTGTAGCTGCTGCGTTAAATCTTCCAGCGCGGGTTGAACAGCAGTCCCCAAATTAGGAATCGCCTTTTCAACGATCTTCACATTAGGACTCATAACTGCGTATGCCCCGTAATATGTAAACTGTAACTCGTCTAAGGAACGCTGGTTCTCAGGCTGAATCATAATAGCAGAGGATAACATCGCGCCATCAATCTGCTGGCACCGTAAACGGTTGCTCGTCTGAATATGTGAAAAGATTCGCTGCCCTAAGCCCCTAACAGAATGATAAGTCCCATTAGAACCAACCCCGTAAGAAAACATCACATATGCTTGTTCAGCATTTTGATAACGTGAAACTTTCTTGTATAAGAAATCTTTCGGGTGGCTCTCGGCAGACATGTAATGACTAACAGAACCATCCATCTCCTTCACCCAGAAATGTAGAACAGACACTGTCGGGTTCTGTATGCCCGTATAAATGTCATTGTTCTTCATCTCCTGTTGGAGAACTTCGTAATTTGAGTGTTTGTCCATGTCGCCACTACCCTTGGTAGTCGCGTTCTTCGCAATAACACGCTTAACCTCTTCAACATCCCACCCTACCTTGGCCGCTGCTTCCTCGTTCTTGATAAATCCATGTAACTCATGCAGCAAATAATCACGACGCCCGACAGCGATGTCGATGCAGGATTCAGATGCAGGGGTCTGACGCGGAATCAGGATGTCGGAAAACCCGCCAACCCTGAACTTCCAATCATCAGGTGTATCAAAGTAAGCGATGGATACTCCATGCTTAATGAAGGTTGTGCAAAGTCTCAAATAGGCGCTGTGAAATTCAGGCCACCCCCTAATCAAATGTGTTAACTCGTCCGCTACAATTTCTTCCTGCGGAGCGATCTCGCTTTTTTCCCCCGTCGTCCCCGTGACTTCAACTAGACACTCAAGACTAGAGTATAAGTCCACGTAAGCAGAAAGAGCAATGTCGAGTAGGCGCTGGGCTTCCCCAAAATTGAGATTCGTTTTTAGCCCCTGTCCACTAGACGCCAAGTTTCCTTGGTTATAGGGAGCGGCCCCATCGAACATCGCATCAACTCGTGCTCTGTTAACTGAAGACTTCTCATCTGCCTTAGCGAGAGTTAGAAAAATTGCTATGGCGCTTTTAACGTCCTTGAGACGCGTCTTTACGGGCTTACCCTTCTCATCGAGAGAATCCAATTCTAACCCATCAATTTCCAAAGGGTGGTCACTATTCATTATTAATAACTCTACTTTGTTAATTAACCTCCGTCAATGGTTTAGAGGTTGACATGAAAGCGGGGATCTCTACGGTTATAGGGTTATGAAAAACATTACCATATTGCTGGCAGCAGCAGCATGTATCCTGTTTGGTGTGTCTTGCTCCACCACAGACTTAGGGGGATCTGTCCCTCTCCCGTTCACTTCCCCACCAGTGGCGGCAGCTTTGGAACTGGAATTCAGACCACTTCCACCTAAATTCTGCGTCGGTCTCGACATTGAGCCCGCCGCGAGCGAAGACACAGCAGAGGACTAGTACTGATAAGTGCTGTCACCACCCCAGAGTTGCTCGGTTAGTTGATCTATTCGGGCTTCTCTGGGGTTCTTTTCGCCTTCCTTGCACAGCTTAACATAAGCGTGCCCCTGCTTTGAATACTCAGAAAGCATGAACACCTCGCCAGCGCGAGGCCCAGTTTTGCGGGGGACTATCCTGTAGACTGCCCCATAGTGGGAAACAGCGTAATCGGGATACTCGGGGATTATCTTCGCCCCATCCGAATCCAACACCCACTCTCTGGTGAGGGGGGTGTAGTCCCCCTTGAGCATCTTCTCATAAGAGAAGCGATACTGTCTGCCCTCAGCATTTCGGATTATCGTGTATGTGCTATGTCCATTCCAATGTTGCTTGAGTAAGCGGCCCGTCTTCAAGTTAAAGACGAACCCTGCGTCAGAAACAACGTAGTTGTTCGCGGCTTTAGGGATCGGGGTGAATCCCTGTGGGATGGGAATGTGCTCATTCATACGGGGAGTATAGCGCGTCTCCTGTAAATTACAACTAGCTATGAGTAAAAGGTGGAAAGTTTTTAGCCACTAAGCGGGTCATAGCTCCCACATTCTACCAAAGACTTTTTCTCTGTTTTAGTATATCCTATTGTAATTTACAACTAGGTATATAAAACACAGAGAAACTTTAGAATTAACTTTTTGCGCCGTCTCTTCTCTTTGCGTAGGCTAATGCACGCTTCTTTAGAATCTTTGCCCTGTTTTTCTGGTAGTATTTCCGGTTGTAGTCCTTCCGATCTTGAAATCTTTGGGGGTCGTGCAGTTCTTCTAGTCTGCGCCGTCGCCTTATTCTCTCCTTATTGGCTCGGTAATACTTCCGTTGATACTCTCTGCGAGCCTGTTTGTTCCTAGCATAGTAGTCTAACTGGTCATCCATATGAGTAATAGTTCATGCGCGGTGAGGTTTTTGTCAAGTTTTTTCCTGTAACCCCATACATATACTACTTCACCTGAAGAAAAAAGAAGACTCCCCCCCGTGGCGTCCTTTTCAGGCGTCAACCAGCCCCCCTCCCCCCACCTCGAAAAATCCAGCAGGGCTCCGCCCTGTTCGAGTCGGGGCTCCGCATCTGGATTCCTGCACCATGGACCATGATTCGGGGCTCAGGATGCATGATGCATGACCCAGAATGCACGGTGCCGCACGCCGATCTGGGGGTCGAGGGGGAGTGTTGCTCGTGACGCGAACCCTGCACCCTGACGCCTGATTCATGTGTCGAATTCGGGGGTCTGGATCGACAGGTGCGGGGAACATGTCGGCGCAAAAAGGGCGATAATCGCGATTCTTGCTTCACCCGTTAATGGCCCGAGGATCGCCTGTGAGGCGTCAATGATTTGGCGGCTACCGATATACCTTTATTCAATTCAAACCTCACCACGGGCTTTTGCGACTTTGTGGCATTAGTGGATAACCTGTTGGTTTCCAATGGGTTGTGACTATTTAGGCCATTCTTCATAAGTCCCTTGTCTTCAATTCTTTACACAAATCAACTGTTCACTCGGACAGTGGATTGGCCCTTTTTCTAACAAGTGCGCTGATAGGTGTTCGTTTGGTGTCCATCAGCCCTTTTTCTAACAAGTGCGCTGATAGGTGTTCGTTTGGTGTCCATCGATAAAAAAACATTTTCAAGAATTTGGTGCTTGCAATACCCCCCTCCTTCGGCGATCATAGCTCCGCTATGAAACAGCGAACCAATACCATGACAGACAGTCCCACCCTCCACGCAGGCCCCGCGATCCCATATCGTGACGACACGCGGACAACCTACACCATCCTCCGCATCGCCGGAACCTACCACCGGCTAGCGATTTGCGAGGTGGCCGAAGGCGAGTCGGGGCGGCAGGAAATGCATGGCCCTCTCGTTGAGGGGCCATGGGCGGCGACCTTCGGGCTTTGCTCGGTGATCACATCCTATGACCGCTCCGAGGAGATCGCGGACGAGGAGAGCCGCACGATCGATGTTCAAGACCGCGACATGATCTCGATCAGTGGCAACGTATACCGAATCGAGGTATACCGTCGCGAATTCATCCGGCTTGTCGGGCTCGGCCTTACCGTCCCCGTCCTCTAACCTGAACCACCAACCCAACCTGATTACCATGATCAACGTATCTTCCCACAAGCGACTGAACCCCGACACCTGCCCCAAGCTCATCGCCTCCATCCGAAAGGCATGGGACAAGTGGAACGCTCGGGGCGTTACCATCTACAGAGGCTACGCCTACCATATCGATTCCATGGGCGTCTGGACTTGCCATCAAGGGGCCGAGCGCACCTTGGAGTTTGACGCCTACTCCGACCCCGAATCCTGAACCAACTGAATTCCATGACACATCCTAAACACCGTCTGCCCTTCGGGCCTCTCCCCGACCCCGCCCTCGATCCGTTCTACAAGATCGAGGCGTATTGGAACTATTGTGGCCGCGACCACCTCGACAACAACGTGGTGGCCTACGGCGTGGAGCACATCTACTTTTCCTTGGAGGAGGCCATCCTCGACTACCGCAAGGCAAAACGCCGCAGAGCCAAGGTGGATCGGCCCACCGAGGGGTTCTACATTGTCCGCCGCACCAGACGCGGTCTGGAGGAGCGACAGCGGAATTACTTCGGCCCTGACAGCGCACCTTGGGCCGACTATTTGAACCAGCACTTCAGCCTGTGACCTGAACCCTGACTCCGCTCCTCGACTCGACCGTCGGGGAGCGGGAATCAGGGCTCGCAATTGAGCCTCTGAAAAAAGAAAACTGAATACACAAATACCATGACACTACCGAAAGATAGAGAAGAAGAATTCCTCACCGCGCAGGGACACATCATACACGCCGAGCTTTGCTTCGACAGCGACCCCGACGGCGTCGTATCGTATTGCCACCTGTCGCTTGATTCTGACGACCACGACTACAGCGACACTCCCTGTTCCTCGCTAGAATTCGCTTTGGATCACGACGCACTCGAATGCGATGACGCCCCTAGCGGCTCGGTGCCGATCGACTCCGCGATCCTCTACAAGATCAAACACTGGGCCGAAGTGAACGGCTACTAAAACTGCACTAAACTAAACCAAAAAAAATACAACACCATGACATCTCAACATCTACTCACCTTCGCCGAGGTCAAAGCACTCACCGGATCGCAGGTTGCGATCGCCGCCATGTGCTACAAGTCCATCGATGCCGACGGGGATCCCGACGTCGAATTCGACGTTTACGATCAGCGCCTCATGGACGAGGCACAGTGGCCCGAAGCGGACGAC
>Ga0098061_1001360_pt1 | contig 11832 bp, 7 predicted proteins | sample 22_taG_FD_92579 | JGI IMG/M metagenome (GOLD analysis project Ga0098061, IMG submission 92579) | Marine viral communities from the Subarctic Pacific Ocean - 22_ETSP_OMZ_AT15343 metaG | ecosystem: Environmental > Aquatic > Marine > Oceanic | place: Subarctic Pacific Ocean | collected 2015-01-20 | reverse complement strand
GCAACATCGGTGGGACGTTTAAACGCTCTGTTGGGCGGTCCGTTTTTAAACTCGATGGATATGGTGATGAATACCGATCCTACCGAGAGAATGAAGATGCTTTCAGATGCGGTTAATAGTGCGGGCGTAGCATTTGATGATATGGGATATTATCAGAAAAAAACCCTGACGGAAGCCATGGGACTAGCCGATGTAAGCGAACTTGCTTTAGTGATGGCAGGCGATTTTGATACGATGGCCGCAAGTTCCACCAAAAGCCAAGCAGAGCTTATTGCACTTAAAAACCAAACCAAAGAGTTTAATACTGTAATGGATGAGATGAAGCAAATCGGCCGCATGTTAGTAATGGATTTTTTCTATCCGGCCGTACAGATGATCAAAACGCTCGCCGGGTGGATTCAAACTTTTGGCGGTATCATAAAAATGATAATTCCTGTCATTGCTGCTCTCTCGATAGCATTGAAATTTAATGCCATTAACTGGAAGCAGTTATCCTTAAGGATACAAGAAGTTAAAATGGCAGCAGGAGGCCCGCTAATAGGGATAATCATGACGGCTATGGCAGTCTTTGAATACGGGGGCCCGGTATTGAAACTATTTGCTTTCGCTGTGGCAGCAGTCGCAACGGCCTGGGCTCTGCTTAATGTAGCCTCGGCTGGAATAATTCCCCTTATCACTGGAATATTGACGCTTATAATGATGCTTACTCAATATTTTTTCCAGGACGATGTGGGCGCCTCTACTTTTCTTGAGGGACTCGTAAAGCTCGGCCATGCTTTTATGGGTATCGGCGCAGGCATGATAACGGCAGCAGCCGGAGTTTGGATATTGCTCCCAGCTATGTTCGCTCTTTTGGCTTTGACTGTGCCTCTCTTGCTGGCTACTTTGCCCGGAGGCGCCTTTTGGAGCCTCTCTACGGGACTTGGGTGGATTGCTGCTTCGCTGGATAAAATGGACACCAGTAAACTCTCAGCATTAACTGTTCTTTTTACAGCTTTGTCGGCAGTCACTGCAGATGCCGCATCGAATATTCTCCTTATGGGGGTAGGAATCGCCGCTATGGGAGGGGGCTTTGCACTCATGGCGATTAATCCAGTGGCAGTTGCTTTGGCTCCCCTGGCCATTGGCGCGGTGGCAGCAGGTGGCACGATGGCGAATAGAGGAGCCCCGGGCCCTAAAGACACGGGAAAACGCGAAAAGCTTCTCCCCCTGACTGTCAAGCTGGAAATGAATGGTAAAAAAATGGGTGAGTTTGTTCGAGAAGTGGTAGTTAAAGAACTCAATTATAATAAAGGATAATAAAAGATGACAAGACCAGTACCGGGATATATCCCTGCGCCCCAGGCGTATGCGGACGCCAAACAGGCATATGTTAAAATAGAATATCCTGCTTTAGGGAAATGCGTGAAATTTATGGGATTTATAACTGAATATTCTGACACCATTACTGCCAATTGGAATAAGGAAGAACTTCTGCAGAGAAATGATATCATCGCTACTTATAAAAATACGACGCGAACTATTAATCTGGGGTGGAGCGTCCCCAATGCCGATTTGGATGAAGCGAAACACAATTTAGAATCGAGCGGGATTTTAATGAGAATGCTTTATGGAGTGTACGGCCCAGTGGCTGGAAAAACTAATAGTGAGAGTCAACAACAAACTTCCCAACAACCCTCAACAACATGTCAAAATCACGAAACTCCCACAGTCCTACAGCAGCCACCATTACTCAAGGTTTCTTTTTCTAGTTTAGTCCGCGAGAGCGCCGGCGAGGGTCTTTATGTAGTAGTTTCGAATTTTTCTTTTTCTCCGGATTTAGATGCAGGCTTCTTCGACCCCGGAACCGACCTTTATCCCAAATCTTGGGAGTTATCTTTGGAAGGCGATGTCATCCATTCAGAAAAGCTGGGATGGAATAAGGATGGTTCTTGGAGAGGTTCTCAAACCTTTCCGTTTTTACCGGAACCCGCCACCACCACGGGAGGACCCCCAGCCACCCCAACAGGCACCGACGCCGCCCAAATCGACGCCCAAACAGCCCAAGACGCAGTGACCACACCAACAGACGACGCTAGCGGTCAGCCCATAACGGAAGCCGAAAGAGAAGCAAACGATAAAAAAGCTGAAGGCAACGCCGAGGTCAGTGACCTCCAACAGGTCGCCGCCGAGCTGGAGCAGTCCCAAAGTGAGGGCGATATTACGGGCGGAGGCGCCGCTGCTGCGGTTACCGGCGCCGCAAGTGCAACACCTGCCGCCGCCGCCAAAGCCGCAGGGGCAAAAACGGCCAAAACTAAAAACATAGTGTGTTAAAATTAAATAGGAGAATTTTATAATGGGATCAGGAAGATATAATAACAGAGTAATAAGAACTAATACCTCAGAACTATATGAAGACCTTCGAGAAAAGAGGGGGGTTAAACAAATCGAACAGTTTTTAACACAACGCGTTCACAAGCTTAGTCCGAGCGAACGGCGTAACATTGTAACTGTCCGACATATATGGGGCCTCGGAGATCGATATTGGAAGTTGGCCGCTAGGTATTATAAAAATCCAGAATACTGGTGGGTTATCGCGTGGTTTAATCAAAAACCAACCGAAAGTCATATAGCTGTGGGGCAGGTTATTTATATTCCAAGTCCTCCAGAACTTCTAGCAACTATGTATTCGCGCCCAGGAACTATTTAAAAATGACAAAGGATTTAATTTAAATGGCAGATAAAAAGCCAGGGGATCCCGGATATAGAAGCTCTGATGAAGCCGAGACTGCGGATGGCACCAAGATTGAGGATGTAGCTCCTAGTATTAGGCAAATGGGCGGAGGAGCCTGGTCCACGACGGTCCAGAAAAATGCGACCTTTATTATGACCCCGGCAGTTAAGGGTAAGTCTCGATCTGTTTATCAATTAATAGAATTCGGTCCCAGCGGAGTCATCCCTGATTATGGGCAGATCAGCGCTCCGGTAGAAGTCCAAGAAGAGTTGGAGGGCACCGGCCGGGGCACCCCGGGCAGCCCGTTGGGAAGCTCAACGCTTCCAAGTGAAATTGGCGACTCTTGGACTGGGATTAAAGAAATGAAGGGGAACCTCACTAGGAGTTTCCAGAGCAAAACTTTCCTGGCGTTAGCTTTATTAGATTTTGCAGGTTGTGTGGGGTGGGAGTGGCAAAAAAAAGAAACAGCCGCCGTGGGCGCCAGCACCTTGGAGACCCTGCAGAAATCAGAGGCCGGAGGCCACAACAACGTGTGGAGGCTAGGAGGCCGCCGTTTGTCTCTGGCGGATATGCTTAATGCTCCGGTTGGGATGGTCACCAATAAAGGGCGCCCCTGGTCGCGAGTGGGCTACTTGGGAGAAAAGTTTGCTTTTAATCTGTATGATATTGAGGCCGGGTGGACCGAGAAATCCAAAAGCCGCCGACAAGAGTGGAATACCAAACAGGGACGACGGGGCTGGAACAGACCAGAGGGTGACACCTCATCCACTCCGAGCGAGGCACGGTATGCCGACGAGACCGTAGCCAAATTTTCCCACGCCCCCAAAGACAAAGACCTGACAAAAGGGACAAAAATCACGGTTCAAATAATGGATCTCCCATTCCAGGGTTTTTTCTATAACATGACTTTATTTGAGTTCTGCGAGTATAGCGGAATTGATATACGGACTTTTGATCAGGGTAATAATGGCTCAGATGTTGGTGATCTTCACGGCGCTCCTGGCCCCGAGTTCCTCATGGAAGGAAGTCATTATTTGGCAAAATATGATGGCACGCCAACCAAGACCTCGTTAAAATCCCATGACCCGGAAACGGGAAGTGAGGAGTTTGGAATATATGACCCCGAATTTGTCTTTCGCCCAGCAGCCGGATATAAGAACCGCAGCGGACGAAGAGGTCGAGCAACGGCCGTCATGTTGGGGATGGTACCGGCTAAAACGGTCATAGCATTTAATTATTTTTATCTCAACGAAAATAATGCTCAAAAAGAGTTTAATAAGTTTTCTAAACTTCAAGCGTTAGCAGATGCCGTTGATGAGGCGCCACCGGGTTCGGCCGAAGCCCAAGCTGCGACTGATGCTTATAAATCGTCTCTTCGGCAAATGAAATCCAACTGCGTCAATATAGGAGATCAAACTGCGATCACCCGTGCCAACGCAACGCCGGCTGATTTAATTTTTAGTGAAAAATGCGTATTAGCTGCTAATATAAAGTTTTTGGCCCGAGAAAATCAGATTAAAATGTTTCGTACCAAGAAATATAAATTTATTGAAATGGCCAATGGAAATCCTTCCGAATTTATAAACAAGCTTCATATGCAAGAAGGGTTTCTAGAATTTGCCCACGATGTTAATAATCTTCACCTGTCCCATCTTTTGCCTTATTACAGATTTTTTAAGGTTAAATACGAAGATGGTTGCCCCGAAACTCAAATTCCTATTATATTCCCCCAGCAAGCGGATTTGACTGCCATGATGGAATCTCACGGCCGAGGCCAGGTGGGCGTCAAAAATATTACTTGGCGATATATAAGTGATAATGTATCAACGGTCCGGAATGATATCGAGGCAGAGGTAACTTTATTTTTTCAAAACTTCAACGCTTTAACGGAGTGTCACACTAGTGCCGCCGGCGAAACATGGCAATATTTGGATTTATTACGGCGGCCGCCAAAAGATTTGGAGAAGATTTTAGCCCAAGCCGCGAAGGCGCGGCAAAAAGCCAAATGTGCCTCTGGCGCCCTCCTTACAAAATCCGAACTCAACGCTTCACAAACTACTTCTTCTAAGAAAAATCCAAAGCCAAGCGAAATTGAAGAAGCCATCCTATCTTCCAAGGGCGCATTAATAAACCCAGCCGCAGCTTTCCCCGAATGGCATGAAATAAAATTAGTAGTAGGGTGGGTTAAGCCTAATTTTTTACCAGATGACCCCAATGATCTCATTAAAAAGGGAGTAGAAAACAACGCAACTCCTTTATTTCTAACTTTGATTGATCACTCTTTTGATATCCGACAAGATGGAGTATTTGAACTTACTTTGACTTACCGCGCCAGGATTGAGGGATTGTTATCAGATGGTCGTGCCAATATTCTAGCTAATGCGGCTTCTCGCAACGCACGAGCCAAGTTGGATGAGCAAATGCGCGATGCTAAACAGTTTTGCGATGAACAGATGATCGAGACAGTTAAAAAGCAAATTAAAGTCCACAATGGTATTCAAAAAGCTTGGATGGGCGATGCACTTTTAGCTGATCTTATAAAAGGCAAAGCTGATTTTTTGAAAAGAACACAAATTTTTACAGCCATAATATCTAGTGATGAAATAGTCGATGCGCAATTTACGAATGCGCCGGTCACCCTAAGTCACAAGAACACCAATGTATCCTTCCCTAATGGCAACAAAAACCTCGACCCGGTCGATTTCGAGGGAGTTGCACGCGGGCAAGGATCTGCCAAGTTGGCAGCCAAATATACAGTAGCGGGTATTGATAGGCAGAATATGGGATATGTAGTTGCCACGACTACACAAACATCAGAAGGGGAGACGAGCAACGAACTTCTCGCATCGTCGGTAGCCACGGAGACGGCAACTAATGCAAAATATGGAGACGGCGACATTAATAAACAATATGAAGCGAGAATAACGCAAAATACTTATCCGGATTTTTTAGATTATCAAGAAAAGTTAAAAAACAACATGGAAACGGATATTGAGGAGGCTAAATGGAATATTTGGCCTTTCACGAAGTGGAATGCGGAAATCGTCAAAGAACTCACTACAAACAATGAGGCCACGGCAGACACTTTAGAGCTAGGAAGAGATAAAGTTAGAGAAGGTCGACAATTTATATCCTATCCTATTCATTTTATGTATGCAGGAGATTTAATAGAAAACGCGGCCCAGCATGCCTTGGGCCAAACGGGCGGCGATCCACCCATCAATAATCCCTCCTCCTTTGCGCCGTGTACGGTGGGGGATGTTAAAATACTCTTGGGTCCGGTGGAACTGAAGGATGTGGATGGTGTCGCTTATCGGATAAATATTGCTGATATCCCCATTTCTTTAAGGGCTTTTGGTGCTTGGTTTGAAAAAAACATCACCAATCAAGACAAATCTTCTTATTCATTGCTTCAATTTATTCGCGATATGGTTAAGATAGGATTAGTAGATATTTTTCAATCTAATTGTTATGATGGCGCCTATCGTCAAACAGTAGCTCTCAAGACAGGAATCTTGTCGGTCCCCAAGCTGGAAAACGGATCCACCCCAATCCAAGAAAAAATCGATCAGTCAATGCCCAGTTGGCAAAAGGGGAACGTGGTAAAGACAAAGCTGGGGGTTGATTACTTCGCTGGGAAAGCCGGCGTCCCCCCATGGAAATATACTGACACAGCCGTCAACAATATTTTAAATTTAGAGTATATTTCAAACAAGAGGCCACTTAGTATCGTGAATGTTTGGTCACCCGCCAGTGAACTAACTCATTATGTATATGTATATGGCGAGCATGCTGATCCGGGCAGAGATCTTATAGGAAATTTTGAAAAGGATAAGGCTAGAGGAATTTATCACCTTTATATGGGACACGAAACAGGGCTAGTTAAATCTATTAAATTTACAAAAACTGACCAACCCTACTTAAGAGAAGCGAAATTTGAAGCTGACTCATTGAACCCTTTAGCTGAGTTATCATCAGTTTACAAGGCGGATGTGGGCATGGTGGGAAATACGATGTTTTATCCAGGGCAATATGTTTTTATTAATATGATGCCCATTGGACAAGATTTGGGACACCCAGGCGATAAGGACGCAAATGATGGACGCGGATCTTATGCTAACCAGTTGGGCCTCGGGGGGTATCATATTATTACCAAAGTTTCGAATGAAATAACTAGTGATAATTTATTCGAAACTAATTTGGAGTGTTTGTGGGATAACAGTGGCGATGGCCGCTCTCGTTTATCCGCTGGCTCGCAAACTAAAGCTGACTTATGTCCTGCCGATACGGAGCCGACCCCAGCCACCCCAGGCCCAGGCGGTAAGGGCATCGAGGAAGCGCCATGAACACGATTATGGATCCAGAAGAGGAATAAAACAAGATGCCGAAAAGATTTCCTATTAACCTGTATGATGCTTCCAACTCTTTGGAGAGTTATGAATTATTTCTAAAACGCACGGCCTACAAGGTGTTCGCCTACTATGAAAAAGGAGACCCGGATCGTATTAATAAGTTACCTCCTCCAATAAAAGACTTTTGGCAACAAGAAAACTGTCTTTATGGTCGAGTTAATGAAGCTTACACCCCGGTAAGGTGTGGTCCTGAATATTTAAATGATGCTGAAGATGGAGTGAGCGCCGTTAACTTCGTGGTGCAAGCGTATTATCAAATGAAAAAAGAGTTTAATCTATTACTGATAAAAGCCAAAAACAATCCGCCGGCCCCTCCTTTAAATATTTTTAGAGCGACCAAAGGGTATCAAGATCTTAAGCCCTCCTTTACTCGGTTAATGAAATCTCTGGAGAGCGGCTTTTTTTATCAAGCTTTATCCAACCCCGGATTAGCTTCGAGTATTACATCTTTCGAAGATTTTCTTCCTTTGTATCTACAATTTATAAAAACTCAGGCTCAAATAGTCCCTATTACTTTTTCCTCCTTCCTGGCAGGCCCCATTGGTTCTGTAATGAATAGTGGTCTCGCGCTCGAAATAGGCGAGTTCGACAATAGTTCGGATGATGAGAAAATTAAAGATTTTATTACTCATCCCTGGTTTACCGTATATAAACAACTGGCTTCAAAATATGGATTTTTTATAGATAAAAATGCTCCATGGAGATTGGTGGCCAACTTATCATCTCCCGCGATGCAAAAATTTATAGGCATGTATACAGCAGGCTCTGTGGGCCCCACCAAATATTTTAGCATCTATACCAGTGCTCCGTATCTTGGTGACATTATAAGACTTAAAAATAGTGCTTTAAAAGTTTACATTGGAATCCGTACAACCCGTCCCCAGATTAAGAAGCCCATTCTTAGCAATGGTTGTTCTAAATATAGAACTATCAGGCGCCCCGCTGCCACATCAGCCGATGTAGAAAAATTTCCTTTTTCTTATTGGTTAAAATTTTATATTCATTTAAAGAATATTGAAACAGGCATGCTTTTTCCTCCCACTCGTTTAGATCATTTTTTTAATAATTCTAAAAATCTTGCAAATTCGGTTGACAACCGGACCGCTTTGGGTTATATTAATAGAAAGTTTGATCGAGTACCGTCTCAGGTAGGATCTCTTAATCATGATAGGTATAAAATATTTTTTAAGAATATACCTCCCGCTAATCGCCCTTTTAGCGATTTTGAGGAATATTATAAAAAAGTCCTATCTGTCGCAACCTATAATAAATTTTAGGAGAGAACGTGTTTTTCCAAACTCTAGATGATAAGTCCCACTGTGTCGGGGTGTATTGTGATGGAGAACTTATTTTTGATAACTTTTCGGAACAACTAACTCATACATGGGCTTATTCTGGATTTTTAAAAAATAAAAATATTCAATATGCTAAAATATATGCAGGCGGCCAGAGTTTAGACGAGGTGTGCCCCGATAGTCTGAAATCACGTTGGTTCCACATTTGCTCTAAACTCAAAGCTTTTATGCGGTCTTTTAAGACAGCGGATATTTCGCTGGAAAATAATTGTTTTTTTGATTTGGTTCCTCAACGATTCCTGAAAGAATATTGTTATGTGAAAGACCAAATTTGTAAATACGTTTTTTCTAAATACTCCAAGCCTGCTAACTATGACTTTCAGGTATCATTAGCTGAAATCCTGGGAGAGATGCGATATCGGGAATTGAATATCAATTCTAAAAATTTATTTCCACTCTTGCATGAACCCCGGGCCCGAAGATTTTTGAAAAATTTAAATGGAACTTTAATTTCATGCAAATTTAATCCTTTTGGAACCAAAACAGGAAGATTGACAACAGAACCCGGAAGTTTTCCTATTTTAACCATGGATAAAAAATACCGATGCGTAGTGGAGCCTACCAATGATTTTTTGATAGAACTTGATTTCAATGCGGCCGAACTAAGAACACTAATATCCCTTCAAGGGAAGCAGCAACCTAAAGAAGATATACATACATGGAATATCGAGAATGTTTATCGTGGACTCGTAACTCGGGAAGAGGCCAAGAAAAGAATCTTCGCGTGGCTTTATAATCCCGATAGTAACGATTATTTATCTTCACGCGCTTATGATCGGCGTTCTGTGGTACAAAAGTACTTCACTCAGGGCCAAGTGAGAACCTTTTGGGACAAGATCATCCCCTCCGAAGAAAGAACTGCATTAAATTATATTATTCAAAGTACTTGTGCCGAGAATGTTTTGAGACAGATGATTAAAGTTAGTAATTACCTGGAAGACAAAAAATCTTTTGTTGCTTTCCCGGTTCATGATTCTATCATTTTGGATTTAAAATTTGAAGAGCGCTATTTGTTGCCCGAGATAATTAAAATATTCGGAGACACAGAGCTAGGGAACTTCATGGTGAACACCCGTGCTGGAAAGGATTTCAGCAATTTAAAAAAATTAAAATTATGAGAAAAAAATGAATGTGATTGGATTAGGAAATGCAGGCTGTAACATTGTTAAAGAGTTTGAAAAATACCCGCAATATACAGGCTATAAAATTGATATTGGTGAGCGAGGCGAGAGATGTTATGATTTTCCCCTTTTTAAAACCAGTGAAGAATATGAAGCGAAGGCGCCTAATTTAAAGTCCTTCTTTAAGGATGTAGATGGAGATATTTTATTCATAATGGCCGGAAGCGGAGCTATCTCTTGCGCTGCCTTGAACATTCTTCAACAACTTAATTCCTCACAGATTTCAGTGGTTTATGTTCAGCCAGAATTATCTTTATTGAATGCTGTTCAAGCCTCCCGAGAACGATTAGTTCGCGGGGTTTTGCAACAATATGCGCGCTCGGGTCTTCTTAAAAGAATGTTTTTAGTTTCAAATCCAATTTTAGAAAATATTATAGGAGATATCCCCATCATGAGTTATTTTGATAAACTAAATGAAATATTGGTATCCACCTTTCATATGGTTCATATTTTTGAAAATTTAAAACCTGTGATGGGAAAAATAGAAAATCCTGATAATGTATGTAGAATCTCTACGGTGGGTATCTTTGATTTTATAAAAAATGAAGAAAAATTTTTTTTCCCCCTTTCTAAAGCAAGAGACATCTGCTATATTTACGGAGTCAACGAAGAGAAGCTGCAAACAGACGGCGCTTTATTCCGGACCATCGTTAATCAAATGAAAAATAAGACAACCGACAAGACAGCTATCTCCTATGCTGTATTTTCTACCCAATATGCAGATGATATTGCTTATTGTGTGGCTCACGCATCCTTAGTACAAATCTGAAAAAGCAAAGAAGATGTCAAGCTTCCCTTTTTCTCTTGACACGGCCCGCTATTAATGCTATATTAGTAGTACAAACAGAGAGGACCATCATGTCATCAACACATTTATCTAATCGCAAAAACTGGCAAGCCCACGCTAATGTCATTGGTACCAAAGGTGAAGTAAAATTCGCCAAGGCCCTGGCCGCAGAGCTTCCGACACAGTATACCGTAGAACTCAAACCGCCCAAATTAAAAGTATATCCGGACGACAAAGGCGTTGTTTTAGACTGTCGAGTGGTTAACCAAAAAACTGGGAAATGTGTATATATTGAAAAGAAGACCGGCAACAACGGGGGGAACGCACATGAACGTGTATATAAATTCCTTTCGCCGGAATTAAAAGAAGTTGTACGCTCGAAATACAACACAGCCCATAGTCCGTTTTACTTAGTATTCTCTGGTAAGACTTTCCAGGGAGAGAAATATCAAAATGAGTTTCGTCTTTTGTTAAAAAATGAGAATTATGCGGTTATGGACTCGAACTTCGGAAATATTAAAAATGTAGCTAAAGATATCATGGGGATTATTTAATGAAGCCTCTTTTTATGTGGGCAGGCGGCAAGACTCGTATGAAGAAACGCTACAAGCCGCATTTGCCAGACACGGTGGAAAAATATCATGAGCCATTCTTCGGCGGTGGTGCAATGTTTTTGTGGGCTTACCAACAAAACCCCAGTGCTTCTTTTTACATCAACGATATTAATAAACACATTATGGGAATTTACCGGGCTATCAAAGAGGACTGCGATCGATTCTGTACAGCCATGGATAAATTTCAAAGTATTTATTTGCCGCTCCCGGCCCCCCAAGAAGAGGGTGGTCACACCAACAAAGCATTGCAGAAAAAATATCAATTGGATAAAGGTCGCCGCGATTGGTCTTCTATCTACAAAGAGCAACCCTCACGGCGCCATTTCTATTTTAAAATACGTGATCGCTATGCGTGGGATTATGAACTATTTGATTCAACCTTTGAAGCGGCGATTTTATATTTTCTTATGAAGACTGGATTCAATGGGGTGTGGCAGCTAAACGCTAATACCAATGGTCGTTTTGGAACGCCGTGCGGGCTTCTAAATCAAAAAGACAAGATTTATGACAAAGAGAATGTTTTAAAATGGCATAAAGCCCTTCAGGGGTGTACGCTTACAGCGGGTGATTTTAGAGATACCCTCGAAGATATCGATGAAACGTCTTTTGTTTTTCTCGATCCTCCGTACCGTGGCTGTTTTGCTGACTACGGAACTCAAACTGATGACCAATTTCAAGAAGCGGTTCTTCGGTATCATAATAGCGCGGCCACCAGAGGCGCCTTTTCGATGCTTTGTAATCGGGAATTGGATGACGGGTTTTTTCAAGAG
>Ga0098061_1001358_pt1 | contig 11833 bp, 2 predicted proteins | sample 22_taG_FD_92579 | JGI IMG/M metagenome (GOLD analysis project Ga0098061, IMG submission 92579) | Marine viral communities from the Subarctic Pacific Ocean - 22_ETSP_OMZ_AT15343 metaG | ecosystem: Environmental > Aquatic > Marine > Oceanic | place: Subarctic Pacific Ocean | collected 2015-01-20 | reverse complement strand
ATGGATGCAGAAGCTCAAGTTGGGAATAAATGGGAAGATGCGTCATCTATAGTGGATAGACAAAATGTAAAATCAGTTAAAACAGGGGGATATGTAAATGATTATCAAATGCCTTCTATGGGAGATATGGGAGGTATGATGAATATGATGAATATGGGAGGAGGTGGAGGAGATATGGGAAGTATGAGCTTTAAAGATATGGGAATGGGATTTTTAAATCAATTTGGAACTAGTTGGATTCAAAATTATTTTAGAAAGAAACAACAAGATGATATGATGAACCAACAAGAGGGTATGATGAGTAATTTACTGATGGGAGGAAACAGTATAACAGGTGGAGGAACTAATCAATATCAAAAACCTACTACTAAAGGAGAAACTGCTAAGATTGGTGGAGGAGGTATAAATTTTCCTAACAATATATTAGGTACTATATTAGAAAATGATACACTACAAAAAATTTATACAGATAGAAATATATCTGATGCAACTCAGACATCTACTGATACTTTATATTATAATACAAATACAGGTAATTTAGAATTATATGATCCTATTAATGATACAACAGTAGCTGTAAATGTAGCATCAAAGCCTAATTTACCGTTTAAACCAGATCCTACTAGACATACACAAACTACTATTAAGAATCTAAGTGAAGAAACAGAAACAGTATCTGGATCTGGATGGGGCGAAGATGGATTTGAAAGTCAAGAGAGTGGAGATAGGTTTAGAGCATGGATGTCTGAAACATATCCTGAGTGGATATCGAAGCATAAAAATACAGCAGGAGAGGAGGAAAATTTAGAATTAATAGAGAGTCCTACTAATAAATATATTAAAGATGCTTATGAACAGCATGGAAAGGAGTATGAAGAGTTTGCAAAATTGGAAAAAAGAACAACAGGAGTAATGAAGAATATATCTGTACCAGGAGAAGAACTTAAAAGTGAATATAAGACTAAAACTAAGACTTATGATTCTGACGGTAACTTAGTACTTGATAGTGGAGATGAAGCTGAAACTTCTGTACAATATCAATTACCTGTGTCTATGTCTATGGATCCAAATTATAGAAATAACCAATTAAGTTTATCTGGTAAAGGAATACAAAATCAAAGAATGCAATATGATCTTGATCCAGATAAAGGAATACAATTTAAAGATCTGATATCAGATCCTACTGTAACATTTAGAAGCCCAGTAAAAAGAGGTAATCAATATCAACAGCCAACTAGCTTTGATATAGGCGGTACAGAAATGGAATTTGTGAATAAGCAAGGTAATCCTATTTCTCCAGCAGGATCTATGGTTAAGGGAGATATTCAAAAAATATTTACTGATAGATCAAGAGAAGGTTTAACTTCTTCGGATACTATATATTATAATAGGCCTACAGGAGATATATCTTATTATGATCCTGAAACAAATAAAAAAGAAATGTTATATCCAGGATATTCTCAAGAAAGAGATATTATGAAGGGAGGTAATTGGCCAACAGCGAATAAACCTTATTTAGGTACTATTTCAAGACAAATTGGTGGATTGGTTAATCAATATCAAGGTGGTGATGATATAGGAGGTACTGGAGGTGGTGTTACTACATCTGGTTATGGCGATGAAGGTGGTGGCGATGAAGGTGGTGGTGGCGATGGTAGTCCTTGGTGGGCATTTTGGAAAGGAGATAACCTAAAAAAATGGGCACCTTATGCTTTAGGAGCTGGAGCATTGTATGGAGGATATCGTATGTTTAAAGATGCAGATAATAAATCTCAGGATGCTGTAAATTTTGCTAAGGAGCAAGACCCTAATTTAATAAGTGATAAGATTACTGCAGATATTGTTAAATTGCCTAGAATTAGTGATAAATCATTAATTACCGAAGCACAAAGAGAAGCTCTTAGACAACAAGATATGATATCAGGATTATCTGTTCCAGAACAAGTAAAATACTTTGCAAAAAAGGAATCATCTAGAGAAGGATTAGAAAATGTAAGAGATATTAAAGGTAAAGAATTCCAGAAAAATTTACAAATAGGATAAGAGGAATTAACAACAAGTGCACAGCTTTTAGCAGATGCTAAAAGGTTGAGGTTAGAAGCTAAAAAAGCAAATCAAGCGGAAGAAAGAGATCTTAGAGATCTTAAAGCTTCTGCACTTGAATTTAAAGCTAAACAAAGAGCTCTATTGTATCAACAAATATTTGGTATGGTAGGTGAAGGAATTGGAGCATGGGCTAAATTAAAAAGTAGAACTGATGATGGTAAGATTAACTAAGGTTAAAATTAAATAATATGGCATATAAATTTGGAGACCCAGTTCCAATCTATACTGGATTAGGATTAGTAGAGACAGCAGACACTATTAAAACTACAATAGATTTAAACAGGAGAGATACCGATATGTTATACAGAGCTCTTAATACTTCTCAAGTAGGTCCTGGAGATAAATGGATAGTAGAAGATTTATATAATCAAATAGATGGTAAATTGGGGGAAGTTGTTGAATCTGGGAAATATTTTAGAGCTACAGATTCTGTACTAGATTCTGTTAATTTATTTAAAGGGAGTAAAGGATATAGATTAGCTGCACAGTCATATGCAAATTATACAAAAGGTAAAGAGATAGCTATGGAAATTCAAGCTAAAGGAGGAAGAGCTTTAGATTTTGGGGCAGCAAGATGGGAAACACACTCATCTTATAATAAAGGTGAGGATGGTAATTGGACTGAAAATATCTTTTGGCCGCAAGTAGAAACAGAAAGAGATTATGATGGTGAAATGAAGGATATTATTGGGCAGATAAATGCTGATTCTGGGAAAGTAAATTTTGAAAAGTTTAAAATTTCTCCTGGAGATGTTAGGATTTTTATGAATAATCCTTATGGAGTTAGTAAAGCGAAAGCAAAAAGAATTGCAATGTCTTTAATTGATGTTTATACTAGGGGAGATATAGGAGATCAAGATTTTAGAAGTTTAACTCAATTACATAACAATCCTACAACTGGGGAAAAATATACTAGTGAAGAGGCTATGGATGATATTGCAGGTAGAATGATTAAAGTAGCATCTAAACAAACATATTGGCAAAATAGATATACACAGATGGGAGCACCTCCAGGTGGAACCTCTGGTTCACAAAATACTAGTTTACCATCATTCCAACCGGTTACTTCAAATGCTATTAATGGGGGATTAGATTGGTCTGGATTTGATGACTATATTGATAAAAAAACTACTGCTATTCGAGGTATAACTAATGGTGATATTGATGCTGCAAACTATAGATCTTCTATAAATGCATTAAGGAATCAAGAAGTACAAATAGTTAATACAAAAGGTACTCCAGAGCAAATAGATGCTTTTAATGAAATGAACGGAAGTTTTATGTATCATCCTGAATTTAGAGATTTACTGCATAGTATGACATATAATACAAGTGATATGTCTGTTATTAATGTACCAGAATCTGATTCTATTGAATTTAACGGAGAGATGATAGATGTTCCTTCAAGACAGGTTTCAGGTGCAGGTGGTTATCCTGCAGCACCTAATTATCAATATACTAATGTTAGATCTTGGACAACTCCTCAGAGTATGGAACTTAAGACATTACATAAACAATTATTTGGACAAAAAAATGCTTCGGATAAAACCCGTGCACAATATATTGGTAGATTAAATGCTACATTAGGTACAAATTATACACCTGATAATTATGAGGAGTTAGATAGTTTAGTAAATAATTATTGGAAGTATCAAGCAACTAGTGGTACAGGAGATGGTATAGACCAATTAGTAGAGCAGAATGAGGATATAACAGTTCAAAGAACTGGATATGCTGTAAATACTTATTTAGATGGAGCAGGAACTTTAGGTGATATAAATGACTTTATAACTCAAATAACTCCTTCTCAATTTAGTATAGAAGGTATACTCACAGAAGATGATGAGTGGAAAGACTTATGGGCTCCAGATGGTGTTATAGCAAAAGCTAAAAGAGATAATAATTTTAAATTTAAACATATAACTATTCCTGGGGTATCTTCAGGAATGACTTCTAGTTTTGTACTTAATGTTGCTCCTGGTGAAAATTATTCTTTTAATGAAAATGTTGGGGGAACTTCAGGTACAGGATATACAGAGGCATTATTAGAAAGAATTGCTGCTGCTCCTGATGGAAATCCTTTAATTTTAGAATTAGAGAGAGCAGCACAACGTGTAAAACAAAAAATAGGAGATGGTACGTATAATGTTACACATGATGGTCATATATCTGTAAAAGACTATATGCCTGAAATTCTTCCTGTTATGATGCATGCATATATGTTAGATTATATAAAACGAACAGAAGCGTCTAAAGGATATACACCAGATATAAATGGATTTAATCAGGAGGAATATACTGCATTTACTACAGCTTTATTTAATAAATCAAACCAGTATACAACGAGTATTTTGCAAAAATTAATGCTTACTGCACATTTACAATTAATAAATGCAGGGCGTGTTGACTATCAAAATATAAAAACGGAAGAGGAATTATGGACGGTATTAACCCAAGATCTTTTATATAGACAAGAATTAGAAAATATGGCTAATTCATATTCTTCGTCTACTGTAGCGGATATAATAAATGATGAACTATATAATACAATAAGATAGATATGGCAACTGATCTATTACTACAACCCGGAGAAGATCCAAAAGATTTAGATATTATAAGTACTATTAAAGAGTGGGAAGAAGGCCCTACAAATGTCTTTCAAATCGAATCCCCTCATGCACCTCGTCTTTATAATGTAGACTTCGACGCTTTTGATAAATATATGACTCGCCCTTGGGATTTAGAAGGCCAAGATATATATGATATGCGGGCTAAAGGTCAAAGTGGAGGAGAAAAATTTAGATATGGGATAACTAAATTAGCAGGGAAAACCGCAACAGCTGTAGTAGGGGGAGTTGGAATGCTAGCTCATGGTCTCCCTAATATGATATATAATCTTGGAGCAGAAGCTATTGATCCAGAAGGAACGGAAGGCGGATATGGAGATGCTTTTAGATCTATATTTGAAAATGACTTTCAAAGAGGTTTAGATGGGATAAATGAATGGATGGATGAAAAGCTCCCACATTATTACTCCAAAGAAGAACAGGAGATGGGTGTTTGGCAATCTATGGGTACTGCTAATTTTTGGTTAAATGATTTTGTTAATGGTTTATCTTTTGTAGCTGGTGCTGTATTAACAGAGATTGCTACAGGGGGACTAATTACAGCAGCTATGCCTGTAAGAGCAACACAGTTTTTGAATGGTATTTCTAGAGCAAATCAAATAAAACGAGCTGCTGAAGCCACAGGAGTAGTTTCTAAATTTTCAAAGGCAGGTACAATGCAAAATATTGTAAATGCAACTACTGTAGGGAGACGTTTAGTCACTGGTGCTGGATACGAATCTGGTGTAGAAGCTAGGCATCATTACGATCAAACTATGGATGCTTTATTAGAAGCGTGGAAAGATAGTCCTGAAGGACAAGCTAGAATTAAAGAATTAGGACCTAGAGCACAGCCTACTCAAGAAGAAATGGGTAAAATGCATAACCTTGCCACTCAAAGTACTAATGGAGTATTTGTGGGTAATTTAGCTCTTGTAGGAGCAGGTAATTTAATAGCTTTTCCTAGAATATTTGGTGCTGGATATAATATGAATAGACAGAGTATTGGAAGAGTAATAAAGAATGCTAGTGATGATGTAGCGCAAAGATATTCAGCTGCTTATAAGTCTTTTACAAAAGGAGAGGAGATAGCGTCAGGAGCATATTCTTTATTGAAAGTTCCTTTATATGAAGGATGGGTAGAAGAAGGAGGACAAGCTTGGATGGATATTGGGGGTAGGAAGTCTTCGTTAGACTTTTATTCTGCTAATAAAAATCCTAATAATATGGAAGCTATAGGAGGTATGATAGAAGGTATGTATGATACGTTTGCAGAAACTTATGGAGATAAACATGTACGTAAAGAGATAGCTTTAGGTATGATTTTAGGAGCTATAGGATTACCTTCTTTTGTTAGGACAAATAAAAAGACTGGTAAGAAAGAACTTAAGTTTGAAAACTTTCATATGTCTGGAGGAAGTTGGGGACAATTTCAAAATAGAGCAGAGAAAAGAGAAGGGGCAGATGCATTAGCGAAATGGATGAATGAAAATCCATCAGCTGTTAAAGCGATGAAGAATAATTTTGATGCATTAGCTAGATCTGCAGATGCTTCTGGTAAAATGGATTACGCATTAATGACTAATAATATATATGATTGGAAAAATGCTAAACATGATCATTTCTTTAGTTATGTATATTCTAGGGCAAAAGCAGGATTTTTCGAAGATGTTTTAGAAGATATTAATGATATAAAAGCTATGGATATTAATAGCTTTGGAAAAATGTTTTATCCAGGAGAAACAGAGTTATCGGAAGAGGACTTACGAAAAAGAAGAGATAAAGTTATAGAAAGTGCTACTAAAGCTGCTACTAATATTAAAGATGGGTATGAATTAGTAAAAAGAAATGGATCAAGATTCTCGGAAGATATACAGCTTATGTTAGCTCACTCTTCGTCTGTAGCTAAGGATTTAGATAAGAGAACAGAAAATATTAGAAATCTCTTAGGAGAATTTGGAGTAGATTTATCTGCATTAGAAAAAGAAGGGGAATTAGAGAATGTTATTAAAGAGGCTTACAAAACTACAGCAGAGTCTTTAGGTAAAACATCTCAAATAGAGGCATTAGTAAGAGACTATGCTGAAGAAGGATCTGATATCTTAACGTCTTATAGTAAAGCATTCGAGAAATTAGGGTTAGAAAAACCAGATGAATCAAAGTTACACGAAGGAGAAAAAGTTACAGAAGCTGAATTCTCTGAAGCGTCTTTAAGAGCTCAAATAGTAAGAGCAGCTACCGAAATAAATAAATTACAAAAAGAGTTAAAAACTCTACAAGAAAAAAATGAGGGTGAAAATTTCTCTCAAGAAAATTTAGATAAAATAAATGATTTAACAGCTCGTTTAAATAATTTAAATACTACATATTTAAGAGCTAAAAATATGTTACAAGAGGGAGTTGAGTCTCAACTAACATCTCAAGACGTACAAGTTTTAAATGCTTTTGAAAAAGAAAACCCGATGGTTTTTGCAGAGAGAAAAGAGGAGATTATCCAAGCCTTAATAGACCTAAGAAAACTAAGAGCCAGGAGACACGGATTTATTAATTTATATAACCAATTATTTACTCCAGATGGCCAGCAAGAAGCGCTACAACAAGTAGAAGATATAATAGTTAGTAGAGATAAGTTAGCAACTGAAGCGGGTATTGAGGATGAAAAATTAAAAGGCCTGTTTAATGAGTATGGAGGAGGTGAAATTTTTGAATTTGATTATACTAATAATAAAGGAGAAACTTCTAAGAAAAGAGCTGTATTTATAAATCCTAAACAAATATTAGTCTTACCCGGTTCTGTAGCAGGTGCTTATTTATCTAAAGAAAAATATTATTCTAGATTAAAACAATTAGAAGGTAAAACAGATAAAAAATCTTTAGAAGAAACAGCAAAGATTAAACAAATTTTAGAAAAATATTTTCTTGATGGGCAAATTAGTGAGTCTGTTTGGAATTTAGATGAAACAGATCCAAATAAAATAACTAATATTAAAGGGGTTTCTAAAGAAGAATATAGATTAGAATTATTAAAACGTGCAATTAGAAATCTAAAAGCAGGATCTAATCTTAATTTAGAACAAGTAGCGTTAGATATTTCTGAAATAGAATCAGAGATTGATGAAGAACTTACTAAATTGTTAACATTAGATAAAGCGGGTGTAAAAGGTACAATTACTTTAGAGAAACTAAAAGAGCTTCAAGATAAAATTTGGGATACTATTAATACTTTAGAATCATCTAAAAATAAATTATTAGAACAAAAGATATTAATACAGAAAGATGTAGCACAATTAGATGAGATTCTTAAATATTATAAAGATCCAGAATTAACTCCTCAAGCGAAGTATGACAAGATATTAGGTATTTCAGTATTATCGGAAATAACAGAAGAAGCTAAAAAAATATATGAAGAATATGGGATGGAATCAGATCCTGTATATGGGGAATTATTTGGGAGAATTAATGTAAGTGAATTAGCTGCTGCTATAGAGCAATCTGATTTAGAAGTGGCTCCTTCTTCTGAGTACTTAGAAGAAATAGATAATGCTATCGATCAATATACAAGAGCAATTGAAGATGTTCAAAGAACTAGAGCTTATATAGAAAAGATTCTTAGAGATCATGCAGAGAGACAAGGCGTGGTAGGCGCTAAAGAAGCTCCAATAGAGTGGTTAGTAGAACTAATAAGTAAAGAAGATTCAGATTTCTTTAAGACTGAGTTTGAGTTATTAGCTAATGAGGAAAATGAATTGCGGGAACTATTAGAGAAAAAGCAAAATGAGGTAAATCTAAAAACACGAGCCTTAGAATTAGCTACTCAAGTTAAAAATCTTGCTAGATTACAAGATGGTTTAGCTAATGAACTAAATCTTGTTATGGCATTTATGGATAGATTTTTTATACCTCCCCCTGAAATAGTAAATGAGATAGATAAAGATAATCCTCCTACTCAAAATGCTCAAATGGATGAGAATGAGAACTATGAGTTCTTTAAAAGATATGCCCCTAGTTTATTAGAAGGAACAGGGTTCTTTAAAACTATAGGTGCGCATCAGGAATTGTTAGGTAGATACGAAGAAATGATGGGTAGATCTGCTGAAGAAAAAGCAACTCCTGAATTTAAAAGAGAATTAGAAAGAATTTTACCAGAATTAAGTTTTTTTAAGTTTGCAGAAGAAACAAAAACTTTTAAAGAGTATAAATTAAGAATCATAAGTATAAAAGATAGAAATGAATTCTTAACAAAAGAAGGGGAACCTAGAGTACACTTTTTCAGCGAAGATGAAACTAGAGAAGAAGCACATTTAATTTATTTATTAGTTGATGCTTATACAGGTAAACCTATAGAAGATAAAGATAATAAGGGATTAATATATGCTAGTGTAATGGATCCGTCCGCCTGGCGGCCTAATGGAGACTATAGATTTGCTACTTCTGATTTTGCTGATATTGAAAATCCTACACAAGAAGAGTTAGATGCAGTTGCTGCAAAAGAAGAAGAATATAAACAATGGAGACAAGAGATACTTGATAAGAAGACTCCTACATATGTTAGTATTGAGGATAAAAATAATGCTATACGAAAATGGGAAAATAATGATTACTATTCTAGAAATTCTATAGTAGGGAGGCTAATTAAAGATACTAATAAATTAAAAGATGCGCCTATAAAAGTAGTCGTAGCTCCTAAAGGAGAAGAAAGGGGTAAAATAAGTTTATTTGGGGATAAACGTACATTTGTAGGAAAGAATGGAATGCCGTATATTGAAAGAAATGGCCAGTTAATTCCTTTATTTCCTGCAACATTAAATAATACTCCTGATATTTTAGATATAGTATATAATGCTCTTGTTCAATATGGTATAAATGAAAAGGCATTTCAGTTTGATGAAATATCTAGCAATAAAGATGTAAATAAAATAGAGGGTACTGAAAAGAACTTAGATCAAATATTAAGTGACTATATTATGTTTGGTGCAATAGGTATTAATAGAAAGCTATCTAAATATGCTATTTATTGGGAAAAGGGAGTTCTTAAATTTGGGGAAACAGGAACTATAAATTATACAGAATTAAGTGATCCTACAAAGTATGAAGATAAACATAAGGAATTAAAAGAATTCTTAAAGACATTAAATGTTCAAATAAATAAAGGTGGTGAAACTCATAATTTTCTTAATAAAGATATAAATGCTAGAGCTGCAGCAGATACAGCATCTAAAGCTAAAGGAAAAACAGTAGCACCTTCATATACTAAATTTATTCAAACTATTATAGACGAAGAAGGAAATGTAACTACAAAGACATGGAAAAATTATACTGAATTTTTAGTATCTGAAAGAAATGGAAATCTTCCTATCTTAACTACAAATATTGTGGAAGATGTTAATTACGTTAAGAAGTTAGCGCCTAATCAACGAATAACTACTCCTCAATTTATTAGTACTTATTTTAAAATTGATCCTAAGTTTGGAGGATTAAATATTAAAAAAAGTCCTAAACCAAAAATTGTAGATCATATGCAAGCAGGTAGAGGAGGTCTAGAGTTAGACTCTATTTATGAGGGAGAGTTCTATAGAGTATGGGGTACAAGCCGTAACGGAGAACGTGGATATGTAGAAGTTCCTGTTATTGTTAAAGAAGTAAATCGTATAGAGATGCTTCAATTTGATTTAACATCTGCAGTTATACAAGAAGATTTAGAAAGTCCTCAACAAACTATAAATAGACTTATGGTTATTAATGCTCATATAGCAGATACGAAAGGAAATATACTTCCATCATCTTTAGCTACTTTAAATACAGCTTTAGAAGTAGGAACATATAAACATAATTTTAATATAGTTATTTCAAAGCTAGGTACGGAAGATCCTATGGAAAAGGTTGAAGGAAGTACAGGTATAAATGCTATTATTGAAGCTGCTGATAAAGGTAAATCTATACCAGGGTTTGAATCTGTACAGAAAGGAGAAGAAGATGTAGAGAAAGAAGAAGCACCAGCAGGTCCAGTAGCTCCAGCTCCAGAAAATTTAGATAATATAGAAAATGAGGAGGAAGATGATGTATTCATGAGTACTGATTACTCTAATATTCCTAAAGAAAATTATCAAGTGTGGGACCCTATTGCAGAAACTGCATGGTATAATGCAGTAATGCCTAAAGATGAGAAAGGTAATTTCTTAATACCTTTTGAAATAATGCGAGATCTAATAGATGGACATGCTTTTGGAAAATTAACTAAAGCTGGAAATATTCTTTTATACAAAGAAGCAATAGAAGGAGCATTATATCATGAAGCTTATCACGGTGTAACGAGATTACTAATGACTACTGAAGATAGATTAGAATTGTATGATCAGTTAAGAGGGATGCGTGGTAAGGATTATACTTACAGAGGGACATTTAAGAAACTTTCAGAGTTTACCGATAAGGAAGTAGATGAGTATTTAGCAGAGGAATTTAGAAAGTTTAGACTATCTGGAGGGACATATAAAATAGGAAAGGGTCGTAAACTTACTTGGCTGGATAGATTTATGAGATGGTTAGACAAAGTATTAAATTTCTTTACTGGCTCTGATGATAGAATATCTAGTTTATTTAATAAAATAAATAACGGAGGTTTTAAAAATGCTTCTATTATTAATAAAAATAGATCTGAAGGAGTTTATTTAACACCTGATGATACGGCATTTGAAAGACATGTTTATAGGGGAATGACTAGTTACTTAGCTAAAGTAGCTATAAAGGATAGAAAAATGAGTTTCTATGATTTCTATGAATCTAATTTCAAAGAAGATACTGAAGATTTACTTGCTGGTATATATGGAAAACCTGAAGATATCATAAATGAAATGAAAGGAGTTGCTACAGCTTCTCCAAGTGTATTAAAATCTTTAGCTCGTAGATTTAGTTCTATGAAAGCGGCTGCTAAATCTCCTAATGAAAAGGCTAAAATAGAAATAAATTATAAAAATATTTTAGATAATTGGGATAAATATATAACAGGCCATTTAGAATATATTAGACATTTTAAATTAGAAGTTAATCCAGATTCTATTACAGAAGAAAATGATAAAAATAAATTAGATATTATAGAGAAGGACGAAAAAGATCCTAATACATAT
>Ga0098061_1001355_pt1 | contig 11845 bp, 8 predicted proteins | sample 22_taG_FD_92579 | JGI IMG/M metagenome (GOLD analysis project Ga0098061, IMG submission 92579) | Marine viral communities from the Subarctic Pacific Ocean - 22_ETSP_OMZ_AT15343 metaG | ecosystem: Environmental > Aquatic > Marine > Oceanic | place: Subarctic Pacific Ocean | collected 2015-01-20 | reverse complement strand
ATCCTTAGTATTTAGATCTATCATTACACCACTCTCAAGCATTGTAAACATTTTAGATCTTAGATCTGGAGTTAATTTTGAAGTAAAGCCACGCTCTGTGCCAATTCTCTGCCCAAACAAGGCAATAGAGCCATGTTCTTTAAGTCCAAGTAGTCGAGCAAGCCTATTAATACCTACATCCCAGTTAGATACATTAGTTTCCGAGACATTACCTACACCATTTTCAAATGTAAAGACTGGTAATTTCTTACCAGACATAGCAGACTGAACTACAAAATAAGTATCAATAACAAAGTCTTCAAAAAGCTCAGATGCATTTTTATTTGATGATCCCTTATATCTATCAGGCGATGCTTTTATTTTAGCACGCATGCTATTTATTACAGGCTCTATTATAGTATCTATATATTGCTTAGTACTATACGTCCCTGATAATACAGGAGCAACACCACGCTGGAATATTTCATTAAGGAGTACAGAGGATCTTGCTATTGTTGGATCTTTAAGAAGATCTAAAGCTTCCATTATCTTTCTTGGATTAGCAGTTAAATCTATAGCAAAATTTTCAGGTAGATGCCATTTACTTTCATACTGGTTAGTACTAATTGATGTATTGCCTTGATGTGGCCTGTTGGATCTGTCTGATAGACTAATACGATCTATCTTTTCTTGATAAAAATCATCCAACTGTTTCATATCTGTAATCTCAAGCTCTTCATTACGTCTATCTATAGCTTCATTAATATATTTTTCTAAAGTATCCTTATATTTTTGAATGCTCTTAGTATCTTTTGGCATTGAAGTGCTAAGATCTGTGTTAAATTCATTAAGTATTTCCCTTGTATCAAGAAGATATCTAAGTCCAATAACATCCTTGTTCGCTATATATATATTAAATAGATCAGATAAACCTTTTCCAGCTTCTCCAAGTTTTACTAATTCATTTGATAATTCCTTAGATTTTGCCATATCAGTACTAAGCATACCAGTAAGTTCAGCAATAGTAGAGCCAATATCAGAGTAAGTCTTTATGACCTCTCCCTGTTCTATAAGTGTAAATTTATTAGCTTCATTTAAAGTTTCTCTTATAGTTTGAATCAATTCTCCAGCATCATTACCTGGAAGAGTAGTATCAATAAGTCTATCTTCAAATCTAATCATACCACCATTTTTCATAGAAGCTCTTAAAGGTTTTTCCACTACATCTTCATACTTACCTATCAGCTCAAGCAACTGTGTTCTTTGGCCCTCAGAGATGTCCTGCCTAGATGCAAGGCTTTCTCTTAACGCCCTTGCACTTCTAAATACAAGACCATGATCTCTCATTGTAAGCAAGCTTTCAGGATTTAATCCAACCTTAATAACATTACGAAGACCAGTAGTAATATTGGAATTACCTGTCATATCATTAATTAAATTTTTATATAAGAAATTATTAAAAGCTGCAAACTCAGCAGGATCAGCAAGGACATTACCAAATTCTGTAAAAGTATCTTCCTTGATGGTTTTAAGTTCACTTGCATCTATTTCCCTTGCACCAGTATTACCCTCTTTATTAAGAAGTCTTAGCAGGTTGTTAAGATTATTACGAAAAACCATATCACTTTCTTCAAGCTCTGCAGGTGCTTCTTCACCCTTCTTGTCAACAACATTAAAAGTTTCATTACCTTTTAATTTACTATAAAGTTTTTGATAAAATTCATTCTTCCTATCTGTAAAGCCTTCATAGGTCATTTGATCACGCTTATGTCTATTAGCAGTTTGAATAGCATGCCAGATTGGAGTCCTTCCTAAAATACCTGGATCAAAAAAGCCTTCCTTCCCAGACCAGCCTGGCATTTTTTCACGCCAACTTGATTCGGGACTAGCACTATTAAAAACTATTTCATGTAGATTCTCTGTATTAAGTTTCCAGATTTCTACCAATTTATCTATTGATTCCGGACTAAATTCTTGAGTAGAATATTCTATTGCACGATCTGAGAATTTAAGATTCCCAGCCTGCTCTGCTCTCTTTATTGAATTGATAAGAGCATCTGCTACATCTTGATATGGAGTATCAAATTCTCCTGTAGTTCTATTCTTTTCTGAATGGCCACGAAGAGAATACAGTGCATTAAGAACAGACTTACTTACTTCAAGCTTACCACTATCACTAGAATTTGCATCTACAAGACCTAATTCTTTTAAAGAATCAAAAATATGACCCATACCAAGAGCTTGAATTTGTTCAGTTACTTTTGTCTTAGCTGCTTCGATTCTATTTTCAAGGATAGGAAAGTTATCAATAGTAAGTAAGGTTCCATCTTCAAGACGCATCTTACTCATACTCTCAACAAATTCCATAGCTCCTTTTCTATCCATTGGACGAATAGTGGTGTGACTATAGCCATATAAAGCCATAGTTGATATCTCTGTAGCTATAGAAAGTGCATCTCTTAAATCTTTTGTACCTTTAGCTAAGGCATCAGCTTCTTCAGATTTCCCCTGCTTTCTTAAATTATCTACTTTAGCATCTCTTTCAGATACTTCTTTTCTTACCTGTACTGCCCAATGATCTAACTCTGGGTTTAATTGTGTTTGTTCAACATACTCTTTACCAGTAACAAAATCTTTACGAACAGAATCTACTATCTGTCTAGCATCCATATCTTGGGTCATGACACCCTGCTCTAAAGTTTCTTGAACAGATTTATCTAAAGTATTATTAACATATCTATTATATATTTCCAGATGAGCATTGTCTTTACCCATCGTATTCATAGCATCCAGCATTCTTGCTATCTCACTACCATTAGCTTGGATACCAGTTTGGTCATAGAACCTAGGCATTGCAGGCTTACCTTCAAATACTTTACCACGCTTCATATAAAGCATACCTACCCAATGATCTGCAGCAAGCTTAGATAATGGATAATCTTCACTCATGCCAGGAAATACTCCAGTCATTTCATAAAACTGTTTATAGGCACTAAAGTTCATAGCAAAAGATCCTACTGATGCACGAGTGAAAGATTCATATCCATCTCTTGCAATCTCACCAGCTAATTGTCTGCTAAGTCTAGGAAGATCTTTCTGTACAACTTTAAAAGCATTTTCATATATCTCTCTTTCTCCTGGAGTTAATACTTTTCCAGCAGTTCTTTTTAGAAAGGCAGAATCCATACCTACTGAATTAATTGCCTTGCCTGAAGTTATATGAACAGAATTAGCAAAACCTTTTAGCTGATTATCTGTTAAATTCTTAGCATTCTTAGAAAACCTTCCACCAATAAAACGTGTCATATGCTTCAAATCAGCGACCATACCAGTCTTACCGAATGCAACCTGCTTGCCGCCAGGAATGTACCGTATAGGTGCCAATACGGCTCCTATAGCTATGCCGTGTGCAGCTCTATGATACCATTCATCAAATCCCCATTGATCTTTATCTAATCCCATGACATTTGCAGTCAAATCACCACCAAGTTCTCCAGCTACTGTATCCCAAACGCCAAGTAAAGCTGATTCATAAATAACATCACCAGTAAGTTGAGCAACCTTTGGATTCCACCCATAATTCTTTAATTTATATCCAATAGAATGTCCAAAATGTTTACTTCTTGATTGTGCAGCTTCTGTCATAGCAGATTTGGTTAGTTTTTCTAAAGCTTCATCTCCAGCCTCAAGTCCAAGTTTTTCCATAAGATCTGTACGTACACTTTTCTGAACACTATCATATATAAGGTCATCACCAAGAGGATTGTGTTTCATTGCCTTCCTAGCAGCACGTGCAGTAAAATTAGTTCCTTCTTTCGCTACCTTAATCGCATCATCAATATTTGTACGAGTAGACTTAATTACAGCTTTAGCTACACTGTCATCAATAAGTGTTGGAGCTGATTTTACAAGTTGTTTTGCTGCTTGTTTACTTCCAGCACCTGCTATTTTAGATAAAAGTCCCAACCCTTTACCTACCGCACCTATACCAGTAAGAATACCACCTGCAGTACCAAGCATATAACCAGTTCTGCCAGCCCAAGAATCGTCTTTCCAATCTTGAGAACCAAACTCAGCAGAAAGATCTTTAGTACCAAATAAGCCCTCTTCTCTAGTTTCACTTGCAATATCAAGGACAGCTGGTACCATAAATGTTTCACCAAATCCCCATAAAGCATTACCTACAAAATCATATAAAGCATTCTGATCAGCAAAGCCTGTTGCAGGCCCTTCCTGTCCAGTCTTACGTGTAGGATAATCTAAAGGTTCACCAACTCTGTATTGATTTTCTGGAAGTTCTCCCTGGACTTGTGATTTAAATCTGGCTTGTTGTTGCTTCTGCCAATCATCATAATCTTTATATTTTGGCATTTATTGATTCCCTTGTTCTTTTAACTGCTTTATAACTAATTCTATTTGTTCTTTGGTAAGAGTCTCAAAAAGAACAGGAGCAACAAGCGTTGTTGATGGAGGAGCATAATTTGTTGGAGGTATAAAACCAACTATCTTTCCTTTCTTATCAAGAACAGGCTGTATTTTATCATCTTCATGCATATATTGTCCTGCTACCGGCTTATCACGAAATGCAGATGGATTGGGAACAGGAAGAAATCCACCAGCAAGATTAAACATTGGTTCCTCATAAAGCCACTTGCCGGATTCTTCATCAAAATATGGCTCTCCTTTACTGAGTAATCCAGCATATTTAGGATCTAATTGTGCCCCTCTTCCTCTTGATGAAGGAGCCTTATCATCACTCTCGAAAAATTGTTCTAATGAAAAATCTTTATCTTCATCAAGTAATATAGCAGAACTATCAGGAAGAACAGTAGAGCTGTCAGGTAATATTATATTGCCATCTGGTAGCACGATATTACTCATTGCTTTTTGGGTAGCTGCAGCTTCTGCTGCTTCAACAGACATATAATCTTCTGGAACATCGTAGTCTACTGATGGTTCATATACTTGATACTGATCTTTCATACCTGAAAGAGCTAAAAGTTTACCTTTGTTTTCTACTTGATCAGAAGCCTGCATAACTAGATCCATCTCACTAGAGAATTCATTTAAATTTTTTCCGGTTATTCTTTCTAATTGATTCTTATATACTAAATATTCATCAGTAGTTATTTGACCAGCTTCCATTTGCCTTCTTGCATTCTCTCCATACATTTGTATTTCTTGTAAAGCATTAGTATAACCAACATAATCTAAATCTCCTGTTCCTGCAAGATGTCCTTTTATTGAATTTACATAGTTAACATTGCCAAGAACAAGAGTTTTTCCTAGGCGTAAATTTTCATTTCTCACTTCTTCATTTTCACTATCAGAAGGCAGTCCGCTAATTTGAGAGCCTATAAATATCAACTGATCTTCTTTTGCCTTTTCAAGTCCTGGATCACCTTCAGGATCTGAAGGAGTTTGGCTGGTCGAAAATTCTATACTTGCTTGTATAGCAGGAGCAAGAAGATTGCTATTTAAAACATTAGCTTGTGATTGTAACATACTGTGAACACCTTTATCAATAGTTGATATATCATGCTCTATCTGTGAAGTTGGCATATTTTCCTGCTTCATATCAAAATCTAATTGTTTTATATCTGCATTAAGCTTTGCAGTCTTTGCTTGATTGAGAGCAGTATTTAATACCGTCATATTTTGTAGTAAATTTGCAGTACCTCTAGTTTTCATACCCTCAAAAAATGATTTCTTATCAACATCATCTAATTCTGGATATTGTTTCATATATTTAGTTAGTTCTTCATCAGAGAAATCTTCCATATCCCATTGGTCTGGATCACCAGCACTAGGATCATGACCAACACCTGTATAAAAATCTGCTAATAATTTAGCTTCTCTTAGCTGAGTATTTATATCAACCTTAGATTCCTTTAAAGACTGGGTATCTCTTTGCGTATCTTCTAATATTTGATTTAATGAATCTACAATAGAACCCCCAATATCATTCACTACATCAATTGACCCGTGAGATTTATTCTGCTCAGGAACTTTATATATTTGTCCAGTTAAATCTTGAAAGTCTTGCTTAGATACTTCTAATTCCTCAAATACTGCATCATACTTTTTTTCAGCCCTTATTAATTGTTTATCTAATAAATTAGACTCCATTTGAAGATTAAATCTATCCTCTGCTATATCTAGTGAAAGTAATTGCAAAGCTAATTGTTGATCAGCCTGTCGTTTGCTTTCCTTTAATTGTTGTTTTGCAAGTATTACATTGGCTAATTCACCCATATCTAAACTCCTATCTTCTTAAAATTTACATCTATCATTGTACCCTTATATATACCATTAGACATCATGCCGGCACTTCTGTAGGTGCAAAACCCCCACTTAAAGACATTCCAGTAGAAGCACCTGATATAGCAGCACCAGCAACCTGTCCTATACCTTCTAATAAACCTGTTTGTTGATTTGCAGCCAACATACTTTGATATTGTTGCTCAATACCCATCTCAGTCTTCTCAAAACCTAGCTCAGTTTGTTTAGCCTTTAGAGCTCTAGTAGCAACTAAATTCTGTACATCAGACTGTGCCTTAGCAGTAACATCTCCTATAGCAGAAGTTTTAATATTTTCGATAGTACCCTGTGTAGCCATACCAGCCCCTGCTGTTTGTTGTGCTGACTGAGCGAATATATCTTCAGTAGCAGCAGTTGATTGAAGTCCAATACTCTTTTGCCCATAAGTAGAAACTTGTTGGCCCACTTCTAAAGCCAAATCTTTCTCTTCTTCAGCAAGAGCTAATTGTTGAGCTTTTAGTTTTTCTGCTGCTTCACGTGCTGCTTTTTTCTTTTTATTTCCACTTAATATACCACCTAATTTAATTCCACCACCTATTACTGCACCAGCAACCATTAAAGGTGCAAAATATTCCTTCTTTCCAGTAATGGGATTTATTGTTCCAGCTCCATATTTTTTAATATCTTCTGGTGACATATCTTCTTCTATGGGGCTAATATGAGCAAGTGCTCCATCAATCCTCTTCATTCTGTCGTCACCATAACGACCAAACTTGGCTTCATCATGATCAGATTTACCTTCCTTAGGTGGCAACGGCTCAACAATTACCCTCTCACGACCACCAGGATTATCTCCAACTATAATCTTTTCTGGCCCATTAGTTATAAAATCACCACCACGTGCATATGCTTTTTCACCTTGTTGAAATCCAAAAGTAGGTATTTTAGGTATTTTAGGAATCATTCTTTGAATTTTACCTTTAAAATAATCTGGAAGATTAAATTTATCCTCTTCAACGTCATCATCTTCTCGAGTGACAGGAACATCTTGCTCTACTGGAGATTGTTCAATTGTTTGAGCAGTTGTTTGAGCAGTACCACCATGCAATTGTTTATAATAATCAGGAGCATGCTTTTCTACGCTATATACAGGAGTATCAACAGTTATATCTTTTTTTCTGCCTCTAGGCTTAGGATCTACGCCCCAACCTCCAGCCTCAGTTTCCTGAAAAGGTGCATCATAAGTTACCTCTCTCCCAGGAGCCGTTCTTTCTAAATATTTTGTACGCATATCATCGCCTTTCTCTCCAGCAAAAAGTACAGTAGCAGTATCAGTGCCTAAAAATGAACCTGCCTTCCGAATTTGTCCTCTATCATATATTTTCTTACCTATAGTCACTTCACCTTCAGGGCCTTTAAAGTATCCCTTTTGTCCAAATTTCGGCCTTTCAAAACCCTCACCTCCGAGTTCTTTATAGCCAGCTTCATATTCTCCCCAAGCTGTATCAGCTTCCCCTTTCTTCAAGGCAATAGAGGCACCTACATCTTGTGCAGAACCCCATAAGCTTTCTATACCTCCCCACATCTTTTCTGTTGCTGTAACATCTCTTGTAGCAGATCCATAACCTGCAACAGCTGCTGCCCCATCACCTTTCTTATATGCCATAATTTCTCCTTAAATACCTAATGCTATCCAATTAATATCCATACCAGCTGCATAGACATGACCAGCATACCATGAAAACTTACTGTTATCCTGAGCTGTAACATGTATATTATATTTATCAGAAGCTGAAGCCATAAAGCTACCAGCAACTACTACAAAACAACTGCTAAATTTATTTGGAAAATATGTAGTTCCAGTTTGTGCCCCAGTATCAATATAGCCCCATTGAAGAATTAATCCACTTTCACTTTTATCCCACCCAGGACTTGTAAGGGTGGAACCTTTGGGATATTTATCCTCTACCTTTTCCTCACTTTGCATAGAAATCGAAAATATCTTATCCTTATATCTAACATATTGAACAACCCCCTTCTCAGTGACACTTCTAAATTCTGGAACCCCCTCTACTAAATCAGCTAACCGAGGCTCACCTTCTTGAATAGCTTGGCTTCTTTCCTGCTTTTTATGAATCAGTTGCCTCATCATTCTTGACATATTTCTATCTTGAGCCATAGCTATCTTACACCCTTTAATCTGTATACTATAGAGATATCATTAATTTGAAAATTTGCATCAGTAGTATCTCCATCAAAGAGTAATTGAAAGCTATATATATTGCTTATAGAAGCAGTTGGTTTAAGCTCTGCACTTATCCAATCATCAACACCGACACTAGCCTGGTGTAAGGGTACGTTGCTAGCAGTAGCTCCTGTAGATGAACCATTAGCATTACATCTATAAAATTGTCCACTATATGTATCATTATCACCATTAGTAGCATAATTAATAGTAACAGCTGTCCCATCTCCTTTATATGATACATAAACTTTATATATATTCTTTTTCTGTCCAGGTTGCCCAAAATCTATATCTTTAGTTTTAAAGCTAATAGTGCTTGTAGTCACACTTGTATCAGACCACTGTGCAGGAGTACTAGTATTATTAGTATGTACCCACACTAAATTACCATCCCAATCATTTACAAAATTAGTCTTTACCTCATCTTGTATAGTACCAGCAGCTCCCTTAACCCAAGATTTAGTTACCATATCATATAAATAGATAGAGCCATCTCCATTAGTAGAAATATCATCAACAACTATTAACTGTCTTTTGTTTGGAACATAGCCAATCATGGGCTGTTTTGTAACTGGATCATTAGTAAATGTATCCCAATCACTTTCTTTAATTATCTGTATGCCACCTTTCTCAAGAAGATCATTTACTTTCTGACCATCAAATAAATAACATCCAAATTTGTTAACCCACGCAATACCAAAATCTGTTTTACACACAGCTGCTTGATGCCCTACACCTTTATGGTGGAAAGTTTCCTCTAAGAATTCTACAGCTTGTGATATATTTATAATTTCTAATTTATGTTTTTTAAATTGCAGCAATCTATCTGCATATACTTCAAGTTTTACTATCTCATCTCCATCATTAACAGTAGCTTCAAGTATATTAGTTACAGGAAATACATCAAAAGAATTTACAGGAGATTTTATTACAGCATCTCCTTTTGTAACTACAGTTCCACCCTCATCAGTAAACTGAACATTGCCAATATAGCATCTTCTATTAGCTACTACTGATGTTTTATACTTAGCAGAAATACTATGTAAATTTGGCAAATATCCACTTCTAGCACCATATGCTTCAGTTCTAGGTTTAGAATTTAATTCCAAATAATTAGCAGTCCTAACCAGATCAGTATTAGTATTGCCAGAACTATATTCATGATCATTGATTACCCAGCCAGTCCACTCATCTGCAACATTTTTTCTAACTCCATGTATATGATCAACCTCAAATAAAAGATATAAATCTCCATAGGGTTTGTAGGCAGAATCAACTTCTCTCCAATATATTCTCGCTCCTGTCTCTCTTTTATTCCTAATATCCCCACCACCAGTATCATAATAAACCCAAAATCTTTTAGTAGCATTTTGATATATGTTATCATCAGGATCAGAATTATTAAATCTTGCAGGTAAAGATTCCTGATTATTATCATAAATTACAGTAGAATAATAATTTATATATCCAGTCCAACCTCCAGAATCTCTTTTATTAGCTAACACTGCCATACCTAAATGATCATCGTATATAGTAGGTGCATATAGATCAGTAACTATTACAGGCCAAGCATCATCTTGACCAACCCTTGTTAAATCTGTACCAGAATGAACAGGGCCAGCTATTGTATTATCTGTTGCATACCATCCATCTATAGCTTGAGCATTACCACTAGCATCTGGCCATAGCGTTCTTTTAATATAGCCATACCACTTAGTAGTACGAGTAAATGTAGCATCTGCAACTCTTAATGATCCATCTGCTATATGAAAGACTGGTGTTCCGGTTCCAACAATTATAGGAGCATTCTCAGCATTATTAGTATCATCATCCCACCCAGTAGCACCACCATCATCTATTGCTTCACTATATATCCAAGCTTCCCCATCTGCATCATCCCATAAAGCAAGATAATTATCACCAGTTATTGCTTCAGAGGCTCCACCATCTTCAGCACCAGTATAGTCATGACTAAAATAAAACAAACCATATCCAGCTTCTAGAGTACCTGTAAACCCGGTCTTCACATTTGCAGTAGCCTTATGAACAACACTGCTACCTAACGTTCTGATTGTACCAACACTATCTACCATTATATCAATAGCTTCAGATAGTTGTCCATCTAAAATATCCCTAGGATCAGGGCCAGTAGCTAAACCTCCATGAAAAGCTATAATCTTATAAAGCTGTTTAGGCATTATCTTCCTCTAAATTATCGGGAGAGGTATACACAGCAATCAACATACCGCCAGAACATGTGAGCCGAGAGAACCAAGGAGGAGTAGTGTAGTCCCTCTCCCAATTGTGATAATTTACATGATATTCGGTCATTAAACCTCTTCTAAGACCTTTTTAACCTTTGCCCATACCTCATCATCCTTTTTGGTTTTTGTGGCCTTTACGGCCCAATTACCGACCTTTAAGAGTAAAGCAATGATACCATGCTTAGCAACAAATTTACCTACCAGTACTTTTAACATCACTTCTTCCCCATTGCTTTTTTAATTCCACCCCACACCATATCAAGTAAGATATCATCATACTTGGAAGGGGACGCTTTTATTGCTTTCTCTATAATGACGAATACTAACAAACATATATCCCAATTTGCTGCTATCCAATCCATTTTTGAATCTCCTTATTTATTTTTAAATAGCTTTTGTATTATATTGACGACAGCTGCATAGCTCGCCTTCAATTCTTTTATATCCATAGCATGTTTCTTTAAGGCATTTATCAATCCTATTACAATATTCTCCAACCTGCCAAATGACTCACGCATTTCCTTCTGAAGTTCATTTTGTATAAATTGATTCTGTTTCCATATGAAGTAACCAAATGCCATACACATGGCTACTGGAACGCCAACACGCTCTATAATTTGCACAAATGTTTCCATTAACCCTCAATTAATTCACCCCATAATGAAGTCTTACCGTTTATTATTTGTATTATATGAACTGTAAAAAACCCAGCTTTATAAAAATCAACTATCGCAAAGGCATGTGCCCAATTATTATTTCTATTTGCGAGCCAATCATTTGCTTTTGGACTCATATCCTTTAAGCACCCTATACTCCATGCAGCTTTGGGGCCGTCCATATGAGTCGCAGTCATATGTTGCAAATCGTGCCAATGCCCATACATAACATTACACCCCATTTTCCGGAGGTGATTTGATGTGTGATACTGACCACCATACTGGTGACCGTGGTAAAAGTAAAGCCTTCCTATCTTTAAAGCCTTACCAAAGGGATAGTATGTATACCCTCTTTCTTTTAGCCTTACGGCATTGGCAAACTTATAACTTGGAAGATATGGATACATTTCAACTGCCATATTAAGCCAGTTATCATGATT
>Ga0098061_1001354_pt1 | contig 11853 bp, 16 predicted proteins | sample 22_taG_FD_92579 | JGI IMG/M metagenome (GOLD analysis project Ga0098061, IMG submission 92579) | Marine viral communities from the Subarctic Pacific Ocean - 22_ETSP_OMZ_AT15343 metaG | ecosystem: Environmental > Aquatic > Marine > Oceanic | place: Subarctic Pacific Ocean | collected 2015-01-20 | reverse complement strand
AGAAGGTTTGCTGATATGTTCGGTGGTGATATTGCTATTGTTGACAAACGTAGACCTAAAGCAGGAAAAAGTGAAGTAATGAATATCATTGGTGATGTTGAAATGCAACACGCAATCATAGTAGACGATATCATTGATAGCGGTGGAACATTATGTAATGCCGCACAAGCAATTATGGATGCGGGTGCATTAAGTGTTCGAGCATATATTACTCACGGAGTGTTATCAGGAATAGCGTGTCAAAAGGTTGAAAAGAGTGTATTAAGAGAATTAGTAATAACAGATAGTATTGACTTTAGATGTCCCAACGATTGTAAAAAGACTCGTACAGTAGGTGTCGCAGAGTTATTCGGAGAGGCTCTAAGAAGAGTAACCAATGAAGAAAGTGTAAGCAGTTTGTTTACAGTAAAGAAGATATAAGCAATGAATAAAATTCATATATTTTCTACCGCTAGAAGCGGTACACATTATCTAGAATCATTAATTAGTGGTATGCGAGACATACCTATTGTGCAGACTCCGTTTGAGGAACGTGATGATGAAAATAGACCAGGTTCGCAAGAATTAATTAATAATATAAATGAATTTAGTGCAACAGGCTCTATGGTATATAAGACGCATCCAAATTGGCTTTATCCAATTGATACGTCAGTAAAACAATTCAAATATTGTAATGTACCAACTGATGATATGTTGCCGTTAGTTCAGCAATTCTCACAAGTGGCTGATTACACAATAGGACTAATTAGATTAAACATAGTAGATGTAACATTAAGTTTTGCATTAGCATATCATAATTGGCGTATTGACCCAAGTGAAATTGGCTCATTTCGCCCACCCTATAAGAATACTACTGTTACTATACCAATAGACGATTTCGCAGAATATTGTACCAAAGTTCTTGCTATATATGAAGTAATAATTGCACAAAAAGAAATAAAATGTGATAAAATTATATATTACGAAGACTTGGCATTTGATTCAACAGACGCATCATTAACTGGAATTACTCCTATTCATGATATTCCATCTAGTGTGAGACAGGCCAAATCAAAGAAAACTACAATAGCAAACTACGATGAGTTGTATGAGTATGCAGTCAAGTTTTATTCAGTACATCAATATTTCTGGTCACTGAAATTTCCAAATAAATGGCTTATGAAGATTACTGACGGAGTTATTACAGACATGGACTTAAGTAATTTAAAGAAAAGATGATGATTAAAATAACAGAACAAAAAGTACTTGGTGATATTGGCGAAAAGATTGTCGGCAATTATATGAGTAGAATTGGACGAACAGTAGAAATGTCTACTGACCCATTTGATAGGGAAAAAGATATGGTAGTCAATGGAAAGTCCTTAGAAGTAAAAACTCAAGTACCTTATTGTTTAGATAAATCATTCACAATTAGAAGAAATCAATTAAATAAATGTTTAAATGTTGATTACTTTGTAGTTGTTCAAGCACCTTGTGAGTATTTAAATGAAGCCGCAATATGGAAAGTGAAGAAAGGCTTTACATATAATACAGTTAAATTAAAAGGTGGCGGTGAAAGAATTGCTATACCTATGAACCAACCAAATGTAATTAAGAAAATGGATATAGTTGGTGAAGACAAAGCATTGTTGAGAAAATACTCAACAGATTTTTCAATGGACAAAACATGATTAAAATATTAATATGTGGATTGCCCGGTAGTGGCAAAACTACACTTGCAGAACCGTTAGCAAGAGAACTTGATGCTGTTTGGATTAATGCAGACAAAATTAGAACAACATACAATGACTGGGATTTTAGTTTGCCAGGACGTATCAGACAATCAGTTCGTATGCGCCACCTATCAGACGGAGTAGTAATGGCAGGACGCATTGCAGTTGTTGATTTTGTGTGCCCAACAGATGAAACAAGAAAAGAATTTGATGCCGACTGTACTATTTGGATGAATACAATCACCGAAGGACAATTTGAAGACACTAATATAATGTTTGAGAAACCAACGAAGTGTGATTTTATTATAACAGACTGGCACAATATTAAACAAACTCAATTCCTGGGTCCAAAGATATTAAAAAAACTAAATATCAAAGAAAAATGATTAAAGAGGAAGATTACAATGAGAACTATCCCATTTGATTTAGAAAACTGTATTATGGAATGTTGGAATGTCACATCTGATATTAAATTGGTGTATGAGGAGCATTTAGATTCGCCTGTACCTATGTCAGAAGATGAAATTGCTAATATATTAATTGGCATGGAACAACTATATAATAGGAAGTTTGAAAGATTGTTTAGAGAATACGAGGCTATATGTGGACATGGTGGTGTATTCTTAGACGAGAATGTAATTAAAGCAATAAAAGGACAAAATAAAAAATGAAAAACAAAAAAATAGACAAAACGCGGATATCTTATGACGACTGGTTAAAAAGATATAAAGGTAAAGGGGTTTTTGACATCACATGCCAAGAGAATAAAATCTTTCTTAAACAATTCAAAGCATGGCAAATTGGTAACATAGAGAAGGTTTATTAATGGATTCAGAACAAGTAATATTTGCAATAGCATCATGGGTATTTCTCACTACTATTGTATATACATTCACAGGATGGCGAAGAATTTATGAATGCTATCAGATGTGGTTCACTCTAAAATATTGGACTAATTATAATATCATAGAAGCATTAAGTTGGATTGCCAAAGGTGCAATTATTATTCCAGGACTTATATTCGGAATACATATCTGGCAACTCTACTTCTTTTCACTAGGAACTAGCATGACACTAATCTGGGCAAGTAATAAAAAGTTATTACCTACATTAGTTGGATTTAATACTATGTGGATTTGGCTTAGTATGTCCGTTCTTTCTCAACATATGGATTGGTATAGACCTTTAGTTCAAATCTTCTTTGGAGAATAAATATGGAAATTACAGCAATAGACAGTAGAAAAGATTTATTTGAGGTAAAAGATGTACTCTCAAATGAAACAATGGACAAACTTTCAAAAGTAGAGTTAGAAGATATATCGTGGAAAAGAGTGGACTGGCAAGAGGATATCGAAAGAAGACAACTTGATGTTGCACCAGGAAGTATATTCGAACAGATAGTAGAAGAAATCAATTCACAAAGAGAAACAATAAGTAAAGCAATAGGAAGAAATATTAAGAATATCACTGCGAATTTTTGGTTAGATATGCCTGGATTTAATTTTCCTCTTCATATTGATAATCCTGGTGTTGTTGTAGCACTTCAACTTTATTTAAAAGATTGTGATAACGCAGGAACTAGATTTTATACACCAAAAGATAGTGAAATAGAAATCAGAGATGATGAACAACATTGGCATTATATGCCAGAGGATATAATCTATTCAGGCACTAAAGCGACAGACTACAGAGCCCTTTACGGTCCCGTTCGGCATACTTTTAGTTGCGTCAAAAATACAGGATATATTATGTTAAATGGATATAATCAACTGCACGGAGTACCTATCACACTTGGCAAAGATGATTTAAGATTATCTGCTTATTGCTTTTGTGAGGAATAATATATGAATAATTTAAGTGAAAATATGGTGTTCAGTTTAATCACGTTTATATTGATATCTTGGACTATATCATTAATATACGTTATTCATAATTATAATAAAGAAATGAACTATCTCCACGAAACAATTGAATATCAAGGCGAAATGTTAAACACAATTAAAATTGATATGAAACCTATCAGTCAGTTCAAGGGATTAACTCAGTACAGAACGTTTAGTTGTACTGTCGGTGATGGACAAATATATTACGACTAAAGGAGTTAAAGTCCTGCTTTACGAATCTCATCCAAGTTATCTTTTTTCATAGTATCAAAACTCTCATTATTTTGATAATCTTGCTTGACTATTGGATAGCCAATGACAAAAGGACTCATTGCTGGTAATGGGGTATGTCTTTTTTGGTCTTTGAACTTTTTAGATAGATTTAGAACTTTTGCTTTTTTTATTAGTTCTCTTATCTCTTTAATTGTTGTCACTAGGACTTTGTCTCCTCTAAACCTTAACAGGATTAAATGTTATATATCCTACGCTTTTTTGTGCGGTCGTTTGGCTCACCCGCATTTCATCATTAAACTTATTTATACAATTATACACAATTAGTTATCCTATGTCAAGTTTTTAGCGAAATATATCAAAATGAACTTCATCTCCAACCTTCACTGTTCCTTCAACTAAAACTTTAGCACACCATCTATCGTTACAAATACTCCAAGCATAATCAAAGAATGAATGTTTTATACCAGGGCAAGGTGGTGCTGTAAATGTAAGTTGAAGTTTAACATCGCCTATCTGTAGAATATTATTCTCTTCTAGTGACGACCAATCTAATCCTCGTATTGTTATATTCTCTCCTGTTGAGCCTGGAGTGATGGGATGTTTTGCTTGTTGAAGTTCTTCAATACGTTCCATTGAATACAACAGAACTGCTCGGTTCTCACCACCGTGATTAGAACTTATTTGTTTGTCGCCCTCTACTCCATCTACTCGTATCATTGCAGAGGATACAGAATGTTTGGGTGCTCCACCATATAAGTTTACATTAATGCGTTCTATTTTAGCCATAGTGAATATTTATCTTAGGAGATAAATAGAGTAGAAGCAATCATTATTAGGAGAAAACGTGAGAGCATACGAATTTTTACATGAAGGTGGACTATCAAGGGCTGAACTAAGTAAGCGTGATAATTTACAATTGTTTATGGATATGATAGATAAAGGCGAGCCATTTGTAAAAGCAGGCGAGACTGAACCATCTGTTGTATTAAAATCTTCTGATGAATTGATGGCAAAACTACAGAAAAATGATATTCCAACCAAATATGAAACTATCGATGGAGAAATTATTCTTTTGTCTAGATTACAAAAGACAGTCGCATTTGGTAGCACAGGTGGTAGTAAAAAAGACACAACAGAAAGACAAGAACACGGATTAATAAACATTATTAATGCTAATAAGGGTGTTACAATAGAACAGATGGGTATAATAGCCAGTTCTGCTCGTAGTCACGAGGGTATGAATTCACTGGGCAAAGAACAATATATTGATATTTTCATTACTGATAGTGATGGCAAAGACCATGGAATCTCTATGAAAGGTCCATCATCAATAAGTATAGGTGCTGGTGGTACTGCTGGATTGATGAGTATGATTCCTGCTTTAGTTAATAAAATATATGATAGAATTGAAAACTATCTAAGAGATTTAGAATTAAAAGATGACGATGTTGTTCCAACCACTTCTATACCAAATTTGTATTTTAACGTACCAGAAGAATCTATAATAGAATTAATGAGAGGCAATAAAGCAATGGGCGGACCAATTGACTGGATTTATCAAGGCTCATCAGATGTAGAAGGCAAGGTAGTAGATGGAAAATTAAACTTGAATGGTAATTTCCATACAGTAGAAGATTATGTTGGAGAAGAAGCAGATAAATTCTTCTTTAGAATGCGTAAACGAGACGTTGCTGGAGACCATACACAAATAGATTACATGACAACTGGAAAATTTGATTTACCAATATTAATGAAAAACAAAGTCGATGATAGAAGAAATTGGAGACTAGTAATGACTAAAGGTAGACCAGAAAAGAGTATTTTACTAGACTTATAGTAAAAAACCTGTTATAATAGAGATAGTTTAAATGATAATACTAATAGCAATTGTTATTCCAATATTAGTAATATTATTATTAATATTTAATTAGGAGATAAACATGGCTTATTCAGGCAAAGTCCTAGACCATTATAATAATCCACGCAATGTTGGTAAGTTTGACCCAAAGATTGATTCAGTTGGAACTGGAATGGTTGGCGCACCAGCGTGTGGTGATGTTATGAAACTACAAATTAAAGTAGAAGATAATATAATCACAGATGTTGTATTTAAAACATACGGTTGTGGAAGTGCTATCGCTAGTTCAAGTATAGTTACTGAAATGATTAAAGGTATGACATTAGACCAAGCACAAGCAGTTAAAAATAGTGATATAGTTGAAGAACTAGAACTACCACCAGTTAAAATCCATTGTAGTGTATTGGCTGAAGACGCAATCAAATCGGCAATCGCTGATTACAGAGAGAAACACTAAATGATAACAATAACGGACATAGGTGCTGAAAGAGTAAATCATTTCCTAGAAAACAGAGAATCTGGAGTAGGAATTAGAATTAAAATAACAACAACTGGTTGCTCAGGATATGCATACGGAATAGAATTTGCTGATGAAACTAATCCAGAAGATACTGTATTTGAATCGAACGGAGTAAAAATTATAGTCGATGCAAAGTCTTTGTTAATGATTGATGGTACCGAAATGGACTATGTAAAAGAAGGCATCAATGCTGGATTTTCATTTAAAAACCCATTAGAGGACACAAAATGTGGATGTGGTGAATCATTCACTCTTAAAAAGTAAAGGAACATATAATGTTATACGCAAACGGATGTAGTTTCACATATGGTACTGGACTAGCACACAAGGACAAAGCATGGCCTTTTATGTTGGCTGAGAAACTTGAAATAAAAGAAACACAAACTGACGCAGAACGTGGAATTAGTAATCAATACATTGTTAGACAGACTATTACAGTAGTTTCTGAACTACTATTAAAAGGAAAGAAACCATTCGTAGCAATAGGACTAACTGCACCAAATCGCAGAGAACATTTCATTGAAAGTAAAAATGTATTGATTCATAATATACCATCACACGAATATCACGGCAACATCAGACTAGATGAAGAAACAAATACTGATTTAGATAAGTTTAATCAGTTGTATATGAAACATTTCTGGTCACCTGTTTATGACTTTCATAATTATCTTATTCAAGTATTAACACTCCAGAACTTTTGTGTTGCTAATGATTTAGAATATATTATATTCAACAGTCTTAACTTGACACCAAATCTACTTGAACCAACAAACTTTACAAAGTTATGTGAACAAGCGGATATGAAAGATGTGTTTGCTCAGTTAGATATGGATTGTATATACGAAGACCAAACATTCTTTACTTATATGTATGATAAGAAAATGTTCTTTCCAACAGAAGGAGATGAACGATATATGCATCCAAACGAAGAGGCTCATAGTGATTGGACTGATATTTTGTTTGCTGATATTAAAAACACAAGAGGTATGAAGAAATGAAAAAGATATTAAAAAAGATATGGGCTATACTAATTTATCCCTGGACGTGGTATAAAGAGCAACGTGCAATGAAGAAACGTTTAGAGGAATTAAAGAAACGTGACCCATTCATATACAAATAATAATCCAATTGTATTAGGAATAGCGGGTGCATTAAATCACGATGCTTCGGTTAGTATAATTCAAAATGGCGATATCAAATTTGCCGGTCATGCCGAACGATACTCTAAGATTAAAAACGATCCTCTCCTAAACACAGAACTACTCCGTGATGCACTTCAATATGGCACACCAGATGTCATTGCTTGGTATGAAAATCCTTGGAAGAAGAAAACAAGACAACTATATGCTGGACAATACGCAACAGCATTCGATAAAGATGAATTGCCAAAGAGATACTTACAGCAGTTTCCAGAACTAAAAGATATACCAATTGAATACCAAGAACATCATTATACACACGCCGCAAGTGGATATCACACAAGTGGATTCCATCATGCGGCAGTTGTAGTAATCGATAGTATTGGTGAATGGGAAACTCTAACAATCTGGCAAGGTTCTGGCTCTACCTTAAGTAAAATGTACTCACAAAAATATCCACACAGTCTTGGATTGTTTTATAGTGCAATGACCCAACGACTTGGATTAAAAGCAAATGAAGATGAATACATTCTTATGGGAATGGCCGCATACGGAGATGCAAGCCGAGAGTACAAGGGCAAACCATTATATGTCCAACTTAAGAATGCAATCGGTATCACAGGCGACAAAAATAAAAATATAGTTACCTTCAATCAGAATTTGCACAGAGGTTGCAACTGGCTTTTTCCTGATTTAACTACTGAGCAAGATATGTTCGACTTAGCGGCAGCCACTCAACACATTTATGAGATGATGTTTGACCGAATAATTAAACTAGCCAAGAAACTATATCACGGTCCAAACTTAGTATTAATGGGCGGATGTGCATTAAATTGCGTAGCAAACAGTAACATAACTGACAACTATGGCTTTAAAAACATTTGGATAATGCCTAATCCTGGAGATGGTGGTAGTTGTATAGGAGTAGCACAAGAATACAACAGTGATTGGACACTAGATTGGAAAACTCCATATCTGGGATATAATATTGAAGGCGATTATCCTGTAGAGAAATCTTTAGAAGCACTACTAAAAGGCGAGATAGTGGGCATTGCTAATGGTCGAGCAGAGTTTGGCCCACGAGCGTTAGGTAATCGTACGCTGACGGCAGACCCACGAGGACCATCAATTAAAGACAAGATGAATGAGATTAAACGTAGACAGAAGTTTAGACCATTCGCACCAATGATACTCGAAGAAGATGCCCACGAATACTTTGAAATGCCTGGCAACATAACACAATCTCCATACATGCAATTTGTAGCAAAATGTAAGTTTCCTAAAGAGTTTCCTGCTATTGTACACGTAGATGGCACCAGCAGAGTACAGACTGTCAATCAACTACAACATCCAGAACTATACCAATTATTGTCCAGATTCAAGGAAGAAACTGGCTGTCCAATGCTAGTTAACACCTCACTAAATATAAAAGGGAAACCAATAGTAAATGACGAGCAAGATGCTATTGATTTTTCTAAACATTATGGTGTAAAAGTCTTTACATCCGACTAAAAATCTGTTATAATACATAGATGATTACTGATTTTGGAATGAGAACTTAATGGCATATGACGGATATTACTTAACTTACAAAGCAGACAAAGAAACGAATGAAAGATTCGATGAGATACGTCAAAAGTATCCGAGTTTCCGTATGGTTAAGATAAATTTAGAAGATTTTGAGAATCCAAAAGTAGAAGAAGCAATTAATAAGATTGCCTCAATAGCCAATACCAAACATTTTTGGGTTGTTGATCCGGATGTCAAGGTTGATAATGACTTTGATTTTTCTTTTGAAACTGATAATTATAATGATGACATCACACATTTATGGAATTGTGATGAACGAAATGTGTTTCGGCGTGTTGTGGGTGTCAAGTTGTTTAAAACAAAAGAAGTTCTAAAAAATAAAGCCTCATATATACGAGATGCCTATTTTCTAACAGGCGAATATAAAGACCACGACTCTAATGTAATTTATAAACCAACAACCGAAACATATGATATATTCTTTTGGGATAAAGGATATGGATATAAAGAATTAAAGAAGTTACAAGAGAATTTCACAATCAATTTAATAGAAGGCGAAAATAGTGTAGAAGTTCATGAGAAATGTAGAGAAAAATCAAGAACTGATTTCTATTATCTCATCATGCCTAATACAAAGATATATGACTCGTTCAAATTTGATTATTCATTCGCATTTGGACTAGACAAAGAGAAACAGAAAGTAGTAGTGTGGCAAAAAGAAAACCCAGAGACAAAATTAACAAGGGAGTATCATGGCGTTGGATTATTCCCACGAAATGCTCCGATGTTCACTGAAAAAGAATACGATATATTCAACTTCAAAAGAAAAGCAGTGTATGAAAAAGAACCAGCGTGTAGTGATTTACCATTTGAAGTGATAAGAACAACAGACTTACACACATTTCAGAATGAATCTGAAAGTGATATGTATTGGTTAGTCCATCCTGATGTAACGGAGTTCAACCCAGAGTTCTACCCATTCAGTTATGATAGAATGAATATTCATAACTTCAACGTCTTATTGGGTAATGGTAAAGTAGTACGTAATGGTGTTCGTTTACTGCCAACTATAAATCCTTCTACTGATAGGCAGAAAGATGTTGACCAGATAATGGGTGAAATTCCAACAACCGAATTGTATGATATATTCTTTTGGGATAAAGGATATGGATATAAAGAATTAGAAAAACTAAAAGAAAAGTACAAAGTTAATGTGGTAAAAGGCAAGTCAAGTATAGATGTTCATAAGAAATGTAGAAAGCAATCAAAAACAAAATTCTATTATCTAATTATGCCTAATACAAAGATATATGACTCGTTCAAATTTGATTATACTTTCTCGTTTGGCAAAGGACAAGAGAAGCAGGGAATTGTAGTCTGGCAAAAAGAGAATCCCGAAACTAAGTTACCACGTGAGTATCATGGTATTGGATTATTTCCAAAAACAGACAAACTATTAACTAAAAAAGAATATGATATATTCAACTTCAAAAGAAACGCAGTCTATGAAAAGGAACCTGCGTGTAGTGACTTGCCGTTTGAAGTTATAAGAACAACAGACTTACACACCTTCCAGAATGAATCTGAGAGTGATATGTATTGGTTGGTCCATCCTGATGTAACAGGTTTCGATTCATCTTTTTATCCTATGATTTATGACCGAACTAATATTCATAATTTCAATGTCTTGTTGGGCAATGGCAAGGTCGTACGCAATGGTGTTCGGCTAGTGCCAACTATAAATCCTTCTACTGATAGACAGAAAGATGTCGACCAAGTAATGGGCGAAATTCCAACAACTGAATTATATGATATATTCTTTTGGGATAAAGGATATGGATATAAAGAGTTAGAAAAACTAAAAGAAAAACATACAAGAGTTAAAACAGTCAAGGGCAACACAAGTTTGGCAGTCCACAAGAAATGTAGAAAGCAATCAAAAACAAAATTCTATTATCTAATTATGCCAGATACTAAAATATATGATTCATTTAAGTTTGATTATTCATTCGCATTTGGCAAAGGTAAAGAGAAGCAGGGAATTGTAGTTTGGCCTAAGCAAAATCCAATAACAAATCATTCTCGTGAGTTTAATGGTGTTGGATTGTTCCCCAAGACAGGCAAACTATTCGCTGAAGAAGATTACGACATATTCGATTTCAAAAGAGAAGCACTATATGAAAAGGAACCTGCGTGTAGTGACTTAGAATTTGAAGTTATAAGAACAACAGACTTACATTCATTTGACCACAAAGTTGATAGTGATATGTATTGGCTTGTGCATGAAGACGTGGAAGATTTCAGCACAGACTTCTATCCATTCAGTTATGACCGCGAATTCATTCACAACTTTAATGTGAAAATTGCAAGTGGCGGGAAGGTACGCAATGGCGTACGCTTGGTGCCACACACCGTTGATAAACGTGCTACATTGTTTGGACCAAAAGAAAAAGATGTCGATACAGTTGTGGGCAGACTACCAGAGATACAAAAGATAAGTGCAAGGACAATTGAGGAAGCAGTCCCACAAGCAACTGAACATAATTTTTGGATGATTAATCCCGACTTGACCGAAACATCAACTATTTCTAATTCTTTTTATCCAGACTTATATGATACAGGACCGACACATCTTTGGAAGTTCAGCACAAGAGATGGTGAGAAAGATTTAGGATATGGCGGCGTAGCATTGAGTAATATAGATTATCATCCAGAGAATATAATATTCCATGATGAATATGCATCTCGTGTTTCGGATAAGAAGATACCCACATATCACACACGTGACCCATACTCGGCATATCAAAGAGCAAAGAAACACGTTTTCTATTGGGTAGTTGATACTGTTGTGGAACTATTAGATACTTTTAGTTTTGATTTCTATCCAGATATATTCTCAATAGAAAATGTATTCGCATTTAAATCTGAGGGAGATGCAGGTGCTGGTGTATATCTAGTTCATCGTCCACATCTT
>Ga0098061_1001353_pt1 | contig 11858 bp, 14 predicted proteins | sample 22_taG_FD_92579 | JGI IMG/M metagenome (GOLD analysis project Ga0098061, IMG submission 92579) | Marine viral communities from the Subarctic Pacific Ocean - 22_ETSP_OMZ_AT15343 metaG | ecosystem: Environmental > Aquatic > Marine > Oceanic | place: Subarctic Pacific Ocean | collected 2015-01-20 | reverse complement strand
TATTTGTATTGAATCTGTTGATGAGTTAGAAATATTTAAAAGGACTTGACAGAAAGCAATACTGATGTTATAATATAATTATGATTAACACTCTGATATGTATAGAAATACGAATACGGGACTTGGTCAGCATATGCTGATGTTGAAGGCCCGTAGCTCAGGGGTTAGAGCATCCGTCTTATAAGCGGAAGGTCGTGGGTTCAATTCCCACCGGGCCTATGAAGAGAGAAAGATATGTGGGAAGTATGGAAATGGAATGGACAGCATATCCAAGGAAAGCTTCTTAAGAAGTATAAGAAAAAAGAGAGCGCTGTAAAGTATGCCAAAAAGAATATTGGATATCACTTTATTGAGCCTAACGGTAAAGTAAAAAATGAATTCTTTTTAGAAGACGAAGAGCGCAGGGCCATAGGAATGATTATTAAGCGCCCTTAGCTCAGTGGATTAGAGCATCGCTCTTCTAAAGCGAGGGTCGTAGGTTCGAATCCTACAGGGCGCATTAAAATATATTTGACAAGCGATGACGGAGAGGTTATACTATTTATAGTCAGGAGGGGGCCTGATTATGCAAGAAATTAAAATGTGGATGAAAAAGTATCTTGAGTTCGGTTTAGGAACAATATTTGGGGCAATCGTAGCTACGGTTACTACTTATGTTGTATTCCAAATCGCCGGTGGTGATATTGACCAAGCAAGATTTTTACAAATTCAAGAATGTCTCGTAGAGAAATTAGAGGTTACAAGTGAGTAAGAAAATTATTGCGGTTTCGGGTGGGTTTGACCCCATACACGTTGGTCACCTAAGAATGCTCCAAGGAGCCGCCGAGCTAGGAAGCTTAACTGTTATTATTAACTCAGATGCTTGGTTAGAGCGAAAAAAGGGTTATGTATTTATGCCCTGGGAAGAGAGAGCAGAAATTATTTCTGCTTTTGAGTGTGTCGACAACGTAATCGAAGCAAAAGATGATGATAAAACAGTTTGCGAATCCTTAAGGGTAATCCGCCCGGACGTCTTTGCCAACGGTGGAGACCGCGGAGCGGGCAACACCCCAGAGTCTAGGCTTTGTGAGGAACTAGGAATTGAATTGAAATATAATGTCGGCGGCGGCAAAGTTCGAAGTAGTTCTCACTTGGTCGACGACGCTACAACAACAAAAAGAATTTTAGATCTTAAAAAGTATCGTAACGAAATGGCTTTATAATCGACCCCCCAACCCGCAGGGAGGCACGGGGTTAAAACAAACTAAAACCATTGTGCGTTTTTAAACAGGTGCCTCAACCCCCGCCAACTTAGCTCAGTTGGCAGAGCAGTTGATTTGTAATCAACAGGTCATCAGTTCAAATCTGATAGTTGGCTTATTTTAATTAAAAGGACAGAAATGATTATTTTACCAAAAGGAACAGAAGTGCTCCTCAGCGAAAAAGGCCATTATAATTTTTATTACCCTACAGGTGATAAACTTATATTGAAAGAAGACACAAAAGCGACTCCTCTCTCATGGATCGGCCCCAGAGGAGCTATCGCGTACAATATAACGTCCAGCGATGGGCCCAAAATTGTATGGAAGTTTTCTTCTAATAACATCGTGATCACTTAGTCTTAAAAAAATAAACTTTTTTCTTGACAAGCATATCAGTACATGCTATATTATATGTACAAGGAGAACGAGTTCACTTGGAGTGCCAACGTAGGTAGGCCGAATCTCAAGTCTCTAGTCCCCAACCTTCACGGGAGAACGGGCAGTAACCTTGTACGATCTTTAAAAATTTAAAAAGGCCCTTGTTCTCGGGCCCTCCAAATCTTCGTGAGTTTTGCCGCTCCAAAGACCTCCATCTCGGAGGATAGAGAAAACCCTGTATGAGATGCTGCTGTTCAAGCCGTGGCTCTCGTCGCTCATCCTTGAAGGGGGGTAGATTAAGGAGTGTGGTCGCTCCGAGTACTACCCAGAGATTTTAGGCAAGAGTCGGTGACCACCACCGGAGTGCTGCCAAAAATAGTTGCGGATTTATAGATTCCTCGCGACAACGGCGAATATGACGAACCAGACTAAACTGTCGTCTGGCAAGTGAGTAAAATCACAGAATCTAACTATTGGGGGTGGAAGCCTCTCTGATCATAACCGCAAGGTTGTGGTTGTCCCGCAAGGGCTTGTACAGACATTATGCCAGATTTTGGAAGTACAAGGTGTGATTGAGGAGATTATAGCTAACTCTTTGATCGAGCACAGAACGCCCAGACCGATAGTATCGCGTGCTGTTCCGTCGTAGGAGACTATGGAGAACAGGGAGGAAGTTTGTGAACGGCGTAAGACCCCGGTGTGTATACATTCGAAAGAATGGTCATGAACAGAGGAACTAAATATGCTAAAGTCCTCCCATTTTATAACGGAACCCGCTTCTTTGGAGGCGGGTTCTTTTGTTTGTGACTAATTATAATCGGGGCCACCGATTAACAAGGAACCATAAATGGCCAAGAAAACGTATATTTTAGATACCAGCGCATGCTTATCAGACGCTGATTGCATTTACAGATACGCAAATAATGATATTGTAATACCTCTGAAGGTCTTAGAAGAGATTGACAACCACAAGAAAAGACAGGACGGCGTCGGCGTTAACGCGCGCACAATTATCCGCACCCTTGATGAACTAAGGACCAAAGGAAATTTACAACAAGGCGTCCGGATTGCAAAGGGTAAAGGAATACTCAAGGTCAAATCCGCTAGCTTAGAGTGCCCGCCTGATCTGAACCCAACAGTACCCGATCACATAATTATAGCAACTGCACTGGCAGAGAACCAGGAAAACGGCACCAGAAAAACCATCGTTGTTAGTCGCGACATTAACATGCGTGTTATATGTGACTCGCTTGGCTTAATAAGCGAAGATTATGTTGAAAACCAAATAATTAAGAAAGACTCCGATTTATATGCTGGTTTTACTGAGCTTCTCATTGATGATCAAGCCATTGATCACTTTTACGACGACGGAATTATAGTAATAGATCCAGAAGACCACCCGGACCTATATCCAAATCAATTTATCATGCTCGTTTCAAACTCAAATGATAAAAAAACAGCCCTCTGTAAATTCATAGATTATAAGACAGGCCTTTTTAGGGTTAGCGATTTTAAGGCTGGCTTGTGGGGAGTCAAGGCAAAAAACAAAGAACAAGCATTTGCCCTTGATCTTTTAATGGATCCAGAAATCCAAGTGATTTCGTTAGTTGGAAAGGCCGGCTCGGGTAAGACCTTGTTAGCAATTGCCGCCGGCTTAGAACAGGTCATGCCAAACCACCCAGTTGACCGCTTGTCGAATAAGTTGGGAGCCTCAAACAAAAGGTATGGTGCCACCACAGGCGCATTGTACAAAAAGCTTGTCGTGTCAAGGCCCGTAATGCCCATGGGCAAAGACATTGGATATCTTCCAGGTTCGATGCAAGATAAAATGGCGCCCTGGCTAGCGCCAATTCAAGACAATCTTAAGTTTCTGACCGGTGATGATCAAACGACACTCGATGATTATATGGAACGCGGCATAATTGAGATGGAAGCGTTGACCTATATCCGCGGACGCTCGATAGCCAACGCATACATCGTCATAGACGAGGCTCAGAACCTCACAGCGCACGAGATCAAGACAATCCTTACCAGAGTAGGGGAAGGAACCAAGATCGTCTTAACGGGGGATATAGAGCAAATAGACAACGTTTATATAAATGAGACTTCATCTGGTTTAGTTCACGCTGTCGAAAAATTTAAAGGACTTGATTTGTCGGGTCACGTTACCCTAAGAAAAGGTGAGCGTTCAAGGGTTGCAACAATGGCAGCAAAATATTTATAAAGTACTTGACAAACACTTAACACTTGGTTATAATAGAATATATAAGGAGATAAATATGATTATTGCTGAAAAAGAATCGGAAGCATATGCAAACCCGGATCTTACCAAAAAAGTGCAGAAAGACACGCCCCTTAAGGAGTGGTTAGTTGATTATACCGGGAGAAAATATCAAGCCGAACGAGCTAGATGCAAAGCAGAAACCGGAAAGGAATTCGAGTGGGACGGAAGCGTTACAGTAGAGATGATTGTTGAAACCATGATGAGTGATTTCCCAGAGTTCTTAATGGCCGTTGCAGAAGAAAACTTTATTAGAGGTTATCGACAGGCCTTTGTGGACACCGAGGCTGGAATGGAAATGGCAAATGCAGAACAAGAACAGCAGAGATAGAATAGAAAAGATTATAGCTGAATCTTTAAAAAAGCAAAAAGAACAGCAGAAAGAATTTACTCTATTTGGTAAGTTCTTTTATCTGAAAGATCCTTTTCTGCAACCCATTGACATACAATCAGTTATCAATGAAATAGAGTCTACAGTACCAATACACCTTTTTAATGAAGTTGATGAAATTTTAGTTGGTAATTTCGATTTCCTTTTAGACCGCAGTATAGAAGCTGCATACAAAGACGGCGCCATCTATATAATAAACCAACTCTATACAGAAAAGGATTTACTCGAAAATATAATCCACGAAGCAAGTCATTCATTAGAATACACGTATGGTCAATTTATATACGTTGATAGAAAGATGCAATCGGAATTTTTAGGTAAAAGAAATAGACTGAAGCATATATTGCAAGCTGAAGGATATGAAGTTGATCTATATGATTTCAAAAATACAGAATACGAAGAAGAATTCGATACTTTTTTATATAAGGAGGTAGGGTACGTGGCCTTAGATAACTTAGCGCGCGGACTATTTGTATCGCCTTATGCTATTACTTCAATGCGAGAATATTGGGCTGTTGGTTTTGAAGATTATTTCATAGGAGATCGAGAATATGTACAGAAGATTAGCCCACAACTATTTAGTAAAATAGAAGGAGTAATAACTTATGAAGATTGATAAATTTAAAACGAGAGAAGAAGATGGAAAATTGTATGTTTATGTAGAGGTACCACCTGCATGGAAGTTGGCCAATATCCCTAAAATTACTTTAAATACACAAGATATATGTGCGATGTTAGATGAGAGAGGAATAAAACACGGCAAGTGTCTTCACTCTGAAGAATTAAAGAATTGGCGAGAACGAACCAGAAAAAAAGAGTGGATTTTTGAAATATTTGTTGACAAAGTCGAAAAACCGGTTATATTAAAGGAAGAGAAATCAGTGCAGCCGAAGCCTAAACGCCAACGCCGCACTAGATCTTCAACCAAGAAGGTCTCTACTGAGGAATAAATGCATGTTTCCTATTCGGAAATAAAACTATGGAACGAATGTTCCCACAAACATAAACTTCAATATATTGATAAGATAGATGGATTTAAAGGTAACCTACATACTGCTTTCGGCACTGCTATTCACAGTGTGTGTGAGCGCGCTTTACTTGATGGGAATCTAGACAGAGAAGAGTGCTTCGTTAGTGCCTTCGCTGAAGAGCTAGATTCCTTAAAGAGCAAAGAAGTAGAAATAGACGAAGTTCTGCTTGAGCAAATGTTAGGCCAATACGAGCCTATCATTACACACTTTAAAGAAGAGTTGTATGATTATTTTGGCGATTTTGAGCTTATTTCAACGGAAGAAAAGCTCTACGAAGATATAGAGGGACAGGATCTAAAGTTCAAGGGCTTTATTGATCTAATAGTTAAGACCCCAGATGGCAAATATCACATTCTTGACTGGAAAACAACTGGTTGGGGATGGGACTCAAGAAAGAAGGCTGATAAGATTATCAATTATCAACTAACTCTATATAAGATATTTTGGGCTCTCAAAAACGACATACCATTAAATATGATCGAAACACACTTTGGACTTCTTAAGAGAACTGCGAAGAAGAATAATATAGAAATATTTAGAGCAACGAGTGGCCCAATAAAAATAAGAAATGCTTTGACATTTCTTGAGAAAGCAGTTATAAATATAAAGAAAAGCTTTTCTATTAAGAATAGATTGTCTTGCAAATATTGCGATTTCTATAAAACAGAACATTGTACATGAGGATTTAATGAGCGAAAAAAAGAAGATCCTAGTTATTTCGGATCACCCTTTAGCACCATCTGGGGTCGGAACCCAAACAAAATATATAATCGACACTCTTATTAGAACAGGAAAATATAAGTTTGTTTGTCTAGGCGGCGCCGTAAAACATGAAAAATACGACCCACTAATAATTAACGATCCAGCCTGGGATGAAGAAGATTGGATTGTATATCCAACTGATGGGTATGGAACAGCAGAAATAATCAGAAGATTATTAGTGCAAGAAAGACCAGATTTGTTATGGTTTATGACTGATCCTAGGTTTTTCCCATGGTTGTGGCAAATTGAGAATGAAATCCGGCCGAATGTACCCATGATGTACTATCATGTATGGGACAATTATCCCGCACCCAAGTATAATGCTAAGTGGTACCGCTCTACAGATGTGATAGCATCGATATCGAAAGTCACTCATGACCTCGTTAACGAAGTTGCCCCTGAAGTTGAAAATCACTATGTTCCTCATGCTGTTAATGATACAGTATTTAAAAAATTAGAAAAAGAAACAGTCCAGCAATTTGTCGACGAAAACTTTCCGGAACATAATGATAGAATGGTATTCTTCTGGAATAATCGAAATGCTAGGCGTAAGCAATCTGGTACTCTTATCCATTGGTTTAACAAGTTCGCCGAGAAAGTAGGCCCCGAAAACGTATGTTTAATTATGCATACCGATCCTTTCGATTCAAACGGCCAGAATTTAGAAGAAATTTTAAAAGACTTTAACATAGCAGACGGAAGGATTGTCATATCTAAAACAAAACTTCCTCCAGAGGCCCTATCATTAATGTATAATATGGCTGATTGTACCATTAACATTTCCGATGCTGAGGGGTTTGGACTTGCTACACTTGAATCACTTTCTTGTGGCACCCCAATTATTGTTAATATGACAGGAGGCTTACAGGAGCAAGTTACCGACGGTGAGAACTGGTTTGGTATTGGGCTTGAGCCAGCTTCAAAAGCGTTAATTGGTTCTCAAACCGTACCTTACATCTATGAAGATCGCCTGAGCGAAGAACAAGTTGTCGGCGCATTGGTGAAGCTTTATGAGATGTCAGAGGAAGAGCGTATGCATATGTCTGCTCTTGGTGTTGAGCATGTTAGAAAAAATTATAACTTTAAAACATTTCAAGAGCAATGGCTTGATTTGATAGGTAGCACGATAAAGGAAAAAGGCTCTTGGGACACAAGAAAGGGCTATAAATCTTGGCAAATTAAGGAGATATTGTGAAAAAAACAGTTTTAGTTCGTGGGCCCGTGCTTACACAATCTGGCTATGGAGAGCATACTAGATTCGTAATCAGAGCGCTACGACTACAAGAACAAGATCTAGACATTCATGTTTTACCTACAGCTTGGGGAGAAACTGGCTGGTTATCTGAGGACACGGAAGATCGCCGCTGGATTGACAAAAGAATAGAAGTTTGTGCAGCCCATTTACAAGCAAAGCTACCATATGATATTTCGATTCAAGTTACTGTTCCGAATGAGTGGCAAAAAATGGCCGCCATCAATGTCGGCGTCACCGCAGGCATAGAGGTAAATAAAGTGTCTCCCGTTTGGCTCGAAAAAGCCAACGAAATGGACAAAATAATTACCATCTCAGAACACTCAAAAGCCGGCTTTGTTGACACCCTGTATCAGGGCCACAACCGGGCCACAGGGCAGCCCATGGAGCTAAGGTGTAGTGTACCGGTAGAAGTCGCCGGGTACCCGGTAAAGACGCTTGCAGCGCCCGAGAAGCCTATATTAGAATTAGACTATGACTTCAATTATTTAGCCGTCGCCCAATGGGGCCCTCGAAAGAATCTTAAGAATCTTATTAAGTGGTTTGTAGAAGAGAACTATGATCGAGAAGTGGGGCTTGTAATAAAGACAAGTATTAAAAACAATTGTATAACTGATCGCGAATACCTTGAGCCCTTGGTTGCTGCCTCTATTCCCGCATTGCCAGATCGTAAGTGTAAAGTATATCTTTTACATGGTGACATGTCCGAGGAAGAGATACATTCTTTGTATGTTCATCCCAAGATTAAAGCCATGATTTCACTTAGTCATGGTGAAGGTTTTGGCCTACCTTTGTTTGAGGCAGCGTATAGTGGCTTGCCGATTATCGCACCCGGTTGGTCCGGACAGTGTGATTTTCTTTATGCACCATCAAATTTAAAATCAAAAAAGAACAAAAACACAAGAAAGGCCTTTTTTGCGGAAGTGGATTATACGCTAGGCCCGATATCAGAAGAAGCTATTTGGCAAGGGGTATTAGAGAAAGAAACAATGTGGTGCTATCCGACGGAAGGTTCTTATAAGTTACGCCTTCGACAAGTTCGAAACAACTATGACAAGCGGCTCAAAAAAGCCAAAGAATTGCAAGCATGGGTTTGCAAAGAATTCGAATATGATAAGATGCACCGCCATCTATCCTCCTTATTAAATGAGCCAGATCCAAGTTTATTAGTAGAGGCTGATAAGTTGCCGAAAATCTCTATTATCACATCAGTTTTTGACGGGGATGAATTTATTCGTCCCTTCCTAGAAGACATTACAAGACAGACTATTTTTGAAGATAAGTGTGAACTTATTTTAATCAACGCAGACTCTCCGGGGAATGAGGAAGAAGTTATTCAAGAATACCTTGAGAAATATCCTGATAATATTGTTTATAAGAAACTTGATGAGGATCCCGGTATTTATGGTGTTTGGAATCTTGGAGCCCAAATGGCTACTGGTGAATATATTACAAATGCTAATCTTGATGATAGGAAAGCTATTAATTCTCTAGAACGGCATGCCAAAGAACTTTTTGTTAATCCCGAGATCGATTTAGTCTATGCCGATATGCTTATCACAGACAAACAAAATGAACTATTTGAACAAAATAGTTCTGAAAATAGAAGATACAACTTTCCAAATTTTTCGTTTGATAATTTAAAAATGGTAAACATGCCTCACGCTTCTCCAATGTGGCGAAAGAGTTATCATGATGAGTATGGCCATTTTGACGAAGAGTATCGCTCCGCCGGCGACTGGGAGATGTGGCTCCGAGGCGCCTCACAAGGCAGCCAGTTTAAGAAGATTAATGACCTCCTGGGACTCTACTATTTCAATCCAAAGGGAATTTCGACAAATCCAGAAAACTTCTCTTGGAAAAGTGAGGAAGAGCAGAAAGTTTATGAAAAATATCAATAAAAGCGTTTTAGTAACGGGTGGCGCTGGATTTATAGGGCATCACTTGATAAAACACATACTTGAACACACAGACTATAATGTGATATCTATAGATAGAATTGATATATCTAGTAGTTTGGGTCGTTTGCAAACAGTATTAAAAAGCAATCCGGCTTGGAAAAAAAGAATTAAAGTTGTGTGGCACGACCTAAAATCTCCTTTAAACAACTACGTTGTTGATGAGATAGGAGAAGTAAATTACATTTTACATTTGGCGGCCGGCTCGCACGTTGATAGGAGTGTAAAAAATCCTCTACAATTTATTATGGATAACGTTATCGGGACCGCCAACTTACTTGAATATGCCCGCAAACATGCGAATAATCTTGAGATATTTTTAAACTTTAGCACAGATGAGGTTTTTGGCCCATCTTCCCCGGGGGTATTATTTAAAGAGCACGATAGACATAATCCGTGCAACCCATATTCTGCTTCTAAATCGGCAGCAGAACAAATATGTAATGCATATTATATGACATATGAAATTCCAATAATTACAACGCACACTATGAATGTGTACGGAATTAGACAAAGTGAAGAAAAGTTCATACCTTTGGTTATAAATAAGCTTAAAAATAATGAAAAAGTATCAATACATACAGATAAAGACGGAAATATAGGGTCTCGAAAATATTTACACACCACAGATGTATCTGAAGCAATATTGCTTTTGTTAAATTACGGAGTGGTTGGGGAAAAATACAACATTTCTTCTGATGTAGAGATTGATAATTTGTCTTTGGCAAAAGAAATAGCTCGTATTGTTAAAAAAGAATTAGTATATGAGCTTCAATATCCTTTTGAAACAAGAGGGGTCAATGATATTAGATACTCTATCTCCGGTGAGAAAATAAGAAAGCTTGGTTGGATACCAAAAGTTTCATTGCGGAAAGGATTAGAAGATGTGGCAAAATGGCATATAGATAAGGAATAATAAAGTATTTTATGGATTTATGTACTGTTATAAGTGAGAAATTTATACCTCAAGCAATTAATCTTATACAAAGCTATAAGGTTAATTCTTATGATGAGAAGGTGTATATTTATTATTTCAATACATCTCCGGATAGACTAAAGATATTCAAGGATTTATTTCTAGATCAAGTTACACTACTAGAGATACCAGAAATGTGCTCCCACGCTTTAGATCCAAAAGTATTTTTCTATAAAGTATACGCTATTAATGATTGCTTGATTAATCGTTCAAAATCTGTAATCTATTCTGATTCTGCTAATTGTTTTGTTGGGAATGCTAAAGATATAGAAAATGACCTAGTAGATCAATCCTTATTTATGGTATACCAACACCCCGGGCTCTCAAATCAACATTGGACAACAAAAAAATGTTTTGAGAAAATGGAAGCCCACAGTGCTAAAATAATGCCACAATATTGGGCAGGATTTCAAGCCTATCAAAGAACCGACGATAATATTAAGCTCGTAACAGATATGCTAGATTATATGAGAGATCCAGACATCGCAATGCCAGACATGACAGTTAAACGTCCTGATGGCCCCGACAGCATATGCATCGAGCATCGATGTGATCAGTCAGTTTTGTCTATTTTATTACATAAACATGATCGACATCAGTTTTTTAATATGTATAAAAATGACAAGTATGGTGATTGGCAGACAATTGTAAATTTTAATAATTCTTATCGTCATAAATTTGATCGAATGGTGCTTTCTCCGAGAGAGTCTAAGTTTGGACAATTTAGGTTTATAAGGTGAACGTTAATGTAATATTGTCTTGCGACAATAACCCGTATTATTCAGATTTTTGGCCACTTACAAGAGATATTTGGAGACGTAGACTAGGAATTACTCCAAAATTAATATTTATCAATGATGAAAAAGCCACAGATGATTTTCGTGATGATGTACTTTACATAAAGAAAATAGAAAACATACCAGTTCATCTCCAAGCTCAAATGGCTAGAATATATTATGCTAAAATGTTTCCTGATGATGTTTGTCTACTTTCTGATATTGATATGTTTCCCGTTTCAAAGAGATTTTTCAATAAAAGGAAAATCATAGATTTATGCGATCAGAACACGTTTTACCATCTTAATCCTGAGAGTAGAGAATTCGGTCAGTTGCCGATATGTTATTATTGTGGATATGGCTCTTTATATGAAAGATTATTAGACGGCATGCAATGGCCTGATTTCATTAAATCTATTGTTGATAAAGATTTTAACACGGATAATTTTAATTTTACTCTCCCTAAACGTCTAGAGGGTAAGAAATTGTGGTTTAGTGATGAAATTTTTCTTTATAGTCAAGTGGTAAAAAAACAAATTCCTATTATTAGAAGCGATGAGTTGGTAGGCAACCGAAGACTTGATAGGGAGAACATTTTAAGATTTGATTTTTTTTCGCTGATGTCTCGGTGGGTTGCCGATCACCTTCCGCGACCTTATTCAGACTACAAAACTTCGATAGATACCATATATTATTCTTTAATTTTATAGAAGGAGAGCGCATGAAAAATAATCATTTTAAAATAATCGTTTGCTGCCACAATGTGGAGAAGTGGATTGCCACCAATATTAAATCGATTAAGAACCAAACAC
>Ga0098061_1001352_pt1 | contig 11860 bp, 5 predicted proteins | sample 22_taG_FD_92579 | JGI IMG/M metagenome (GOLD analysis project Ga0098061, IMG submission 92579) | Marine viral communities from the Subarctic Pacific Ocean - 22_ETSP_OMZ_AT15343 metaG | ecosystem: Environmental > Aquatic > Marine > Oceanic | place: Subarctic Pacific Ocean | collected 2015-01-20 | reverse complement strand
TTTTTTTAAAACAGAGATTATGAAGTCAAAAGGATTAGGTGATACAATAGAAAAAATAACAAAAGCAACGGGAATAAAAACTGTAGTTAATAAAGTTAGTAAAGCTACAGGGAAAGATTGTGGGTGTAATAAACGTAAACAAACGCTAAATAGAATGTTTCCATATAATCCACATGGAAAATAGTTTAGTTAGAAATTTACAAAATAAATAAAATATGGTAAATGTAGATACAGTATATCAAAGAGTTTTAGCCCTTACTAATAAAGAACAAAGAGGATATGTTACCCCTTTAGAATTTAACTTATTAGCTAATCAAGCACAATTAGATATTTTTGAACAATATTTTTATGATATAAATCAGTTTGCTATAATAAATGATATTGGAGCGGAATACTCTGATGCCATAGATACATTAGAAGAAAAAATATCTATTTTTGAAACTTCTGGCACCATAGCAGGCGGTTCGACACTTCCACCTAACTTATACAGAATAGGTACTGTTATTTTTGGAGGTAACGAAGTAGAGCAAATAGAACAAAAAAAGTTTTTATATATAAATTCTTCCCCATTGACAGTACCTACAAATAGTAGGCCTATATATACTAGGAGTGGTAATTCAATAACTGTGTATGGAGACAATGGAATAATAACATCTGGAGTTACATGTAACTTTGTCAAGCAGCCAAATAGCGTAACTTGGGGTTACAATGTTATTGCAGATAAGGCATTATATAATGCTGGTACTTCAGTTAATTTTGAATTACATAATTCAGAAGAAACAAAATTAGTTATTAAAATATTAGAACTAGCTGGAGTGGTTATAAATAAACCAGGATTAGTATCTATTGCATCTCAAAAAGAAGCAGCAAAACTACAACAAGAAAAAGCATAAATAAATGGGATTACTACAACAAAACCAACAACAATATTATAGTGGTGGAAGAAAATCTTTTACTGGAGATGGTACAACGGTAAATTTTACCGTAGCAAATAGTTTAAATGCTTTCCCTGCTGGATACAACAGATCAAATATAAAAGTATATTTTGATGATGTATTACAGTTAGCTGTAGATTCAAATGGAGTTAATTTTGCGTTTAGTTATAGTAACGCTAATGGATGGAATGTGTTTTTTGCAACAGCGCCTTCAAGCGGCGTCACTATAGTAATTGACGTAGAATCTAATTTTGGTAACTACCAATATGTCACTCTATCTAATATTATAAATAATTTTATGATTTCATACGTTGGAAGAGACAAACTAATTAATAATATAGACCGAGTAGATGTAATTTTTCATGCTCAAAGAGCTTTACAAGAATTAAGTTATGATACACTTAAATCTATAAAATCTCAAGAGATTCAAGTGCCAACATCACTAAAGATGATATTACCACAAGATTATGTTAACTATGTTAAATTAGCATGGAAAGATGGTTCTGGTATAGAACACATAATATATCCTACCTCAAAAACTTCTAACCCATCAACTATAAAACAAGATTCAGATGGTAATTATAGTTTTGATGTTGATGATGATACTTCTGTGCCTATAGGTGAAAGAGATGATACAATGAATTTAATTGATGGTATCGATTCTGATACTTGGAGTACTTACAAAGGCACTACTTCATCTGAAAATCAAGACGATACTTATTGGGCAGCTGGAGGAGAAAGGTATGGATTAGATCCTCAATATGCTCAAACAAACGGTTCATTTTATATAGACGAAATAAAAGGACTAATTCATTTTAGTTCTAATATGTCTGGAAAAACAATTATATTAAAATATATAAGTGATGGGTTGGGTCAGCAAATAGAATGTAGAGATGTAATAACATCAGTGGGAGTCGGAGGAGAAAAAACTAATGTAGTTGAAACTATCTGTGGGGAAGAGGGTGTTGGACCCATATTACATAAATTTGCAGAAGAAGCAGCTTATAAATGGATTGCTTATGCTATATTAGCAACTAGAATAAACACGCCAGAACATATTGTTCTAAGATTTAAAAAAGAAAAATTTGCTGAAATTAGAAAAGCAAAATTAAGATTATCAAATATAAAATTAGAAGAATTAACCCAAACGCTAAGGGGTAAATCTAAACAAATAAAACACTAATTAAATGCCGGAGTTAAAACACAATTTTCTCAAGGGGCGAATGAACAAAGACCTTGATGAAAGGTTAGTACCAAATGGAGAATATAGAGACGCGTTAAACGTTGAGGTTTCTACATCCGAAGATTCTAATGTTGGTGCTGTTCAAACAGTAATGGGTAATACTAAATTGTCTTTTTTACCGATAATGGATACCACAAAGTGTGTTGGTAAAATTTTAGATGAAAAAAATGACAAACTATATTGGTTAGTATCTGAAGCTGGAAATCGACCACCTACACTTCAGGCACCAGCTGGATTTGCAACTCCACAAGGTCAATATGTTTCTGGGTTTGCGGCACCACAAGGTACTACATACGGAGTTGCATCTGTTTACGGCGATTTTTCTGTCACTGATTTAATCGTGGAATTCGATAGTATAACTAAAACTGCGATGCCAATTGTTGTAGATACTTTTTACACAGCATGCTCACTTGAAGGTTACAATCCTGGTCAAGGTAATGGAGATTGGATAAGCGTTTCGTCTACTAATTGGTCAGGTGGTATGCCGTATGTTATATATCCTGGTATGGAAATTGATTGTTTAGATCAAAATGGTGTCGCGGTGTTTCCAGAAGGCACAGTGGTTATTGAGGTAAACCAGGATCAATGGCAAATTCAACTATCTAATAAACCTATAGCTTTACTTGACCCTCCTGAAACCTATCAACTTAAATTTGAAAACTTTGATAGAGCATTAAATTTTCAAAACGAACAACTAAGTACTTCTAGCGTTATAACTGGTATAAATATTATAGATGATTTCTTGTTCTGGACAGATAATCAATCTGAACCAAAGAAAATTAATATAAAGAAATGTAAAAGGGAAAGAGAAATAAATCCTTACGTTTCAAATGCTATTACTGATTTTCAATCACAATCAGTGTTAGTGATTACTGATACTACTGCTGTTACTCCAAATGCTTATGAACTAAAAGTCGGTAGAGGTAATCCATGGTCGTTAACAGCACTAATGCCTCTTAGAGAAGAACATATTACTGTTATTAAAAAACCTCCACTTAAAGTTTTAACTCTTGAGATGAGGAATAGTCCTAGAGAGGGAAATATAGCCGGACCGTTAAGTTATGTAAATCCTTCTGGAGCTTGTATAGATAATGGTGGTGGATGTAATGGTATGAGTTTTTTTCATAACGGTGTAAATACTCAAACTATAACATCCCCAATTACAGCCCCAAATCAATTTAATCCTTTTTGGGACACGAGTAGTGCAAAAGTGAAAGATAGTGTTTGGATTAATTTTGGAGGACCTAATTCTAAAATAAATCAACAACCATTACAGTCACAATACGGATGGGCTGCTAATGTTCCACTATATGAGATCGGTGATACCATAGTGATCACAGTTAATTCAACTGATCCGAATGAAGAAGTTATACGGGCTAAGGTTACAGGTAGAGATAGATTAATTGGTGGTTATGGATTAGATATCTTATCTTACACACCAACTATATCAGCTGGAGATTACGAATTTAACGTTTCATTAGAGCAACCCGACCCGTTATTTGAATTTAAATTTCCTAGATTTAGTTATAGATATAAATATGAAGATGGTGAGTATTCTGCGTTTGCTCCTTTTTCAGAAATAGCTTTTTTACCAGAAAAATTTGAGTACCTACCTAAAAAAGGTTATAACTTAGGAATGACTAATAACCTAAGAAAATTAGTTATTAAAGATTTTGTAGACAACAAATTATTACCACCTGATGTTATTTCTATAGATATATTATATAAAGAATCTGGTTCACCTAATATTTATACTGTTAAAACGATTACTAGAGATGATTTTGAATGGGATGCTATATCTATAGATACAAAAGCTTCAGACGTTGTGAATGGTGTTTCAACTGGAAGATATATTGGTACTAGGGGATATTTAAATATAGAATCTGAAATAATTCACGCTGTTTTACCTGCTAATCAATTATTAAGACCTTGGGACAATGTGCCTAGAAAAGCTTTAGCACAGGAAATAACAAAAAATAGGTTAGTATACGGTAACTATTTGCAGAATTATAACATGCGAGATAGTAGTAATACGCCTATAAACATAAAATTAGAATTAATATCTATATCAAGAGTTGTTGGGGAAGATTTCGTTGGTAGTTTTCATTATTCACCAGAGCAAAGAGACGAAAAGAATGCGTACAGATATGATCCAGCTAAATCAATAAAAACCTTAAGGACATATCAACTTGGAGTTGTTTATAGAGATAAGTATGGTAGAGAAACCCCAGTGTTTTCAACTAATCTAAAAGGCGCTAGTGACGAAACCGGTAAAGCTTCTTTATATTTAGAAAAAACTCTTGCTAATCAGCAAAATAAATTAACAGCTCAAATTAAAAACAACCCGCCTGCTTGGGCTGAATCCTTCAAATTTTTTATAAAAGAAACATCTAATGAGTATTATAATCTAGCTATGGACCGCTGGTATGATGCTGCGGATGAAAATGTTTGGTTATCATTCCCATCCTCTGAAAGAAACAAAGTTGATATAGACACGTTTTTAATATTAAAAAAGGGAAAAGATACTAGTGAAGCTGTGTTAGATCCAGCTAGATACAAAATACTAGCTATTGAAAATGAAGCACCTCTTTTTATTAAAACTAGAGAACAGAACTTTGGTAGATTGTCAGATGGAACGGTTGATTCTACATCTACCACACCTAAAATTAAAAATACATTTAGAACGGATGATGCTTCTGAGAATACAGGTTTTCCTGTAGAAAACGCAAGTTATATGTATGTTCACGCGGATAAGTTTGGCTCAGACTTAACTGGTGGAGAGACAGGTTTAGGTTGGCATAAATCGTTACTGCAAGCAGGTAAAGGAAATCTGTATATGAGAATGAGGACGTCTAATGTTACAAGTAATTGGTATAGGATAACTTCTATATCTTTAGAACCTGGCGTTAGCACTGATGGTAGTCTAGGAATGTATAGAATAGATATAGAAGAAGGCGTATTTGGTGCAGATATGAATATAACATGTTCTGATCCTAACAATATTAATGATGATACTATTTCTGCTGGGTTATCTTTAGAGATTAAACAAAATATTGAAGAGCATAGACCTGAATTTGAAGGTAGATTTTTTGTTAAAATATATAAAGATCAATTAATAGTTGATAAGATAATAAAACCATCTTTAGAAGCAGTTGAATATAGTGTGCAAGAAGCTAGAGCTATAGGTTATATTAATGACAACGATGGCGCTAATCGAACTGTAGCGCCTCATGACAGTTCGACAACGTTTGTAAGCGAAGGGATGAGTCCTTCTACTTGGGCCGCGGATAATGGTTGGACAGGTACATGGCAAACCATTCAAGTTGGGGCTTTTACTTACCCGATCCTCGTTGGCGTCTCAGGTCTTGCTGACGGAACGGCATTAATTAATATTAAAAAAGAAGACGAACCACAATCGCGTGATTTTTGGGGAAATCATGGTGGTTGGTTTGTAGACCAATGCTCAGGTTTTAGAGGAGCTAAGGGATGGAATACTTATAGTGGTGGGCCTGGTGGGCATGGGCAAAAAGTAATAGATCACGAGGACACGGGAAATGGTGATGTAGTAAAGAATCATGCTGGAAGAGGTATATGGGATAATGGAAGAATGATGCATTTGTCTTACACCAAAGTTGGAAAAAGTGGGCATGATCACGCGCCATATGAGAGAAGTATTTTTGAAGAATCTAAATATGCTAATGAAGTTTCGTTTATAACTAAGTTAACAGCACAAGGAACTTTATTTAGATGGAAAGAAGATCCGGATCAACATGTATATGTAACAGAGGCTACTTGGCAATCTAGTGGTGGATTTGATGATAATATGGCGTTTGGTGAACACTTGTTTAATTTCCATAATTGGTGTTGTGGAACTAATGCCCATCCAGTTATTTCACGCCACAATGTGGATTACGCTATGAGAAATAGATTCCGTGTTAGAGCGAAAAGATTACTTGACGGTGCACCTATGGGCGATGAGGGCGGTTATGACGCAAGATATTTACCAGTTAATGATCCATCTGTACAATCATGGTTTGATAGTAACGGTATTAATTTAGCAGAGAAAGGAACTTGCTCTGATACATCTTTCGATAACGATGAACAAGGTTGTACTGACGCGGGTGGCACGTTTACTCGTCACACTGATAATTTTAAGGATGTAGGTTTCCCAACAACACGAGCCCCAGGTATAAGACAAGATTTTCACGGCCCTGTCGAACCTAACATGGGAACTACCAAATCTGGTGGTAGTAATCCAAGTTCTTTTATATCTCAACCTGGTAGAGTAACTTTACAAATATTAGAACCTATTGTTCGCGGACAAAGTTTAGAAAATGCTAGTACTAACCCAGCTGTATGGGAAACAGAACCAAAAGAAGATATTGGATTAGATATATATCATGAAGTAGGACAAATATATCCTATAGAAATAAATAATAAAACTAATGAGCAATTCGCACCAGTAGGATCAACTGTTGGGTGTTGGAGACCTGGTACAGGAGCAATTACATTAGGCGGTGGAGCTCTTGGACTAGGCGGTTTTTGGACACCACCAATAAGAGTAAGATCTTGGGATGATAATATAGTAACGTTAGAAGATGATACTGGCGCTTTATTTAATGGTAATATGAATCCTCTTTTTGCAAATGAACACGCGCGACCAAACGACATGCTAACCTTTACCCGTCCCGATGGTAGTAAAACAGAAGCTCAGCTGCAATATTACGGATTTCTAGGTAATGTGCATTCTACTATTCCATACGAATATACTATGTTTAGAGATGTTCATAAAACTGTAAAAGTCTTACCTTGGTTTAATTGTTATTCTTTTGGAAATGGTGTAGAATCAGATAGAATTAGAGATGATTATAATCAAGTAACTATTGACAACGGGCCAAAAGCTTCCACAACATTAGAAGAACCTTATTTAGAAGAAAGGAGAGGCAGTGGGTTAATTTACTCTGGAATATACAATTCTATAAGTGGTATTAATAACTTAAATCAATTTGTCCAAGCTGAAAAAATAACTAAAGATTTAAATCCTGTATATGGAAGTATACAAAAGTTACATACTAGAGATACTAATTTAGTTACTTTATGTGAAGATAAATGTTTGAAAATTTTAGCAAATAAAGATGCTTTATTTAATGCTGATGGTAATACAAATATTACAGCTACTAGTAATGTTTTAGGACAAACTATACCGTTTGCTGGTGAATTTGGAATATCTAAAAATCCAGAATCATTTACATCAGAATCGTTTAGAGCTTATTTTACAGACAAACAAAGAGGTGTTGTATTAAGATTATCGCAAGATGGTTTAACACCTATATCTGAAGTAGGTATGAAAGATTGGTTCGCAGACAACTTACCATTAGCAAGCTATTTAGTAGGTAGTTATGATGATAAAAAATCTACATATAATTTAACATTAATCTCTAATGATTCTACAACTATTAGTTTTAGCGAGAAGGCAAAAGGATGGACAAGTTTTAAGAGTTTTATACCAGAAAGTGGTGAAAGTTTAAATAATAATTACTATACATTTAAAGAGGGTAATATTTGGAGACATCATGACGATAGTGTAGATAGAAATAGTTTTTATAATACTAATGTCATTGGTGAGAAAAATTACAATTCGTCAGTAACTGTTTTATTTAATGACGATCCCGGAACTGTTAAAGGTTTTCAAACATTAAATTATGAAGGAACGCAAGCTAGAATAACAACAAATCTTTTAGATCCAGAGTATTATAATAATCAAACTATTGCAAATACAAGTGGACTAGGTCTTAACGCGTGGAATGGTATAAATTATATTAATAGTTTATCAAATTTTGGTTGGTATGTAGGTAACATGAAGACCAACTTACAAGAAACAGAGGAATTAGAATTCAAAGGTAAAGAAGAAAAATGGTTTAGTCAAATAAAAGGTGTAACTACAGAATTATCTAATGTAGATACTAGAGAATTCTCTGTACAAGGAATTGGTAATGTTGCCACTGTTAGCACTCCGTCAGTATTAGGTTGTACGGACGGTCCAACCTCCGGATTAATGACTATAGATGGTTGTGGTGAAGGTTGTACTGGTGCTTTAAATTATAATCCTACTGCTACTATTGATGATGGCTCTTGTACTTATTGTGTATATGGATGTATAACAGGTTCATTAACTTATCCTCAAATTAATTCAAATTATAATTCGAATGCTACTTGTGATGATGGAAGTTGTGAACCTTGTGTATATGGTTGTATGACAGCGGGTCAATCAAATTACGTCCCATCAGCTTCATGCGATGATGGAAGTTGTATACAGTGTACATATGGTTGCACGGATTCATTAGCAATAAATTATAATTCTTCAGCAACTTGTGATGATGGTAGTTGTACTTATTGTGTGTACGGATGTACAGAACAAGAAGCATGTAACTATGATTCATCAGCAACATGTAATGATGGAAGTTGTCAGAAGCCAGATGGATGTACAGATCCAACAGCACTGAACTACATTTCTAGTGCATTATGTGATGACGGAAGTTGTACTTATTGTGTATATGGTTGTATGGATGGTGGGACAATGGATCAAGCTTGGTGGGATGATCCAAGTTCAAATACTACAGGTATAGCTTATTCAGCAATGGGAAATAATCCCGCTGAGTATCCAGGTATCACATATGGTGTGACCAGCGTCCAAACCTGCAGCGGTTGGGATGAAAACGCTACTTGTGATGATGGTAGTTGTGTTTATAATCTAGGTTGTACCGATCCCGTTGGTGGTGGTTATAATGCAACGGCTTGTTTAGATGATGGTTCGTGTACGTATTGTTGTGATGATGAACAAGCTGAAAATTATGATAATAATTGTAGTACGCCTTGTGCAGATATCACTATTGGAGATTATAATCAAATGTGGATAAATGGAGGAGAACTAATTTGGGATCCTGCGGTAACTTACAATGGGTACTCAACATCTATTCCAGCTGGACCAGGTAACAACTGGTGGCGCCCAACCTTATTTGTTAAACATAATGGAGTTATTTATTTTGCGCGTCACTCTTCTGCGTCTATTCCTTTAGGTATTCCTTTAGGTGAAGAACCCGGAAACCCAACTCTTCCAATATACGCACCACAAACGCAATATCCATATTGGCAGGTGGCTAGTACAACATATTATAATGGTGCGGTATCATTTAACGGGTGTTGTAGGTTCACTGGTTGTCCTGAGCCATCCCAAACAAATTATAATCCTTATACTAACTACGCACCACAAGGTACATGTGCTCCGATTGTTTATGGTTGTACGGATGATGCTGCTGCTAATTACTATTCTCCTGCGGAAGTAGATAATGGTACTTGTGTATATTACTCATAAAAATTAAACTATGATAAATTTATTATACCCTTGGATGTATTTTGATATGAGCGCCGGCGAAGGCGGCGGCGGTGGTGATGATGATGGTGGTGATGATGGTGGTGGTGGTGGTGGTAGTGATCCCGCTGCTGCTGGTGGTAGTGAGGAAAGTTATTACGAATCAACAACTCTTCCAGCAGACGTAGTTGGTGAAATAGAAGTAACTGCAGATTATGGTATTTATGGTGCTAATCCTGAAGAGTCTACAAAAGCACCTATTAAGATAAAAGTTATTGATCCAACCACTATATCCGGTAATAAATATTTACAATCTTTAATTTTACCTTCTGACCTTAATAACCCACTTATTGGTGGTGTTGCAGAAGGTAGTGTACCCGCTGAAGGACTTACTGTTTCAGCTTCTATTATTGGTAGTCCTGGAGCTAAATTTTATTTAAACATAGTCGATATAGACGATGATGAAGTGTTTGATCTTTCTAACGTAACAATACCTGCTTCTGGAAAATATAGTGTTAGTATACCTTTTCCAAAATCAATTACACTTAACAAATATAAAATAAATCTAAGGGCTGGAGATGGTACTATAATTAATTATGATCTTCCCACAACAGATCCAATGTGGACTATACATCAGTATGCTAACCCAACTATAACTTTTACAAAAACCGATGGAACAGGAAGCGGTGTTGCATATTCAGGTAGCGACGCAACTTTAACAACTAAACCCTATGCGGAGATGCATGGTCGAACAAATCCGTTCCAAAAAAGTAAATTAACTGTATATACAACGAGTTCCGGGTTACCAACTTATAGCTCTATTAAGTTATTTGGAGAATTTGATTACGCTGTAACAGCCGCAAAAGGAGGTGCTTTAGTTTATATAAAAACTACAAATTTTGATTTTATTAATAGTACAGTTATAAGTAAGAGAGTTGTTGAAGATGTTATTAATAGTAATATTATAAGATTAGCTGATGTGTTAAATTTATCAGTGGGTATGCAATCTACGCTTCCTTCATATACAAAAACTAAAAAATATAGTATAAGTAGTACTGTTTTAAGATTATCAGAAACTGTCGATTTGGAAGTTGGTATGGTTTTATTTGGTAAAAATATTGATACTGATACACATATTACCGCTATAAATTCTATTACTGAGATAGAAATATCAAAAGCTATAAGTACTAGTGATACAGAGCCAATAACGTTTACTTATCCTGATAATAATAATTTAACTATAAAATCTATAGACACTGATTTAAATAGAATAACTTTAGAATCCTCTACCACTATTAAATTAAAAGGCAGTGGATATACAACACTTTCTTTTAGTAATGAAGAAATGACATTTTCAAACACTATAACCACATCTGGTAGTGGCTCTGCTTCAACAACATTAACAAACGCAATAAAAATGAATAAGTTTGGATCGAAAGATGTTACGTTTACTTTACCTACAGACGATATATTTACATTAACCCCAAACGCCTATAATCAATATATAGAAGTTACTAAAGATACAGCAAAAGATATCAACGTACTATTGTTAGATACGGATGATAATTCTGGATCAAAAACACCTTCATTTGTAAAATACCCTAGTAAAGGTATTATATCTGGTACTTTTGGTTCTGGAGATGGAACAATAACCTATACACCTAATACTGGTATTACGGGAAAAGATTCATTTATGTTTAAAGTTAATGATGACATAACGGATAGTGATACAAAAACAATTTTTATAACAATAACTAAATAATAATGCCAAATATTACGATTACATTTTCTTTTCCTATAAACGTTTCTGTGCAAAGGGATGATATAGCTTATTATATTAATAACGTTACTCCTTTAGGAACACATAATCACTCTAACTACAATGATATAATTAAGATAGGTAATATAATATCTGTAGATAGAATAACAAATACTATTGTTTGTGATTGGGATCCAAACCCGCCGACAGCCGCGCTTCCTATTAGCGGGGATTTTATAATGTTTAGTAAGGATAATAAAGCTAATTTAAGTAGTTTATTGGGATATTATGCAGAAGTACAATTCATAAATAATTCTCCAGACGAAGCAGAGTTATTCAGTGTTGGCAGCGAGATATATGGAAGTAGTAAATAATCATAAAAAAATGTGATTATATTAGTACCAATTAAATATAATTAAATGACAATAGAAAAAATAGATAGACAAGTTAAAGAAAAACCTTTAACAAAAGAGGAGTGTAAAACTCAATTTATAGAAAAAACAGAGGAATTAGGATTAAAACATTCGTTTGATTTTGATGAAGCTTGGGAGATA
>Ga0098061_1001351_pt1 | contig 11861 bp, 14 predicted proteins | sample 22_taG_FD_92579 | JGI IMG/M metagenome (GOLD analysis project Ga0098061, IMG submission 92579) | Marine viral communities from the Subarctic Pacific Ocean - 22_ETSP_OMZ_AT15343 metaG | ecosystem: Environmental > Aquatic > Marine > Oceanic | place: Subarctic Pacific Ocean | collected 2015-01-20 | reverse complement strand
GCTTGTACAAAAATTATCTTTTCACAATTAGCGTCTTTAAGTTGTTCTAAGATTCCACCATAAACTTCTGGAAGAATCATAAAATCTTGTGGACCTATTACCGTACCTTCATTTTCACTAGATTCGTGTGCGAGATCCTCGTATCCCTCTCCTAACCACGAGTCAGGTTTAGTGTAATCATTTTTTTCCGTAAGTATTGTAACATTATACCCCGCCTCTTTTAATATTTTAGCATGTTCATAAATTGTAGCGACTGCTGCCATTGCCACTCCTTTAGAATCCATACAGAAAAGAAATATTTTATTTGTTTTATCTTCTAAGGTTGTTATTGCGTCTTTAACCCTTTGTAATACTTCACTTGTACCAGTATCTACACTGTCTTTGTTGATTTTTTCGTCCATTTTAATTTAGTTCTTTATATTCTACCGTTTTGGTATTTATTATTTTTTCGATATAACCTTCTTCTAATACTTCAGTAGTACTTTTACTTGAGTAGTCAGATTTATCTTTTTTATTATATTCTCTTTCTATCTTTATAGAAACTTTACCTTCAGGTTTAGTTTTAAGTACTTCAGGAAAAGTTGTTATAAGTATATCACATTCGTCCCACATTTCTTTATAACTAGGTATAACTTTTATATTTTTACACATTGATCCAGTTTTAGACAAAAAGAATAATGTAGAAGGAATTGCTCTACCACATTCTCTAGTTAATAGAATAACTTTATTGTCTTCTCCACATGATTTTATAAAGTCATTAAGTTTCTTTACTATTTGATCTTCTATTTCATTAGCGTAACCAAATATCTCTAATGAACAGTCCTCGTAAAAGAATTGAGTCAGTGTTCCCCCAGAAGTCTCACCAGAAATGGTAAAATCAAAATACTTTTCTAGTTCGTAATCAACAATATTATTTATATCTACTTCACCATCGTAATATTTGGTATGTGTTGAAACTAACTTACCAATCAGGTTCCTCAATACCCCATCTATATTTATACCTATTCTCATTATATTGAAATTTATTTCTAATCTTATTAAAGTAAAGTTAATTACATCCCATTTAATAACTCAAAAACCGCGTCTATTGCTTCATGACGATGATTATCAGTTAATAATGATTTATATACAAATTTTGATGTGGATATTTTTGGGACTTCGTGTATTGCAGAGTAGTTCTTATCCTTAAGATCTATCTGTTGATTATCCCCGGTGAATATCATAGTAGAATTCTTACCCAATCTACTTAATACCATTGATAGTTGAGATTTGGTTAGGTTTTGAAACTCATCGATAATACAAATACTATCTTCAAATGTTCTTCCTCTAAAGTGAGCCAATGAGACCAACTCAATCTGTTCTTCGTGTTCCATTTTATCAAGGACCGCAGGTTTGTTATAAACCTTTCTCATATTAGACCTAATAGGCACCAACCACGGTTCCATCTTTTCTTTTTCAGAACCTGGTAAAAATCCATTGTCTTCTGTAGAGACTGTGGGTCTAGTAATGATGATTTTATTACATTGTTTCTTAAAGAATTGGTCTAGTGCGATTTGTACTGCTAATAATGTCTTACCACTTCCCGGTTTTCCAACAACAAAGTTAAAAGGGTGTTTTAATATTTCCGTTTTAGCCTTTTTTTGTTCAGGAGAAAGGGAAAGCGAGAATCTTACTGATCCCTTTGGTGGGGTTTTTTCCTTATTATTTTTCGGTGACATCTAATAATTTTTTTATGCTATCTATTATTGTTTTAGAAGGTGATATATCTCCTAGATAGAAACGCTTGTTTCTATTTATGGTACATTCATTAATCCATTCTAAGTCGTCAAGATTAATATATCTTTTACTGTATCCGTTAATTTCTGTTTCGTCCCACTCAATAACGTCCCTCATAACTAATGATTTTTTACCAAAAAAGGGTGACGTTTTAGTTAAGCCTCCGGAATCTGTTATAATAAATCTACATTTTAATAAGGCATCCACCATATCATGATATTTAGCCGCGGGTAATTGTTTTATATTTTCAGGTAGGATTATATTATTTTTATCGATAATTTTTTTGGTTTGATGATGTATATAAAAATTTATATCATGGTCTAATGTTTCACAAAAATGAAATATTGAGTTAAGTTTTTCCTTGGTCTGGTTTTTTTGTCTATGTATAGTCATTACAATTGGTCCATCATAACTAATAGGTTTATCGTAATTATTGTTTAATAATTCATATTCTAAATCACCACAGAGAATGCCGTTATGGAGTGTTGGTAAGACCTTTTTAATTGGAGTAAATTGTACTGTTGAGGTTATATCGGCAACAATTCTATTAAGTTCTTCGGGAACTTTAATATCATTACACCTTAATCCAGCCTCTACATGGGCAAAGGGTATTTTTTGTTTATGGCAAACCAGGGAAGAAGCTAACGTACTATTAGTGTCTCCATATATTAATACAAAATCAGGGTTTTCCTCTTTTAGAATTTGAACAAACTTTTCCATAGTATGTGTAATGAAGGATATTTCGTTATTATTCGGTATCCTTAAGTCATGGTCAATACGGAGAGAAAACTCCTCTATAAAATAATCAGAAACATTCTCACTGTAGTGTTGATTGGTGTCGACAATAATATGGTTGATGTCATTCTCATTACAATAGTCAAAAATTGGTTTAATTTTAACATATTGTGGACGAGTTCCTATTATACTAAGAATCTTCATTTTTTCGCATTTTATTTCGTTCACTAATTGTAGAACCTAACACTTCACATATAGTGCCATTTTCTAACATAGTGTTATACAGTGCCTGAGTATCTTTTGGAAAACAAGCCCCTCCATAACTCAGTTTCCCATCTGGGCCTGGCACATTAGTGTGCATTGGATTTACCCAACCATTATTAATTATCAAGTCTTTAACAGTTGAAAAATCAGAATCCATTTTATCACACAATTCATACATTTCATTAAAGAATTGAATCTTTACTGAGTAGAAGGAATTTGCAAAAATTTTCATTAACTCTGATTCGGTTGATGTACATTTAGATATTTTAGATTTGGGAAAGTTATCTTGATAGAGTCTTGAAATTCCATCTAGTTGGTCAATAGTATCAGTGAACCCCAAAACTATATGGGTTTGGTTAGCAAAATCTATTTCGCTAGTTCTAGCAGTTAAGAATTCAGGGTTATGAATAATATTAAGATTATATAAGTGAGACATTAATACAACTGTTTTTGGTTGAGTTGTACTTTTGATGATTATCGTTCCTTTATATTCTTTTTTATCTAGTTGTTTTAATGTTTCATGTAAAGCGCTATAGTCATATCCCCTTAATTCATTTGAAAAGAGGGTTGGTAAACATAGAAATAAGTAATTAGCCTCCATTGTCGACTCGAAAGAATCGTAGGATTTATATTTATCATAACTTCTTGTATTATATCCTTTATCCCTAAACCAACTATATACAGCGTTGCCAACAAACCCTCTACCTATAACACCAATAATTTCTTTAGTACTTTTCATTGTGCATTCTTTGTGCTGGTACACCCAACCATATTTCATTATTTGGTACGTTTTTAGTAACCACTGAACCAGCACCAATTTTACAATCATTCCCTAAAATAATATTAGGTAATAATGTAGAGTTAGCCCCAATAGCCGCACCTTCTCTAACTATCGTAGGTGGTTCTTTTCTCCAAGCCCCGTTAGAAGGAGGATTTTTATCGTTTGTAAAAACAGTATGTGGCCCCACAAATACATTATCTTCTATAATAATATTTTCTGGAATAAATGACCCACACCCTATCCTACAGTTTTTTCCTATTTTTACCTTATGACCGATTTCAACAAAAGCCCCTATTCTTGTTCCTTCGCCTATCTCGGCACTGTCATAAATGTTACTACTTTTATGTATATAAGTTTCCATATTTCTAAATGTAAAAAGTTTGACCATCTAATTTTACTTCTTTCTGTCTTAGACCGTCGATTAATTTTATTGTAGGTTCTACATCTTCAAGGGTGAACCCATTCCCTTTTAGTATTTCTTCATAACTTATTTTATGTAATTCTGTAAACCCTGTTGAGAATTCTAACTCTTCTCCATCTATCTTGATTGACCTAAAGGGTTTCCATTCGTCCCATGGGAGGTCCTCCTTCATAATACTTAGGTTATAGGTCACCTTAGCGTTCTCAAGGTGTAAAGTGCCCTTACACCTCTTCCCTGTGGTTTCTACATTATAAGAACTAACGGCCCCAAATATCCATATTAACATATCGAAGAAATGTACACCTATATTTGTTACAACACCACCAGACTTATCAGAATCACCTTTCCAGGAATAGTCATACCAAACTCCTCTTGGGGTTATGTAATCTAGCGTTACCTCATGTTGTGTAAGAGGTGAACAATTTTTATATTTTTCTTTAAGTTCTTTAATTAATGGGTGATGTCTAAGTTGGAGAATGTTGTATATTTTTTTACCTGTTTCTTTTTCTAAACTTTTTAATGACTGTAAGTGTTTATCTCTTAGGACTAATGGTTTTTCACAAATAACATCACACCCATTTCTAAGTGATAGTCGTATATGTGCGTCGTGTAAGTAATTAGGGCTGCAAATAGAAACAAAATCAATATCATTCTTATTCCTATATAGGTGTCTATCGAATCTTTCGGATTCTTTGAAGTACGAGGCCTCTGGAAAATATCTATCTATATATCCCACTCCGTCATAAGGATCAAGAAGTGCCACCAAATCGTTATTAGTGTGTTTTATCGCCTCAACATGGCGTGGGGCAATATATCCCCCAGCCCCTATAAGGGCGAAATTTTTTATATTAGTGTTCGAATTCATTTATACAAGTTGTTATAGTTTTTAATTCATCTTCGCTTAAATGTGGAGAAATAGGTATATGTAAAACCTCTCTACATCTTTTTTCACATTCAGGTAATGATTGCTCACCGAACATTTCTAAGTAGACCGGTTGGTTGTGTAGTGGTATCGGCCAATACACAAACGTCTCTATACCGTTTTTCGTTAGATGTTCCTGAAGATCATCACGTCCTTCTACGATAAGAGTATACAGATACCAACTATGATTGTCAAGAGTATCAGTAGGATACGGTAGAGTGACTCTTGGGTTACTTATGTTATTAAAGTAGTATTCTGCGTTATATTGTCTTTTATCTAACCAGGTTTTGGAGGCTCCGTTGATAAGTACGGTTAAGAATCTAGCTTGTAGGGCATCTAATCTTAAATTACCTCCTACCATCTCATGGTAGTATCTTTTTTTAGAACCGTGGGCCCTAATCATTTTTATTTTTTTGTAAGTTTCTTCATCATTAGTTATGACCATACCACCATCACCTAAACAACCTAGTGTTTTAGCGGGGAAAAAACTAAATGAAGCCGCTAAAGAATGAGTACCAGAATGACCACCTTCAGGGTAATATGAACCGAAAGACTCAGCGGCGTCCTCAAATAGGATGACCTCTTCTACATCACATAAGTCTTTAAGTTCTTTAATCGATTTTGTTTCCCCGAAAAGATGAACAAACATTACCGCCTTAGTGTTTTCAGTCCAAGCCTCCTTAAATTCTTTTACTGATGGGTGAAAGGAATTTGGTGCGTTATCCACAAATATTGGGTTGAGTCCGGCCACAAGAATTGCTTCAGAACTTGCGATAAATGTGTAAGAAGGAACAAGTACATCAGACCCTTTTGGGAGGTCTAGTGACATTAGTATTGCCAATAATCCATCGGTACCACTTGAAACACCGATTGCATATTTTGAACCGGTATAGGTGGCAAACTCCTCCTCAAATCGACTAACAGAGGGACCATTCACATAAATCCCATCCGAAAGGGATTTATCCAATTCATTTCTAAGATAATCTTTATAAGGTAAGAGTAACTTAGGATAGTCAAAAAATTTAATAGTTTTTTCTGTTTGCATATTTTAAGTAAAAGCTTTTAGGTACTAAATTTAATCTATAAAGAACATAAAAGAAAGGTCTAAGTCGCTCAAACAGTCGCTTGTATGTTGGGTAATCGGTATAATCCTTTTTATCATTAGTCATAATATCGTTAAATTGTTCATCTGTTAAATCTAATCTTTTCTTCATTTCTACGATTAAACTATCATCCATTTCTTTATCTTCCATCATTTTTATAAGGGCCAATTTTCTTGTCATCTGTCCAGATCTAATTAGAGCAGAGTATTCACACTTCCTTAGGTCAATACCGAATTTATTCGGTAGGTAAAAGTTATTTACAAAGTAAGCCGAACGATTTTCCATATGATGACCACCATACCACTCCCAACCATACTCTTTATGTAAAAAGTCTTTAGTGTCTTCTTTATCATAATCCATGTAATATAAGGGACGAATCCTCTTAATTCTTTTAACTAATAATTGTCTCATCCATGGCCAGAAATCCATAAGTGGTAGACTAGATAATTTAGTTTTCCCAAATAGTTTATGGACAGATCTACCATATTTAGCAGCTTGGTAAAACCTACCTTGTGGTGAGATACCTTCAGTTCTAAATGAGTGTCCATTCCATATCAACTTAATTCCATATTTCTCGTCTGCCTTATAAAGAGTTGACCCAATACCTAAATCAGTTCCTGAATCTAAATCGGGCACTGACGCTAAAAAGAAAGAACGTACCAAATCGTTGTACTCTTTATTATCAACAACATGTGTATAGAGGTCAACATCTAAAGCGGTAATCATCCGTTCTATATTTTCTACCGCTATTTTTGAATTCCAAGTATTGTCAAAGTGAACCGCTAAAGGTCGTAATCCAGTTTTAACTGCTAGATGTAATAAAAATGAAGAGTCACATCCTCCACTTACACCAACCACTACATCATATTTTTTTCTTTTACCATCTTTTTTAATTTGACCAATAAAATCATTTAAGATTTTTCCACCTTCTTCTCCAACAGGATATTCTTTATTTAACTCTACATCTCTTTCACAATAATTGCAAATCCCATCACCATTAAACTCAATGTGAGGGATAGTTTCATCATAGATACAGTTATTACATATTTTCATAGTTTCTTATTATTTTGTCAATTTCATTTTGTTTTGGGAATCTAATTAATACCCCCATATTTTTCTTAGAGTAAACACACATACTACCTAGTGCAACCCCTGAACTACCACTTATGATAGAGTCTTGTATATCTTTTATCTCACCGGCCCCACCACAAGATATAACGGGAAGATGACTGCGTTTACAAACTTCTTTAATTATACTAGTATCCATACCTTCCCAAGTTCCATCCCTATCTACTGAATATAATAAAATTTCACCAACACCTAATTCTTCTAAAGACTTAATATACTCAATTGGAGTTAAATCTACTGTTTTTTTACTAGAATGTCTATAAATTCGATCCTTCCCCCAAAAATTCTTTTTTATGTCAACAGAGGCAACTATACTCTGACTACCAAATAGTTTTATTGCTTCCTCTACCGTTTGTCGGTCCTCGAATAGAAGAGTATTAACTATAATCTTTTCTATCCCTAGTTGGAATAGTTTCCTCATGTCGTCTATTGTTCTAACACTGCCACCATAACATAACGGCATGAAACATTCTCTTGTGATATTACGTATAACATCAAAAGGAATATCTTTTTTAGAGATATCAATCAAAACCAACTCATCCACTTCCTTTCCGTTAAATATTTTTATCGCATTTACCGCATCTCCCACATATGAAGGATTGTCAAATTTAACGGTTTTAACTAAGGATCCGTCTTTCAATAATAAACAAGGCATAATTCTAGGTCTTAACATATTACAAATTTATAAAGTTTTCCATTAGTTTCATTCCATATTTATGACTTTTTTCAGGATGAAATTGTACACCAAAAATATTATCTTTAGATATTCCAGATGTAAATTTAATACCATAGGTGGTCTCTAACATAATATCTTCTTTGTTGTCACACTCAACATAATAAGAATGTACAAAGTAAAAACGAGAATCTTCTTTACATAACTCTGTTTTTATTGGTTTTACTTGATTCCATCCCATATGGGGAACCTTCAACGATGTGTTACTAAAGTTAAATTTTTTACATTCTCCTTTTACGAACCCTAGTCCTGATTGGTTTCCCTCTTCACTCTTTTCCATTAGTAATTGCATACCAAGACAAATCCCTAATATTGGCTTATGTTTTTCTATTACGTTATGGTGTAGTTCTCCTAACCATCCGGAATGAATTATATTACCCATTCCATTATCAAAAGAACCCACTCCAGGTAAAACTATTTTATCAACCAATCTTAATTCTTCGGGGGACTTAACGAGTTTAGTTTTATGATACCCTAAAAAATTTATCATCGATTCAACAGAACCCACATTACCCATTCCGTAGTCAACTATGCCTATCATTTTCTTATTCTTATTAATTTGGCAGGGACTCCGGCGATTACACTATATTCTGGGAAGTCTTTGGTTACTACTGCCCCAGCCCCAACTTGGGTTCCTTTTTTAATTGTAACCCCTGGCATAATTACAGAGTTGACCCCTAGATCGGAGTCGTCCTCAATAATAACTGGTTTGAATTCTAATTCTTCGTGTAGTATCGGCTGGTTTATATTTGTGTCTTTATGGTGACTTGTGAGTATTTTAACTCCTGGTCCTATACCTATATTTTTACCTATTTTAATACCACCAGCAGAATGAAAGAAACATTGTTGACCAATCCAGGTTCCCTCTTCTATTATCATCTCATTTTTATAGTAACCTTTTAGAATTGTATTGTGTCCAATATAGACGTTATCGTGTATGGAAATGTTTTCAGGATGAAATAGGAGCACACCCTCCTCTAATATAGTTTTTTCGCCTAGTTTCTTAAGGGAGTCTTTATTGTAAAAACCTTTTTCATTTAATCTACCGTTTCCGTGACTTTCCATTTGTCTTTTATGTATTTTGCTGTTCTTAATATCCCTTCTTCTAAATCTATTTTAGATGTAAAACCTAAAACTTCTTTTGCTTTTTCTACACTTGGTATTCTAATTGCAACATCTGCTGATAATGGTGGGTCAAAAACAATTTTAGATTGAGAGTTTAGAACCCTACAAATTGTTTGTGCCAAACCTAAAATGGTAATCACAGCCCTAGGATTTCCTATGTTAAAACTCTCTCCTACCGCCTTTGGGTTTGTAATACACTCTTCTAAGCAATCAACAAAGTCATCGACATAACACCAAGCTCTTATTTGGTTCCCATCCCCATCAATGTGTATGTCTTCTCCTCGTAAGGCCTTCTCAATAAAGATTTGTAAAGCTCCGTTGGACGATTGTCCGGGCCCATAAACATTAAAAGGTCTAATTGTTACTACTGGTAAGTTGTATTGAGTAGTGTATGCTTTAGCCAAGTGTTCTCCGGCTAATTTACTAACCGCATAAACCCATCTAGCTTCACCCGCAGAACCTGCGACTGTTTGGTCTTCTTCTTTAGACTTAAATGCCATGGAACCAAAAACTTCCGATGTTGAGAAATCCACAACTCTATCTTTAATTCCTAGTTGTTGGCAAACCTCTAAAACATTGGCAGTTCCCAACATATTAACTCTCATTGTTTTAACTGGATACTTTATTACTGTGTCTATACCAGCAATTGCCGCCGCATGGATAACAATATCAGGTACATTAGAATTCATAGACACAAATAGTTTATCGTAGTCTAAAATATCACCCTTCATTATATTTAGGTTTTTATGTTCTGATAAACCACTCGAAGAAAGAGTATCTCTCTCAAAGTTATCATACACAGTTATTAAATGAGTTTCAATTAATCTCTTAATTATTGTATTAGCGATAAAACCTGCCCCTCCTGTTATAAAAATCTTTTTCATATTAATATTTCTTTTTCAAATTTAGTTGCCACCGCTTTGTGGGTCGATGTTTTATAATACCACTCTAAACCATTTTTAGCAATTTCTTTAAGTTCTTCTATGGGTTTCTCCATATATTTCTTCATAATTCTACGAAATTCCTGTGGGTCAGCGCCTAGATGTATAACGGGACAATCGGACGCATCTATATTTTTATTAGCAGCATTCATGGCATCCTCCTCAAAATGATTTATGGTGGCAAAGGTTACATTACCAGTCATTAGTGCTTCCACAGAACTACCCCCAAAGTATCCTATTATTGGATTGAACTCATCAACATATAGATGACACATCTCCTTTAATTTCATAATTTCCTCATTAGGTACCCAACCACTTTTTTCATCAACTAAATGTTTTATCGGTTCGTAGGTTTGTGGGGTTATATATTCATATTCAATATCAATACCTTTTCTTTTATTTCTCCTATTCAAAGTTTTTACTAAATCTCCCACAACTTGATCAATTATATGTGATAGTTTGAATTTTCCAGTCATTGCGTGAAAAATAAGAATCTTATTGGTGTCAAACTTTTCATCTATTTTCTTAAGAATTTCCTCTCTATTATATCCCTTATCATATGAGGTGTATATTGCAAGGTGATTTTCCTCCTTAAAATCACCATATAGATTAAATCTCTCATTTATGGTTTTATCATTAGCCATTCGATCTTCAGGATTGTACCAAGAGAGTCGATACAAATCCACACCATGTATTAATTTATTAAAGTGTTTAATGCCAATAATATTAAAGAAATCACAACTATCTCTATATACACTCCCCGTGTGGTACATATGTAGATTTCCTTTCCTACCAGCTTTGGTCTCAGTAATAAAATCAAGATTAAGAATCTTTCTAAGATCCCTCCATCCCTCTAAACGAGTGTAGGTGTCCAATTTGCTTCCTGCTTCAAGAACAGAAAAATACTCTTCCTGATCTCTATATTGTGGAGGGTTTATCATTAAGTCGTACCAAATTGGTTTCTTTTCTTCCGCAAAAATAATATGTTCAGAATCTTTTAACCACTCTTTAGCCGATTCTATTACCTCATTATTTCTTTTTCCGTGACCTGTTTTAGATTCGTCCCATTCGTAGAGGTCGTAATCATGAGATTTACCAAAGTCGATTGGGTGAGGTAGTTCACAGATGACTTTAGCCTCAAAACCATCACAGTATTTATTTATTGCTGTGGCGTACTCAGTCATTATGTTTGCATAATCCTTAAACCCTAAAAAACTTACTTTTTTCATATTTTATATTTTTCTTCCTATTATAACCCAAATCATATGGTTTATTCCTTCTGGTGTGGTTCCTCCCGCGGAGAATACTATTTGAATATCCTCCAAGTAACTTTCGTATCTGTCATAGACATTAATTTGTTCGGGAAAATGTTGTACATGACTTTCAGTATCAAAACTTGGAACACTAAAAATAATAAAATCGTCCTTTTTTAATTTATCTAAGAGTTCAAGATCAAAGGGAATGTGTTCAAAAAATTCAAAGGAGGTATAAAATGAGTTTTCATGTTTTGGAAAATCTTTTTCTAAATCCATAACATAAACTTTTTTATCTTCCTCACCCTTTAATCTTTCTGATGCTTTTTCTATTGCGACCTTAGAAAAATCATAACCATGATAACTTATACCATTAAATTTTAACATTTCTCCAAAATGACCTGGACCACAACCTAAATCTACAATATTTTCTATTTTTTTTGGTTTATGTCCTCTCCATCCTTCATTCATCACCTTTTCTATGATTTGGATAGCCGCCGACCAGTTCATATGGTAATGGTGTAAACTTACATGATCTGGTGCAACATCATAAGTTCCTTTACTATAAGCCTCGTCGTAATACTTTGATTTTTGATAAGTCCCCATTATTTATCTTCTTTATATACTTCCTTAGACACCTCTTGTAGTTTTTGAACATACTTCCAGTACTTAGTATCTC
>Ga0098061_1001348_pt1 | contig 11866 bp, 15 predicted proteins | sample 22_taG_FD_92579 | JGI IMG/M metagenome (GOLD analysis project Ga0098061, IMG submission 92579) | Marine viral communities from the Subarctic Pacific Ocean - 22_ETSP_OMZ_AT15343 metaG | ecosystem: Environmental > Aquatic > Marine > Oceanic | place: Subarctic Pacific Ocean | collected 2015-01-20 | reverse complement strand
ATGATCAAACCTATCATAAAATCCATTATAAAATATATGACTTACATTATGTTGTTCTAAAAAATAATGTAAAAATATATTTTGATCAACATACCGACTTAAATATTCTTCCTCATTCCAAAAATACTGTGTATATAGAGTGAAAAATTTTTTCAAATCCTCATGCTCCATATGTTCAACATCAGACTCTAATTGGGCAGGGTATAATGACTTCCAATGGCCCATATCTTTTACATCCAACAAATCTTTAAAATAAAAATCTTTTCTTTCGGGTGAAGTCCATCCTATTATAACAAATATATTTTCAGGTTTATATTCTTCTAAAAGAATTAAAACATTTTCTATTGTACGCCTAACTATAGAATCATTTGATGATCCAGCATGACCATCATTTTTAACTCTCACATTTAATAACTTCCCCAATTTATCAGGCCACATTTTTGGTAGTCTGTAATCTGTATTCCTTCTATCCATAACATCAGAAGTAATTCCTTCTAATTTTGGATCAATAATAGAACCAGCAGTCCAACTACATCCTTCTCCCAATAATATTTTTTTCATCTTCAAATTTCTCCTAAATAATTTTTAATTCTTTTAAATAATTCTTTATGTCCTTTTAATCCCAAGTGTTGATCTATTTTACCTATACTTTTATTATAGTATGGATGTTCATCATGAATTTGATATCTATTTTTTGCCCATTCAAGAATGCTCTCATCTTTATTCATAGTATATTTATCTACTAATGGATAATCTAATATTATATTTTTTAAATCTACTATATCATAAGACTCCCAAAAATGTATAACAGTTGGTATATTAAATTTTTCCATTTTCTCTAATTGTTCTTCTAATTTTTGTAATTGAGTTTTAAGTTCAAAATCATAATCAAAATTAATCACCCAATTTTTTAATATTTCTGGCCAATAATCATCCTCTGAATTCTCGATATAATCCTCAATCTCTGTAGGTGTTAGTGTTACCGTTTTGTTGTTGGATGTTGTTACAGATTTATATCTTCCAATTCCATAAAACTCAATAGATAGAAGTCCTACATTTTCCCAATTTTTTTCTTCATTCATCATTATTACGGTTTCTGCTATGAGTCCTCCAGATTTGGCCCTATTTACTTCCTCTAACCCATAATGATTAGAAAGTAATTTAGAAACTCTATTCTCTCTGCCAAACTTTCTTGATTTCCAATCTTTATTTTTCCCACTTTCTTCAATGCCTGGATCGAAGTGTTTTATATCAGATTCCCATATATCCAAACGAGGCAATAATATGTTATTCCAATCAAAATCGGGTCTATTAAAAATTTCTTTATGAAATCCATCAAAATCAAATAACCATAATCCATGCCCCCAAGTAAATGAACTTCCATAAAAATAAGCCTTATTTTTCATTATAATACGCCATAACTTCTTTAATTCCATCTTGCAATTTTACTTTTGTATAAAACCCATAACCATTAGCTCTTGTAGTATCCATCAATCTAATAGGATCACCATTTGGTTTAGTTGAATCCCATTCAATTGGAACTTCTTTTCCATAAACCCTAACAATAGTTTCTACTAATTCTTTAATTGTAAACCCATTACCACTTCCTAAATTAATTGGTTCTGTTATTTTTTTATCATAACATAATAACATTCCATCGGCAATATCACTTGCATGAATAAAATCTCTTGTTGGTGTACCATCACCCCAACATACTAATGGATTCTCCCCATCACATATTCTTTTTATGATTGATGGAATTACCATAGAATCTTTACCAAAGTTATCACCTCTACCATAAATATTAGCGGGCCTAACAATAGAAATATTTTCTAATCCATAATGTACTTTATAACATTCTGCCTGTAGTTCTCCTATCCTCTTTGCCCATCCTGCAAATTTATCATTATCACTTGGAAAAGATTTCCACACATCATCTTCTCTCATTCTATCCGCTGGTGCATAAACTCCATTTGTACTTGTATAAACATACCACTCAACTTCTTCTAACCTTGCAGCTTCCATCATATTAGTATTAAATTGTAAAATTGGTGTGAAGTAATCGTTTGGTTGTTCCATAGCTCTTTTAGGTGAACCTTTAATTCCTGCAACATGAAATACTACATCCATATCCTTTACTACTTCTTTACTCTCACTAAAATTTCTCAAGTCTGCTTTTACAAACTCAAATTGTTTTTGATGACCTTCACAAATATTTGCAAATACATCATTATCTCTAATATCAGTTGCTCTAACAAAATATCCCCTGTCAATACATTTCTTAACAAGATAATGTCCTACCATACCAGCTGCACCTGTAATTAATACTTTTTTACTCATTTTATTTCTCCTAAAATTTCTTCACATAATTTATCATAATGTTTTGATTGACCTAAATTAAAATTTTGTATTAAATGATTTCTATTATAAACACAAATTTCAAAATATTTTTCATATAAATCTCGCACTTCTTCTGGAGATTTTGATAAAATTTTATCAATCTCTTTTATTATAAAATCAAATCTCTCCCACCTATTTTCAATATCATCATAACTTTCATCAAATAATCCATCATATGTTTTGAATCCCAATGATTTAAGTGATTTTATAAATCCACTTGAAGTTATAACTATAAATGGTTGTAAATTCATTAATGGTTTCATAATTTTTTCTGTAAAAAAAATAGTACCACTATTTGGAAATTCGGTTTCTGTTACAATTTGAAAATAAGAATTTAAATATAATTCCCTATCATGTGAACCAAGATATGAATGTGTAAAATCAGATACTTTATCTATAAGATACCTTTGAGTAACATCTGGAATTTTCTTCAACTCTTCCAATTTCTCTATTTCTCGTGGTATTATTAATTTTGGTATCAGTCTATTCAACTCTCTCACATTATTATTATATAATAATTTATATCTGGGTAATAATTGAGTATCAATATCTTCATCTTCACCTTCACCTGGTCTACAACAAAAACTCCACAAAATTCTATCATCATTTTTTTCTATAAAATAACATCCTAATAAAGCTCTATGATCTCTCCAATTTTTATTCAAACTTAAAAAGTAATAATCCCTATCTAATTTATTTTCAGATTCACTAATAGTTGGAAGTGTTGGACTAAATTCATAAAACTTAATTCTCTTTTTAATTAACCGTGATATATTAGCAGAACAATCATAAATAAAATGTGGTGTATAAAATCCTTTTATTTTTTTACATTTTTCAATTAACATATTTCCATCAATAAAAAGTAAAGAATCAATTGGAATAGAATGAACTTTACAAAATTTTTCAACTTCAACCTCAAAGTTATCCAAATATGCAGTTGCTTCTGATACGCAAGCTATTAATAATTTTACTTTACCACTTTGTATTAATTTTTTAAACTCGTCAGGAAAAGTATTATATATTGTTTTAGAAGTTGAAACTTTTTCTTCTGTACACCACAAATCTCTCAATTCATGAATGCACTCCAATAAAAATATATTATTACAATCTTCTCTTATTTCATAATTTGATGTACATGCAATATTATTATTTATAGATAAATTGTGATGAAGTAATCTATCTTTAATCCAATTGTATATAGCGGAAGCTTGCCATTCGCGTGTACCATATCCATTCGGATTTTTTATATCTTCAAAAATAAAATTTAAAATATTACCCATTTGCCCGTCCCGTAGTGTGGATATTTAGATTCATAATTATAATAAATTACATCATCTGGTATATCTCTTTTTTTATTCCAAGTTGCTTTCGTTGGTGTTTGTGTGGAAACTCCGTTATCCTCAACCACAAAATATAAAGGTAAATCAAAATTTCGTGCATATTTATGACACTCATAAAAAATACCTGTTTCAAAAGTCATATCACCAACAAAACACCACACTTTTTGTTTTGATTTTTGTTTCTTTAATCCAATGGCAGTTCCGAGAGCGATTGGTAATATACCCGTAACGATTGCTGATGAATAAAAATTGTGGTCAAGATTACAAATTGTAATAGACCTTCCCTCTAAAATTTCATTCTTCACCCAAACAGGAGATATACCATGACACAATGCATGATAATGTGAACGCCAGGTTGAAAAAATATGATCATCATAACTAATACGAGAAAATATTTCAATCACTTGTTCTTCATTTCCATTTGATAGATGTACTGGAGCATGAATATCTCCACCTTCCCAATGTTTAACTATATCACTTTCAAAATCAATTAAATTATCAATAGTTAAGTTAACATCTCGTACCTTTTTATATTTATCTAAATTTTTTATCATTATTTTTCCCTCTATATTTCACTATCTGATCATAAAATATATTTGTAAATTTTAAATGCCCACTTTTATCTAAATGCAAATCATCTGGACTAAGACTATGTGCTTCAATCCATTTTGACCAACAATCAATTTTTTGAGGCCATGAGTGGCCATGTATGATCTTTTCATTATGTTCAGAAAGTGGAAGTTGTATTAAATTTTCCCATTTATTAATATACTTTTGTTCCGATGGTATTGTAGTTTCCAATTTTTCTATTGTATCAGTTGTATACGACCCATTTATATTTGAGGATCCAAACCTATGTTGCATATTTTGTAAATCTTTTAAAGGGTCTAAAACCCATTGATATGTTTCTATTCCTTTTAATTTTAATAATTCATATCCCATAGCAGTTTGTAAATACCATTTATTAAAAAGTAAGTTAGTAGGTTTCCAAAATCTTTTCGGAATATACTTTACTGGATACTGTTCTCCATGTATTTCTCCATTAAGTTCAACAATATCTGTTCTTAAACAATAAGATGTATTCCATATAACCACATCTCCCCTATTTATTTCTCCAAGTAAAATTCTTTTTTGTAAATCCAATAAAATAGAATTAGCCCCACGAGACACAATTCCAACTTTATAACATAAAGTCAAATTTAATTTTTCTGCTAACAAAGTTCCCCAAAAATTGTTACGGCCGCATGATGGGTAACAATGTGAACAACCAAATATATGTAAATTACTCATATCTTTAATGGGTTCATATCACCTATTAAATTAGATATACAAACTCTTCTCCAATCTGTTCCTCTATCATAATCACCAAATTTTAAATGTGTTTCATCTGTTATCCCAAATATTACACAATTGGTTGGTTCTATAAACAAATCACTACATACTTGTATTTGTTTTTCATGGTATTTATTTTGTATATAATCTGTTTCAAAATTCTGAAATAATTTTATTCCAATATCACACGAAATATAGCTTACCATTTCATAACTATTAAAAACATCTACGGGATCATCTATATCTTCTCTTGTAAATCGTATACCTACTCGTAAATGTTCTGCTCCATAAAATCCTTTACTTAAACTAAAAGCAATTCCCACAATACATTTCCTATCAAAATCAAATTCTATATCACGAGACATAACCATATAAGCACAATCTATAAAAACAGGAACTCCTAACTCATCACACCTATCTAATACTATATCTGTTTGTGGATGTAAATCACCAAAATCTGAAAATGGAACTGAAAATATTACAACATCATCTTTTTTAATTTCTTCCTCATCAATATATTTCCAATCATACCCACTTCTAAACATAATTTGATGATACATAAAATCACCTTTAAATATTCTAAATCTTTTCCTGTGATTCATTAAATAAAAAAAATCAAATGATTGTGAAGTACCATGTACAAATTTTTTAGATTTAAATTTATCAAGATTATGTAACTTATTTAATTTAGATGATAGTATCCACTCTGAATATGAATTACAATAATCTTGAATTAAATTTGGTTTATATAAACAATTACCATTTATATTATCTCTAATAAATTCATAAGATTGTTTATCTGCTATTGGTCTTGCCCCTTTCATCATATAACCCTCGTTATCAAAACCTTTTTGAATATTCTATTTTTATGTGGATTCTTCCAAATCATATGATTATCAAAAGAAGCTAAGTCTATCTCTTTATATTTTTTACTTAACTTACCAACTAACACTTTATTGACTAATATATATCCACCTAAAACTAAATTTCTTTTTGCCCAATTTAGATATTTCTTTCTTAAATCATATTTGTTATCAATCATCCCAACATCAATATCACAATAAGATATTTCAAAATCTTCTAAAAAGTTTTCTTCTAAATCACGAATTACTATATTTGGGTGTTTTAATGGATTAAACAAATCATATCCAACAACTCTATCTTCTCCATACTTATTACACAAAAATTCAATTGATATTCCCATGCTTGTTCCGAGTTGTATTAATTTCCCTGTTTTTGGAACTGGTAATTCAGATAATATATGTTTTATTATCATGTAACTATGATATTCGTAATCATGTTCTGACCATGTTTCTCTACAACCCTCATAAAATTCATTCCAAATTTTATTATATTTCATTATACTTCCCACTATCTATTTTATTCCAAAATCTTTCGTATAGATAGAAAAAAACTATACCTGTAAGATTCATTATTACAGCATTCCAAAATGCTTTTTCTGTTAATCCAAATGATAAAACCACCCAAGAATTACTGAATGCTATCACTCTCCAACCAATTGATTTTCGTATAGAACGAGCTCTTGTTTCTTTAAACTTCATCAATATATAGAATAGTCATTCCTACTCTCCCAAGTTTTAGGTATCTCATCATCTTTCTTAATACAAAATCCAGTAAGAGTATATCTATTTTCTTTTGCAAAAGAATTAACTGGAGTAACCCAATGTGGTAATCCAAGTTCATGATTGTGAATTACCAACCTATTTGGTTGTGGTAAAATAGTTTTAATTTCACCATCTTTAACCGCCTGTAATAATCCACCCCAATCATATTTCCATGTTTCCGATTGAATATGCATAACATATCCAATATATCCCATATAATCATCTATGTGTGTTCTTAAAAAATCTTTAGAATTATTGTGATACTTTGTTGCTTGATGTCTACCTTTTCCAGATTGTCCATTTGTTATAGATTGTATTATAGGTTTTATATACTCTCCATAGATATTCAAAACAGTTGAATTATGAGAAACTTCTGGACTCCCCCAAAAATGGTTTGTATATACTTCATCTGTCGATGGGAAATTCTTATCATCAGTTTTCCATAACTCATACCTATCTTCAAATGTTTGAGCAATTTCTACATATTTTCCTTTATGAAATATATCTACCATCTCATTATTAACACCAGTAGGTAGAAAATTATCAAGTACTACAACTCCGTTTTTATAATCATTTTTGATACTTTTATAATCCATCTTACTTTTTATATCCAGTCATAATTAAAGTTAATTTATCCTCATATGAACCATTTGATGTCATATGTAATTGAAATTCATCCATCATATATGCATCACCTTTTTTCCAATTTGTAATAATTGAATCTCCTACCATAAAAACTTGTCCAAAACTCCAATCATTCATAAACACCAATATACGATTCGGTTCTCCTTTAGTATCCGCATTCTCTTTTAAATACAAATAATTGTCAACATGCGGTGGAACAAAATTTCCTGGTCGTTGTATATGAAAATTAGAATTTACTATATCCATATTAAACTTTCCTAAATATTCTTCAATATAATCTGGAAAATCTTCCCTAAATGCCTTTATAATTTCTGTTGGCATTTTTAATTCAATTTGTTTTTGTGAGTATTTATCAATCACACTATTTTTTGAGGCATTATGATTTCTCCATTCCTTAAAATTATCATACTTTATTTCAAAATCAAAATCCCAATTACCTAAGAATTCATACATTATTTTTCTCCTGTTTTTTTTCTAAAACTTTATCTTCCCAACTTACTTCCCAATCTTTGAAATCTGCTGCTAAACAATCTATCTTGTGGTCTTTTCTACCACCCAAGATATCAGTAATAAAATTCTTTGCTGTATTTCTAATTCCATTTAACCCATGAGTTAATAATAAATTATCACTACCCTTTACACCATTTCTTACATCTGATTCATTATACCAAATGTGTGCATTCATTTGTGCTAATACAATTACTGCTCTAAGTAATTTAGCATCAACTTTACCAGGACTCTCATCTAAGATTATATCAATATCATTCAATATATCATGTATATCTTTTGCATACTTTTCTTTATGTTCTGGTATCTTAACTTCTTTCAATTGAAAAATTGATAATCTATCAATTAAATCTTCTACTGTTGGTAAATATTTTCTTTTTTTACTCATTTGTCTCTTCCACTTAATATTGGATTATTAATTGGCCAATTTATTTTTAATCTTGAATCTTCCCACTTTACTGAAATTTGCTCTGGTGTATCAATATATTTTTTTGGATAAGATTGTGTATAATGAAATAAACATTCGTCTGATAAACATAAATGTCCATTTAAAAAACTTGGTGGAACTAAAACACTTTTATGATTTCTATCTGATATTAAAAAACTATCCCACTTTAAATAATTTGGGCTATCTTCTCTATAATCCACAACAACTAAATATATTTCACCCCACACACAAGTAATATGTTTCCATGTTACATCATCGCCATGTAATCCTCTCAATACATCTTTTCTTGAACGAGTAAATTTAGATATTTTTTCTTTTGGTGTATCGTATGTTGATTCCCAGAATGTCCACATTTCACCACGATAATCGTGAAATGGTTTTGGTTCAAAAACCTTTACCTCTGGTAATATATCTGAATGTGTTATGTTACTTTTGAACATAAAAAAACCTCCAAGTTAATTAGAGGCATTTAAGTTCAATATTAGTATAATAAAACTACTTAAATGCCACCTATAATTTTTAGTCTCCAATGTAGAAGGTTTGGACTTTCAGGACTTCAAGCTTAAGCTCTTCCCCGTGTTATCTCTACGAGACTTCATATATAAATATACTCTACTACACATTTTATACCACTTTTTTAAAAACATTTTCTATCCTACTATCATGTAACTCTATAAAAGAATGTAAATTATCATAATTATGTTCCCACACATCTTCTTCCTCAATAAACATATCTAATAAATCTGATGTATTCATATTACAAACTTTTTCAATCATATTAAAAAGTTCCGTTTTTAATTCTCCCCTATATAGTGTTGCATTACCACTATCATATCCAAAGAATTTAGGAAATTTAAATCCATATTGTTTTAAATATGGATATGATTCTGGTTGTGCAAATAAAAATAAAGGCCGTTTAAACATAAATCCCTTTAAAGTTTTTTCTGTATTGGTAACTAACCTTTTACCATCTTCAAATGTTGAAAATCTTGTCTCAACTACAATTTCAGATGCAGATTGAAAATCTTCCATTGGCAATGTTGTTGCTCTAAAATTTCTCTTAGCATTTATTTCTGATGGGAATTTTTTTGCTGCTACATTATCACCTACATCCGAATAAGTAGCTTTACCTGCAGAATTTATACTATAAACAAAGTTATCAAAATCTTTAACTTTTTCATATACGAATAATTTTTCTCCACTTGGTCTTCCAAATTTAGATATAACATTATATTTTATATTATTATAATTCTCCTTTAAAGACTTAAATTTATATTTATTCAAATAAAGTTTTGTTATTGAACCAAAACACCCAATTGTTGTTATATAATTTATATTTTTTAAATCAAATGGACTATCACAAAAAAAATTAAATATAATTGTTATTTTTTCACTATCATCTATTTTATCAATTTTATTCTGTAAGGTTTGGGAATCATTAAAAGTATCCCAATATCCCTCAGGCATATAAACGATAATATGCTCATATTTAGATGTTAACTTTTCTCTAAAAATCAACTCCATACAAGGTAAAATATGAGAATCATTTATAATTAAACAAACTTTCTGTTTAGTGTCTTTATACTTTTTTAAATACCTATGTATATTATCATGTCGATTATCCTCCTGATAGTCGCGATGAATATATCTTTTCAATGTAAATTTTGGATATGCTTCATTATAAAGATATGTTTCTATCATAAAATATTATTCTCTTCTATAAAGTTTTTCAATAAATCAGATATTATCATATATCCCTTTTCATTAGGATGGTGTGAATAAGAATGATATTTAGGAACTTCTGTTGTTTCTTCTTGCCATATATCTATTTTATTTGTTTTTCTCAAGTCTTCAAACAAAGAACTATTTTGTTTGTAGTAATTTTTAAATTTTCTTTTATTTGGTATAATTGATTCAAATGCATTACACATAACATAAGGTATGTTATTCCACTCGAACCACTTTGAAAGTAATTCAATATAATTTAACTGTAAATATTCAAAATAATCTTCATCGTATAAATTAACTAAAAAATATTTTCTATATTCTTTCCAAAATCCATCACCACTATCAATAAATCTTTCTGGTTGTTTTTCTAATAAATCTTTACTCCAAAATAAAAAATCTTGTTCTTCTTTAGGAAAAAAATGAAGTTTCTCTCTTAATGAAGAACTCCACATTATAACAACTAAACTATTTTCATTAAGAAGTGATTTATTTTTAAAAATAGTATTGAGTATATTATAATTGTTTTCACCACTCAAACCAAAGTTTTCCCATTCTACTCCAAAACTATCTGCTAAATGTCTTACCCAAGAATGTCTTCTACTTAATTCTAAAAGTTTTGGTAAATTTAATTGGAAATTTTTTGGATGTTTAACATTAGCTAAATGAAATGGTAATTCCCACTCCTTATACTTATCTCGTTGTTCTTTAATAGAAACTAACCACTCTTTTCCAGATGGTGTTGATATTCTTGTGTCTATCCACATAGAATCATCTTTATTAATAATTCTTAATTCCTCGTTTGAATTCCACCCCTCACCTGCAGTAAAACTATCTCCAAAACCTATTACTTTATTTATAATCATATGAAAAATACCTCTTATGATACTCTACGATTCCCTCTTTTAATTCAAAATTCTTTTGTAGTAAACTATCGGTTTGTGATGGATATTGTTTCCATGATTCTGCATCACAAAAATGTAATCTTTTAAAATTTAAATTATATAAAAATTCTTGTTCTTTTAATACATCTGTTGGAGATATCTGTAAATTATTTAAACATTTAAAAATTTTATCAATTTGTACTTCAAAATCAATATTTGTACCCACAATCCTATTAACTTGTTCAAGTGGTACACCAACAAAAGTTAAATAATTCGTAAGAGACTTCTTATCACTATTAAAAATAACAGGAGTAAATGGAGTATTAAACTTATGCTTTGAATCTCCATATTTATCCCACCAATAATTTTGTATTTTGGTTAAAATTTCTTTTTCATTTCTCCAGTCTGCTTCATTTTTATATGTTTTTTTGACATACCAATCATGTACTGAAAAATTTAACATCCATTCCAACCAACCCCAAGTCCTTTTATCCTCATTATGAGTATACGGATAAACATCTTTACTATTTATCTTTCTTCTAACATGAATTTCAATATGATTCATTAATAAACTCCCCATTCTCTTTTATATATAATAGGATGGTTTCCATTTCCACTAAAATCAAATGCCTTATATGGTGTAGTGGTTTTAAAATTTGTAAAGGCTAATGGATTCATTTTCTCAAAATTATAAACTTGTCTCTTATGTGCATTTGATCTAAAATATTTTGGAATACCTTTAAAATCATGATACTCTTTATAAAACTTATCTCTATCCTTTTCACTCAAAACAGAATTAAAAACTCCAAGACATCTAATATGTCCACTATAAAATTGTGGTTCTGGACAAGATTCAAATGCATTTGCACAACCTATCCAAACATGAGAACCTGTATAATCAATTATCTCTCCATCGAGTTTTGAAACTTGAGTATCCCAAACTTGTCCTTCTTCTCTCAT